>Ga0209401_1000311_pt1 | contig 33527 bp, 62 predicted proteins | sample M_140807_MF_Meta_FD_187318 | JGI IMG/M metagenome (GOLD analysis project Ga0209401, IMG submission 187318) | Freshwater microbial communities from Lake Montjoie, Canada to study carbon cycling - M_140807_MF_MetaG (SPAdes) (version 2) | ecosystem: Environmental > Aquatic > Freshwater > Lake... | reverse complement strand
TCTTCCACTCGTTGTTTCAGGGCATTAACTTGGAAACGCAAGTCATTCACTAAGTCCGTGAGTTCCTGTTCCGTCATACAGAACCCTCCCAGTCTTTACGCCATGCAGTCGTAATGTCAAACATTTCATCTGTTGCTTTGTTTTCGCAATAGTTGTAATGTCTCTTGCTTATGTCGTAAGTAATATGCCGATCTTGCTCATCAAAGACTGCGAAATCTATGTCATAGTCATCTGAGTGGTCAGCATCAAGTTCCTCGCCTGGCGTCAGTATGTCGAAACACACTAAGCACTCTCCAATTCCCTCAAGGTAGACGCATATCTGATGTTTGAAATCACTAATTTTTACTGTCATCATTAACTCCTGTTTAGTAACCCACTTGTTGTGGTGCATGAATTGTCAATGAAAATAAATGTTTGAATACTAGGATAAACCCTATGTTGACAAAATAAATTTGGGTTTAGGATGGTCTAACAAAACAAGGAGATTTTATGTACCTAAAGACTTATCATAAGCAAATGCTCAGAAGGCTAGAACACCAGCCTAGCCCATTGAAATCATTTACGCATGGAGATCAGAATGTGGGCAATGTGAGCGTTCATTTTGAGAATTACCTTAATGACTTGCAGAACTTTGGCTATGTTGTAAACATTGAGGATACATGGCATATCACGGGATATGGATTGGCGGCACTACATGAGAAAAAGAACGTGGCAACCCCTACCAAAATGAGCAACGGCACTACGACTGAATTCTACGATGGTAAAGACTTAAAGCAAACTTGTGCCAGACTAGGTGCATACGATTTTCTGAAATATCCATCAAGATTTGGGGACAATTTGACACTTCCTAGAATTCATATATAATCCGATCCGTTGTCGTGGAAAACAACAGATGAAGCCTCTTACACATGCTCTCGCCCTTGGTTTAAATCGAAGGGTTTCCACCGAGGGCAGTTGTAAGGGGCTTTTTTGTTTTTCATTTCAGCCGTTTGACTCACGATACGTAACTGAACCTGCATGGGTTGACAAGTCAAGAAACACCGCACACAAGCACACCCCTTGTGAAAAATGCGACCAGCGTTGGTTTGGCGACTGGTAAAGGATATGGTTCATCGGTGGTAAACAAGGCCATATTTATAAGCGAACAAACCCGTCAAGCGCACTTGGGGCTTTTTGTTATTTCAATGTCAATAGGAGTCAAGATGAACACAATGAAGTCTGGAGCGGGAAGGATAGAAATAGGTTCTATCCACCCTTGGAGAAACTATGCCCGAAAGGATAACAATGTTTGAAGAGTTCTGGACAGCATGGCCTAAAAGCACTAGAAAAGGTGGTAAAGCCCAATGTAAAGCAAAGTGGGACAAACTAAAACTAGACTTGCAAGCCGACCAAATTATTAAGCACGTAACATGGATGCAGACAACAGACCAATGGAAGAAGGCAAATGGGGACTTTATTCCAGCACCCTTGGTCTACATCAACCAAATGCGTTGGGATGGTGCTGAAGTGCCTGAAATGACTGTAAACGTCAATGTCAACTTCAAAGACCCAGCACTAGCAAAGATTGAGGAAGATTCAAAGAATGTTGCGCCCATGCCGTCATCGGTTCGTGATTACATTAACAGGATGCTAAACAAATGAACAAGATAGAAGCCCATGAACTACTTACGAGAAGAAGGCGAGGAGAGCCATGCTTACCTTCAGAGATTGATAAAGCACTATTCCTCACAGGAGATTTACGAGGAACGCTTGAATTTGTTGGCGAAAGAGTGGAAAACCCGTTACATGAAACAAATCAACCTCATTGGGAAACACAAAGCATCGACTTGGTGGCGAGATATAGTCGAATCAATGGAGAAGAAGCGTGGGAAAGCCTTTGTGGATAACCTTAGATTAAGAATGAATAAACTGAAAGAGACAAAATGAAATGCCCTACTTGTGGTGCTTGGACAACAATCAAAGAAAGCAGAGAATCAAGCATTTTCGGCTATACAAGGCGCAGAGAATGTGGCAATCAGCACCGATTCACAACGCAAGAGAGAATTTTGCCTGAAGATGCCATAAAGCAATATCAGCGTTTACAAATTCTTAAAGTAGCAAAGAAAAAGGTTAAAAAATGACTGTGTTTATAGGCGTAGACCCCGCAAGCGCAACGGGTGCAGTTGGTGTATTGGATTCAGAGGGTAATTTCATAAATTGCCAAATGATAGAGCACTCAGAAAAACACATTCGGGCTATGGTGTTCAAAAACGCATTACTCAAATTCGCGCCAGCACATGAAGGCGGAGAAATAGCGATAGAGATGCTATACAGCCGCCCAGGTCAATCAGCCTCAGCCATGTGGACATTCGCAAGGGCAGTCGGGGCAATAACGGCAATATGCGAACTAACTACCATGCCGTGCCATTTTGTGAGACCACAAGTGTGGCGTTCCTTTTTCCATTTGCCACAAGGTAAGCATGAGAGCCTAGATGTAGCCCGTATGCTGTGGCCAGAAGCCCCTCTGAAACTCAAGAAACATCACAACTTAGCAGACGCCCTACTTATTGGGGAATATTGGAGGCAACAAGTTAAAGGGTTAAGAGATGACAAAGCCACAGCCAAAGCATAATTTAATTCGATTCTCAGAGAAAGAGCGGGAGATTATGCGAACCATTGGAGGCGGTAATATTTCGGAGGGCGCACGAATATGCGTAATGTGGGGCGCTCATTTTTGGAATTTGGGGCTGACAACTGAGATGGATTTGGCGCACATTGGACTGGTTACAGTTTCCAGCACCGATAACTATCCGCACGAATAGGGCTAAAACGCATTAAAACACCCCTAGAAGGCCATAATTTAGGGCTTCCCTAATCACCCTACATCAATATGCTAATAATGGGTTTTAAACGGGCATGAAAAAACCGCCCGAAGGCGGTGGTAAGTGAGTGCTTACTAACTTATTCTAATGCTCCTCCAAGGATTGCATCAAGTGCCCAAAAAATTGTGTGTTTATCAGGCGTTTTACCGCTTTTAATCTCATAGGTCACATGGTCGGCAATGTATCGGGAAACTTGCCATAATTCGTCTTCCGTGAGGTTTGCAAGATTGTCGGCGTAGTGTTCGTTTATTTCCATGTCAAACCTCACAATTCAAGGTTACATAACTTGGTGCATCTTCACGTTCTAGAATTTCTACTTTCATATTTGTTGCCGCTTGCAATTCAGATGCAACGGCATGAACTAACTCTTTAAAGTCATAACTATTAAAGTATTCATCTAAATTGTTAAGTGTGGCAAATAGGGCAAAATCCCCATCATCACGGGTAAACCCGATTGAAACTGTTTTCATTTGTTAACTCCTATTTATTTACGTTTTAAGATTATTTGTAGAATTAGTGCAATAGTTGCATAAATCATGTAACTAATTCCATAATTCTAAATTCCTCAGATGTGTAAGGGCTTGCAATATTTCCATCTTGGTATTCCCTTAATTCCTCTTTTAAAAAGTCACTAAGGGCATTTTGTGCATCTTGGTAACTATCGAAAATGGTAGGGATTTCGTTTTCATCTAGGTCATAAGTTGTCCAAGTATTTACCCAATCGTCACACAATGTCAAATGTTGGATTTCGTATTTCATGCGTCTATCTCCTCAGAGTTTTCCTCTTTATATGCGTCAAACATGGATTGTGCTATCTGTCTCCAGTTAACAGCATCTAAAAAGGCCATTGCATAGTCAAATGTAAGCCCCTTAGTGCCTTCATTTTCTAGGATTTCAGTGGCATATTCTTTTAAACTATCGGCGGCCTCATAAACTTCCATGCCATCATCAAATTGGTCTAACCATGCGACACCATCAAAAATTTCTAGGTTAACTCTCCAAGTCTCATAGTTAGCCCAACCATTGTAAGTTTTATCAGTCATAGTAACTCCCATTTATATAAACATTAAAAAACCCCATGCCCTAGAATTAAGACATAGGCCATAAACCCCTATTTCTAAGGGTTTACAGTCTCAGGGTTAGATTGTTTCCGTTTCAGTCTCTATGGGCTTTGCAGTGGGTTTAAAACACCATTGTGGAATTGTTGCGCCGCCGCCGTCACGCATGGGCATAATAACGCCGATAAAGTTATCAACACCGATATTAACTAGGCCACTATTGTTGCCCCGTTGCAAAATGGATACAGTAGGCGTTGCACCTTTTTTACTTTCTTTTATATCGTATGCGGCTTGGTGAAATGCTAAAACGTATTCAGGGTTATAGCAAGCGGGCGCAATATCATCATCTTTTAAGACTAAGGGCAACACTCTATCGCAATCGGGAAATGCCCCGTCTAATGCTTGGAATGTTTGTTCACCAGTAGGCGTTATAACGTGTATTTTTACGCCGTCAATAGTGAAATGCAATATTTCATTGGCATTTCTAGCAGTTCCAATAAGGGTTTTTAGTGCGTCATTACCGATAATAACGCTACATTTCTCCCTTGGTGCGTCATCTATCAACAAACGCCCTAGCATATGTCCGTTTGTAGATTCCAAGTAAGTGCCCCGATTATTTTGCACTACATGGATACCGCATAGGTAATAACGTATGTCCTTAGTAGAACTAAAACGATTAAGGGCTTTTAACTCTTTACGCATAACTGAAAATTTCATATTGACACCTATTAAAAAGAAAATTAAGCATAGGAAAACCCATGCCCCTAATGACAATCACTAGGCCACTAACCCCTAGTTAAAAGGGTTAGCAGTATAGAGATTACAGGGATAAACCAGTTAAACGATAGCAGTTACCATTTTGTAATTGCACGTCAATCGTGCCAAATGGGTGAATTTTGATAACTTTCACTGGTTGCACTTTACCAAATATTGGCATCATGTAGATTTCATTTACTTTTAATTTCATAATTAACACCTTTTAAAAAGTTAAACAATCAAAATATGCAAGCAGTAGGCTAACCCATGCTATACAAAATGCAAGGCCACAAAGGGTTTCATATAAGAATTGACGCATAGTTAACACCTATTAAGAGTTTTTAGCCAATAGATTAAATGATTTTAGGTAATCCCTTGCGCCCTGGTAAGTATCGGCCATGATTTTGTCGCATAGTTGCCCGTTTTTATACAGTTTGACAATGTAGTATCCATTGTGTGCGATACGTTCAAACGTAGTGTAATTGCCGTTTTTTTGTTCAGTAATTTTCATTTGTAACACCTATTAAATTAGTTGATTGAGATTGATAGTTTAGGGATTGTTAGCCCCTAAACAATAGGGATAAACCCTAGTTATACCTTATTAGCCCATGCAAGGCCACTAGGTGTAGCATGGTAGGTATGATTATCATAATCATGCGTTAAAAATCCATGTTTAACCAGAGTATCCATAATTGAATTGAACTGATTAAGACTAGCACCATGCCCCATTAGTGCACTATAAATAACGCCACTTGGTGCACCAGTATCGCTTAAGTTAGCAGATTCTATGATTCCCTTGCCTATGCTTTGCAATGCTTTAATTTGTTGATTAGTCATTTTTACACCTATTAAAAAAGATTGATTAAAACCCTAGATTGTGAAACCTAGGCCATAAACCCCTAGAGTTAACCAAGGGTTTATAACCTATGCTTTACTGTATAGCATCAGTTTGTGAAACGTGAAACACTGAAACTGGTCTTACTAGTTTACTAGGTTTCCCCGTTTCCTTGGATTCTGTATCAATCCAAGTTACGCACTTAACACCAGTTTCACCTTTTCTAACTTGCCTACCAAGGGCTAACCAAGCATTGTAAGTAAACACGTTTTCCCTAGGTTTAATCTCTAAGGGATTGATACCCTTTTCAATAAACCCTTTTATTATTGTAGGATAGTTGATTAGTGAATCCCCATGCTTTGCACGATTAAGGGATTCTAGTGATTGTGTTTGTTTATCCATATTGACACCTATTAAGTTAGTTAAAAACACACTGATTATTTGTTAACCAGTGCTACTAATATAACGTCACCACTACAATAAAGTAACTAGGATAAACCCTAAATTATCTAAAATCTTTTCTATCAGTTCCACTATATTGATAGTCAATTACTATTGTAATACTTTCTTACTTATACTTGGATTGTATGCAATATCAGTATACAGTTTGTAGAGTATCCCTGTAATGGTGCGTCACTCATATACACTAAGTTAGTGAGTGCTCACTTACCACTAAGTTAGTATCTACTAACCTGGTTAGTTAGTGTGTGCTTACTTACTTACGCTGACCTAGTTAGTTAGTGCTTGCTAACCTGGTAGTTAGTGTGCGCTTACTTCTATGTTAGTTAGTGCTTACTTATGTATGGGGGGAGGGGGTAGTCGCTGTGTGGAATATTTGTGGGTACACCCCATCCACAAGAAAAGGTAAATTAGGAAATTGCTAGAAAAGACTTGTCCTATTAACTAATACTTCCCTTCCCTTCTTCCTGTCATTGACTTACGAGTTACGGACGATAGCCTGTAACCCGTATATACAGGTAGTTCTCAAGAAGAGAGAGCCTCTCGTTTATCTAAGTTACAACCATGTTTGTCAGACAATGGAAGCCCAAGCAACGTTGCCCCGTTCGCCTTGTCTGCGGTGTTATCACAACATTAGCAGAGGGTTACTAGAAACTCGCCCAGTTCACTACGTTTATCCTACTTGGTCGGCTCAACCGCATAGAGGGGTGGGTCATGCCCCCGTTGTCTTAACTATATCAGGGATTACCCTATTGTTCAACAAATAAATCTAGTTCATAATAGAGCAACCATTTGCGTAACCTCACGAATATGGTTAACTCCCTCGAATTCGATGGTTTTAAACACTTCCCCATTGTGGACAAAAGTAAATGAATCAAACAAAACAGCGTGGTCGCCCAAAGGGTTCTACCAACAAACAGTTCTCCCTTACCAGTTATGCTGATAAGCCTGAACTCATCACCCTACCCAAGACTGAGACTGCTCAACTCAAAGAACTCAAGAACCTCCTGATAAACAGCGCAGGTACTAGAGTTGTCCACAAGGCGGTAGAGATAGCCCTTAATGATGAACACCCTGCTCAACTAGCCGCCATCAAACTCTGTATGGACAGAATGTTGCCAGTCAGTATGTTTGAGAAAGAAGGCAAGTCCCGTAGTGCTGTAACCATTAACATCACAGGTATTGGCGAGATTACACACAATCCTGAAACCATAGATGCTGAAGACATAGAGGCTAAGAATGAGTGATCTATCCTTCAAACTATTACCTTGGCAGGAAGAAGTTTTTAAAGATTCCACGAGGTTTAAGGTCATTGCCGCTGGTAGGCGATGTGGTAAGTCCCGTATGGCGGCTATCACGTTGCTTATTGAAGCATTGCGTTGCCCAGCAGGTTCTGCGGTGCTTTATGTTGCACCTACCAATGGTCAGGCTAGACAGATTATTTGGCAAGTTCTAATGGATTTAGGAAGGGAAGTTATCCAAAATGCGCACATCAACAACCAAGACATCACGACAATCAACGGAGCAACCATCTACGTCCGTGGAGCAGACAGACCAGACACGCTACGTGGAGTTTCACTCACCTATGCAGTCCTCGATGAAGTCGCAGACATCAAGCCCGAAGCGTGGGAACAAGTTATCCGAGCCTCCCTCTCCGATAAAAAAGGTAGAGCAATGTTCATCGGAACTCCCAAAGGAAGAAACTGGTTTTACGATTTGTTTAGATTGGGCGAGAGCGCAGAGGACACCGACTGGAAGTCTTGGCACTTCACCACAAAAGACAACCCCCTGATTGACCCGACTGAAATTGAGTCTGCTAAGAAAACCCTGTCTACTTTTGCCTTCAAGCAAGAGTACATGGCAAGTTTCACCAATGCTGGTAGCGACATCTTCAAGGAAGAATGGATTAAATACGGGGAAGAACCCCAAGTTGGCAGTTACTACATAGCCATTGACTTAGCAGGATTTGAAGAAGTTGCCAAACAAGCGGCTAACTCTAAGAAGCGACTAGACGAGTCGGCTATCTCTGTGGTCAAGGTGACTGAGGATGGCAAGTGGTGGGTAAAAGAGATTATTCATGGGCGTTGGGATATCCGTGAGACTGCGGCAAAGATACTGATGGCGATGCGAGACTATCGTCCTTTGGCTGTTGGAATTGAGCGAGGCGCACTAAAAAACGCAGTTTTGCCATATTTAAGTGACTTAATGCGTAAAAATAATGTATATTCGCATATAGTTGACTTGACGCATGGCAACAGGAAAAAGGCTGACCGAATTATTTGGAGTCTCCAAGGGCGTTTTGAGCATGGGCGCATCATCTTAAATCAAGACGAAGATTGGGATATTTTCCTTGACCAACTGCTGATGTTCCCTGCACAAGGAGTCCACGATGACTTGCCAGACTCACTCAGTTATCTTGACCAGTTAGCGGTCACTTCCTACTTTGAGGGAGATGAAGACGAGGACTGGCAACCTTTAGACATAATAAGCGGGGTTTAAATGGATGAACAACTAGATCAAAACGACTTTGTAGAACCTACGGAGGGTGATAAGGAACTGGTTTCCTTTGTTGTTGACCATTGTGACCGCTGGCGTGACTACCGAGATAGCAACTACCTTGACGCTTGGCTAGAGTACGAGCGCATATTCCGTGGTGAGTGGGCGGCAGAGGACGCTAGTCGTGAATCTGAGCGTAGCCGACTGATAACCCCAGGCACTCAACAAGCCGTTGAAACCCGCCACGCTGAGATTATTGAAGCAATCTTTGGTCAAGGCGAATATTTTGACATCAAAGACGACATTCAAGACCTTGATGGCAACCCCCTAGATGTTGGCAAACTAAGAGCGCAGTTAATGGAGGATTTCTCCAAAGACAAAGTTCGCAAGTCTATTGACCAAATCGTTTTGATGGCAGAAATCTATGGTTCTGGCATAGGCGAGATCATTGTTAAGACTGAAAAAGAATACTATCCATCGACTCAGCCAATCCCAGGCCAAATAAACCAAGCCGCCATTGGTGTGATGGAAAAAGACCGCATTTCTGTGCGGATCAATCCTGTAAATCCTAAGAACTTCTTGTTTGACCCTAACGGCACAAGCATAGATGACTGTTTGGGCGTGGCTGTGGAGAAGTTTGTCTCGATGCACAAGATTGTCCAAGGCATTGAGGCGGGGGTATATCGCAAAGTAGACATCAATACCGATCCTGATGATGCTGACTTAGAGCCTACCCAAGAATCTACACAGTTCAAGGACAACAAGGTTCGCCTGATGACCTACTATGGTCTAGTCCCACGGGAATATCTGAACAATCTTGAAGAGCAAAAAGACATTGTTGATCTATTCCCTGAGAATAGCGAAGCAGATACCTATACCGACTTGGTAGAGGCTATTGTGGTGATTGCCAATGACTCATTATTGTTGAAGGCAGAGCCAACGCCTTACATGATGAAGGATCGCCCGATTCTTTCCTATCAAGCAGATACAGTTCCTAACCGAGTTATGGGTCGTGGCACAGTAGAGAAAGCCTATAATATGCAAAAGGCGATGGATGCACAAATCCGTAGCCATTTAGACTCTCTTGCCCTGACAACTAGCCCCATGATTGCGATGGATGCTACCCGTCTACCAAGGGGTGCTAAGTTTGAAGTCAAGCCAGGCAAGGCAATCCTGACAAACGGCTCTCCTCAAGAGATTTTGATGCCATTTAAGTTTGGCACAACCGATCAGGGCAACATCCAAACTGCTACTGCCTTCCAAACGATGCTGTTACAGGCTACTGGTACGCTAGACTCACAAGGTTTAGTCTCTGCCGTAGCCCGTGATGGTGGTCAAGGCGGTATGTCGATGGCGATTGCCTCGATTATTAAGAAGTACAAGCGCACTTTGGTGAACTTCCAAGAAGATTTCTTGATGCCGTTTATCAAAAAAGCGGCTTTCCGCTATATGCAATTCGATCCAGAGCGTTATCCTTCTGTGGACATGAACTTCATTCCTACGGCTACGCTTGGAATTATTGCCCGTGAGTACGAACAACAGCAATTCATTGGTCTATTGCAGACTTTAGGGCCAAATACCCCTGTCATGCCGTTGATCTTGAAGGGAATTGTGGGTAATAGTTCGTTTACTAACCGCTATGAATTGATGGAAGCATTGGCTCAGATGAGTCAACCTGACCCACAAGCGCAACAAATGCAACAAGCACAGCAACAATTGGCATTGCAAGCGGCTCAGGCGCAGATTGCAGTCAATACGACTCAGGCTGAACAAAATCGTGCTGAAGCAACTAAGACAATGATGGAAGCGCAGTTAATGCCTGAAGAAATCAAGGCTAAAGTGATTGCGTCTACCACTAATAATCTGCCAAACCAAGATGAAGCGGCAAGTCGTGAGTTTGATAAACGAGTTAAGATTGCCGAATTGATGTTGAAAGAGAAAGACATCTCTAATAAAGGCAAGATTGTTGAGTTGCAGATGGCTGATAAGGTCAATGCACAGTCAAAAGTTAAGCAAGATTTCCTTACCAAACTCACGGATGGTCTAAAGCAAAATGGCTAACATCAAGGAACTGATCCAAAGCATTGAGGCGGCAGATTCCTCATTTGACGAGAAGTTAGCCGCCATCAATCAGATGGAAGAAACTCTTGTGGCTATGCGCCAACAAGAAGAAACTGCCGTTCAAGAAAATGTTGACTTAATCGTTGAAGCCATCAAAGTGATGGAAGATAAAGTCAATGCCCAACTAGAGATTGCCAAATCCATTGTTCCTGAAAAGGGCGACAAAGGCGATAAAGGCTTAGATGGTAAGCAAGGCAAAGATGGGCGTGATGGCAAAGATGGTAAAGACGGGATAAATGGTAAAGACGGAGTAGATGGTAAAGATGGTGTTTCCGTAACGGATGCCAAGATTGACTTTGATGGTTCGTTGGTTATTACTTTGTCAACAGGACAAGAGATCAATGTTGGTGAAGTCGTTGCTCCTGAATTGCAAGAGAAGATTAAGTTAGTAACCTCTGGTGGGGCAGGTACTGTTTTGCCAAGTCAAACAGGCAATGCCAACAAATATCTTAAGACTGATGGAACTGCTCTGTCTTGGGCGGCAGGTGATGGCACAGGTACTGTTACTTCTGTCGGTGGTACTGGAACTGTTAATGGTTTAACTTTAACAGGCACAGTTACAACCACTGGTAACCTGACTTTAGGTGGAACATTAGACCTATCTAGCCCTCCTACCATTGGTAACACAACTCCAAATACTGGCACATTTACAACTCTAATCGGTGGCGGTGGTTCTGCTAACTATGGACAGTTAACAGGCGGTGCTACAACCAAGGCGGTTGAGTTTCAGACGCTTGGAAGTGACTCAAACATTGCATTGGTACTAGATACTAAAGGAACGGGTGCTATTGACCTAGCGGCTGGTTCTGGCGGTGTGAACATAAGTAATGGTGGAACTGTTACTGCTATTACTAGGACTGCTGGTGGTACTGGTTACACAGTTGCCCCTACTATTACTATTTCTGCCCCTACAACGGCTGGCGGTGTTCAAGCAACTGCAACGTGTACTGTTACCGCTGGTGTTGTTGATACTGCTTTTACCATTACAAACGCTGGTAGTGGTTATGTTGAGCAACCAACAATTACATTTACGCCTGTAAGTGGTGGTAGTGGTGCTACTGCTTATGCTACTGTGGGTAGTGGAACAATATTTAAAACTCTTGGTTCTACTTTATCGTTTTACACTCCAAATGGCGAAAGTTTTAGAGTTGTTGATTCTGGTGTTACAAGTGCCGCATATTGGACTGCTTATGGGGCAAGTGGAACGCCAGATTTTCGGTCAACGGGTGCTGGGACAATTAGTTCAGCAGGTGCTAATGCTTTAACTTTTAGAACTAACACTACAACATCTCAACTTGTTGTATCCCACACAGCCTCTGCTGTTAACTATGTACAGGTGACGGGTGCTACAACAGCAAGCAAAGTAGTTGCTATTTCTGCCCAAGGTTCAGATACAGATGTTACTTTGTCGCTATCACCAAAAGGCGCAGGAACAATTAGATTTGGTACACATACAGGTACTATTTTGACTCCAACAGGCTACATCACTATTACCGATAGTGGTGGTACAACTCGCAGACTTTTAGTAGGATAAAACATGGCATTAATTAAATCAATCGACACAGACTACGGCATACCAGCGACTTATTGGAATATTGGCGCAGTCCAAGAAGACTTTAAAGGTCAAGGAACTGAGGTCACTTTCTACGGCTATGCCTCACAACAGGCTAGAGAGCAAGGCAAACAGCCATTGTCTGCGGGTAAAGTTCAGATTAGTGGTAGTGAGTATGTAGCGGGTGCTGACAGGGCGCAGTTATATGCAATCATTAAGCAAAAGCCTGAGTTTGATGGCGCAACAGACGCATGACACCTGAACTTCAACGCTATTACGAGTCTCGCTTTGACTTGATGTCTAGGGAGGGGTGGAAAGACTTAATGGAGGATATTGACAACATGATAAATTCGTTGAACAATATTAGTACAATCCCTGATGAAAAAAGCCTACAATTCAAAAAAGGCGAACTTTCTATCCTAGTTTGGCTGAAAACCTTAAAACAGGTCAGCACACAAGCATACGAGGAATTGAATGAAAAGAATGTTTGAATTTGTCTGCTTATGTGGACAGCGCATTGAAAAACTAACTGATTATGAGACAGATAGTGTTCAATGTGGAGATTGTGGGTCACAAGCCTATAAAACAATCTCTGCTCCAGCATTTAGATTGGAAGGGTGGTCTGGTCATTTCCCGTCAGCGCATGGGAAGTTTGAAAAGAGCCACTTGGACAAACTAAAGTCAGAGCAAAAAGCGAACTCATAAACAAGATGTTGTCGAGTTCATGTGTATCTCCTAGAACCCATTAGTGGCAGGAAAAGGAAACAGTATGTTAGTAGACCAAGAAGACGAGATGCCTAGCGAGTTAGAGGCTGAAGAAACGAAGATTGAAGACCATAATGCGATAGAAGATTCTAAGATTCCTGATAAATATAGGAATAAATCATTAGAAGACGTTATCAAGATGCACCAAGAGGTTGAAAAACTGGTTGGTCGTCAAGCACAAGAGGTTGGAGAGGTTCGCAAATTAGCCGATGAGTTGATTAAGCAAAATCTCGGACAGAAAGTCCAACACGCTGAAGTTGAGCCTGAAGTAGACTTTTTTGAGAATCCTCAGAGAGCAATTCAGAACACAGTTGATAGACATCCCGATATTTTAGCGGCTAAACAAGCGGCTAATGACTTCAAAAGGATGCAGATTCAGCAGAAGTTAGCGCAAGAACACCCTGATTTTCAGCAGATTTCTGCTGATCCAGAGTTCGTAAATTGGGTTAAATCCTCAAATGTACGGATGGGGCTGTATGCAAAGGCTGATGGTGAGTTTGACTACGATAGTGCCAATGAGTTGTTATCTACCTTTAAACAGTTACGTGGCGTTAAGACGAAACAAGTGGCTAGTGACGGAGAGTCAAGTCGCAAGAGTAATCTGAAGGCCGCATCGGTTGATGTAGGTGGATCGGGAGAATCGGGCAAGCGTACTTACAGGAGGGCTGACCTAATTCGGCTAAAAATGAGTGATCCAGACAGATATGACGCATTGTCTCCAGAGATTATGTTGGCTTATCAAGAGGGTCGAGTAAAGTAACTAATTGATTCTTAAGGAGAATTAACATGGCAACAGCATTTTCCCCAGCAAATAATACGACTGTAACGTCAGCCGCCAATTTCATCCCTGAAATTTGGTCTGATGAGATTATTGCGGCATACAAAAAGAACTTGGTTTTAGCAAACTTAGTTATGAAGATGAACTTCAAGGGCAAGAAAGGTGACACAGTTCACATTCCAGCACCTGTTCGTGGTTCTGCTTCTGCTAAAGGCGCAACAAACGCAGTTACCCTGATCGTTAACACCGAATCAGAAGTCCAAGTGTCTATCAACAAGCACTATGAGTACAGCCGCTTGATCGAAGACATCGTAGAAGCACAGGCATTAAACAGCCTCCGTAACTTCTACACAGGTGACGCAGGTTACGCTTTGGCTAAACAAGTTGATACAGATTTGGTTCAATTGGGTCGTTCCTTCAATGGTGCAACAGTTGGTACTGATGACTATGCAACTTCTAACACAACCACTAAAGCCTACATCGGTGGTGATGGAACTACTGCTTACAACAGCACATCTTCAAACGCTTCTGCTTTGACTGATGCCGCTATTCGCCGCACTATCCAACGCCTTGATGACAATGACACTCCTATGGATGGTCGTTTCTTCTTGATCCCACCATCAAGCCGCAACACATTGATGGGCTTGGCTCGTTATACCGAACAAGCATTTGTTGGTAATGGCGATGCAATCCGCAATGGCGAAATTGGTAACTTGTACGGCATCCCCGTGTTTGTTTCCTCTAACGCTGACACAGGCTATGGCAACACTCAAACTGACCGCATTGCTTTGATGGGTCACAAAGAGTCTATGGTTCTTGTGGAACAGCAAGCAGTTCGCGCACAGACTCAGTACAAACAAGAGTACCTCGGTACATTGTTTACTTCTGACACTCTGTATGGCGTTCAGGCATTGCGTACAGCGGCTTCTACTGGTTTGGCTAAGTCCTCATCAGCATTTGCCTTGGCAGTTCCAGCCTAATTGCAGTTGCGCCCCCTGCCCTAGTGGTGGGGGGACTTTTTTAACTAATTAGGAGAAATAATATGGCCGCCGCAACCGCAGTAACCTCACGCAGAGGTAATGACCAATTCAGGGGTTTGTTTTCAGACACTTGGTCGGTATCAGCAACCTTGAACGCATCATCTTTAGCAGATGGCGCAGGAGAGACAAACACGATAGCAGTCCCAGGCGTTAAGTTGGGTGATATTGTGATGAACATAAGCATGGGTGTAGATGTCTCTGGTATAACTATAACCCCTTATGTTTCAGCCGCAGATGTAGTATCAATTCGTTTCCAAAATGAATCAGGTGGTACATTGGATTTAGCAAGCACCACAGTAAAGTGCGTTGTTGCTAGACCTGTTTAATAAGATCGGGGGGCGAATAACCCCCCTTTCTTCATTAGGAATTTAGATGGCTTTGTTCAAATGTAAACGTAGCGGAACTGTGGTTGAATTCACAGCGCAACATGACGTTGATGCAATGATGGAACACCATGAATATGATTTTGTGGATACTTCAATCGTTGTTGAAGATGTCAAAGATGATGGAACAAGGCACACAATCACGTTAAAGAAACCTATGGGTAGACCCCGTAAGGAACGAATATGAGTGATATTGATGCGAGAGATTTCGGCAGAATAGAAGCCCAAGTTGAGTCTTTGCAGGCTGAAGTTCATCAGTTGGGTAAAGATGTTCGTGCTTTGCTTGAACTTGCAAACAAATCCAAAGGTGGATTCTGGATGGGCATGACAATAGCATCAATTATTGGTGGTTTTATTACCTTTTTAGTTGGAAAGTTCATAAGATGAAACAAGGAATGTTGTCTGGGAAGATGTGTCCTGTGGCAACTCAGGATGTTTCTACCAATCTGAAGAACCGCAATCATGCTTTCAAGGTTTATGGATATGGCCCACCCAATCCTAATGACCCTAATCATGCGTTTTGGCTGAAGAAAGCCAAGATGTACAAAGCCCCTACCAAAGATATTATGGATATGCGTTGTGGCAACTGTGCCGCATTTATCCAGACTCCAAGAATGATGGAGTGCATCAAGGGTGGCTTAGAGTCTATGAATACTTCTGAAAAAGAGTTGTCCTACGATCAGCAATTTATTGATGCGGCAAATCTAGGATTTTGTGAACTTTTCCACTTTACTTGTGCCGCCAAACGCACCTGTGACGCATGGAAATCTGGTGGCCCAATAACTAAGGAATGATGATGGCAACGGACAATAAATTTGTAGGAATGAACAATACGGCAGGTGAGTTTGTTGGGATGCTCTTCCTCGCTAGAGATATAGCCCACAGAATCCACCTAAAAACCCTATCTTTTGCCGAACACAATACTCTAAATGAGTTTTATGAGGCAATTATTCCGTTGGCAGATGACTTTGCCCAACAGTTTATGGGTCGTTATGCCATTCGTTTAGACATTCCTTATGTGAACAACAAATATAAGGGTACTGTTTCAGAAGTCTTGCGTCAGGAAATGGAATGGATTGAGGCGAACCGCCAACAAATCGTTCCTCGTACTGAAACTGCTTTGCAAAACAAGATTGATGAAATCGTTGCTTTATATCAAAACACCCTTTATCAACTTACCCTTCAGTAAGGAAAAATCATGAGTACCTTTCAATTAGACCCAAACCAAGTTGCTTTTGGCGTTCCTTCAATGGGGACTACCCAAGTAGCAACAGTCACTACAAGTAGCGTTCAGATGACCGCTTTTGGTGCAAATACCACAATGATTCGTATTGCCTGTTCTCAAGGTCATTGCCACTATGCAATTGGTACTAGCCCAACGGCAAGCGTTACAACTTCAGCGATGATTCCACAAAATTGCGTGGAAATTGTCAAAGTCACGCCTGGTCAAAAGATCGCATTTATCAAAGATGCGACTATTACCACTTCAACTGTTTCTGTAACAGAACTTAACTAAGGAGTATCCATGAAGATGAAGTCCCCTGCCGCTAAAAAAGTGTCTAAAGTGATGAAAGAGTATGGTGCTGGTAAATTGCACTCAGGCTCTAAGAAAGGCCCTGTGGTCAAGTCACAAAAGCAAGCCGTTGCTATCGCCTTGTCTGAGGCTGGCATGAGCAAACCAAAGAAGAAGAAAAATGGCTACTAAGCAAGGACTCTATGCCAATATCCATGCTAAACAGGCAAGGATTAAGGCTGGCTCTGGTGAAAAGATGCGTAAGGTTGGTAGCAAAGGTGCGCCAACTAAGCAAGACTTTATTCAATCTGCTAAAACAGCGAAGAAACCAAAAAAGGTGAAGTGATGAAAACTCCCGCTTGGCAACGCTCCGAAGGTAAAAACCCTAAAGGAGGGTTGAACGCCAAGGGCAGAGCATCATATAATGCGACAACTGGTGGAGACTTAAAACCGCCAGTTAAATCAGGGGATAATCCCCGTAGAGCAAGTTTCTTGGCTCGAATGGCTGGTAATGCTGGCCCTGAGTACAAGAATGGTGAACCGACAAGACTGCTTCTTTCTCTTAAGGCATGGGGGGCTTCCTCCAAGGCTGACGCAAAGGCAAAAGCAAAAGCGATTTCTGCGAGAAATAAAGGGAAGAAGTAATGGCATTACCTACCTATTTAGATTTGGTTAACGATGTTTTGGTTCGTATGCGTGAACCACAAGTATCTACTGTTTCCGAAAATACAGTTTCTACACTTGTTGGAAAATACGTTAATGATGCCAAGCGTCAAGTCTCTGATGCTTACGATTGGGACGCTTTCAATACCCCAATTACTGTAAACACGATTGCTAATACAACTGGGCCGTATAGCATTACGGGTGCTGGAGTTCGTTATAAGACTATGGATGTGATTAACACCACTAGTTTTTATGAATTGTCACCTTTGTCTCACGCTAATTACGACTCGTTCTACTATACAACTCCTACCCCTACAAAGGGTTTGCCAATGTATTACTCTATTAAGGGTGTAGATACAAGTGGCGATATTAAAGTCAATTTTTGGCCTGTTCCAGATGCTGTATATGCCATCCGTTTCAGCCTGATTGTTCCTGAAGCAGACTTTACAACAGACGCATCTACGACTTTGTTGGCAAAAGAACCCATCGTTTTGGGTGCATTTGCTCGTGCTTTGATAGAGCGTGGAGAAGATGGTGGTTTAAACAGTTCAGAAGCATTTGCTATGTACAAGTCTTGTATGTCTGATCTGATAGCGTTAGAGTTGGCTAGATCGCCTGAAAACGACACATTTGAGGCTGTTTAATGTCTCAACCGATACAAGCCTTTGCAATTACAGCCCCAGGCTTCTACGGCCTCAATACCCAAGACTCGTCTTTGGATTTGGCTAGTGGTTTTGCATTGGTTGCCAACAATTGCGTGATTGACCAATATGGTCGTGTTGGTGCTAGAAAAGGTTGGACAAAGGTTAATTCTGCAACGAATTCTGACTTGTCTACCAATGATATTACCTCGATTGGAGAGGTTGTAACTTCAGCGGCAGTTTCGTACACAATTTGCGCTGGAAACAATAAATTATTTAAAGTAAGTAGTTCTTCATTGGTTACTTTGACCTATGGGGGAGGGGGTACTGCCCCGACCATTACTGCAAGCAATTGGCAGATGGTTTCATTGGCTGGCGCACTTTATTTGTTCCAATCAGGGCATGATCCTTTAGTTTTTGATCCTAGTCTGTCTACAACGACTTATAGACGCATTAGTGAGTTGACTGGCTATGCAGGTACTGTTCAGTTGGCTAACACGGCTCTAAGTGCCTATGGAAGGCTTTGGACAGCAGATGTGTCGTCAGATAAGTTAACTGTTCAATGGTGCGATACAAAGTTGGCAAACAAGTGGAATTCAGGTACTGCTGGTACTTTGGATACCACTACTGTTTGGCCTAGAGGTGGTGATGTAATTGTCGCTTTGGGCGCACATAACGGCTTTTTGTTTATCTTTGGTAAGAACAATATTTTGGTCTATCAAGGAGCAACAACTCCTTCTACGATGACTTTACAGGATGTCATCACAGGAATTGGCTGTGTAGAACGTGATTCTTTGGCTTATACGGGTACAGACCTGATTTTCTTGTCTGCGACAGGTGTGCGTAGTGCTTTGAGGACTGTTCAAGAAAAATCAATGCCATTACGTGATTTGTCTAAGAATGTCCGTAATGACTTGATGACTGCCTATTCTGGTGAAACAAGTGGCACTATTAAATGCGCTTACTCTGCTACTGAGGCTTTCTATCTATTAACTTTACCTTCTATAAAGCAAGTGTATTGTTTTGATTTGAAAGCACAACTGCAAGATGGGGCGGCAAGAGTTACCACATGGGACTCTATACAGCCAAAATCACTATTGGTTAAACAAGATGGAACGCTTTATCTTGGTAAATCAGGCTATCTTGCTACCTATTCTGGTTATAACGATGATACAGACACATATCGTTTTCAGTATTATACAAACCATACTGACCTTGGTGTGCCATCTGTTACATCGATTCTAAAGCGTTTGTCTATTGTTGTTATTGGTGGTAATAACCAGTATGTAACGATGAAATGGGCTTATGACTTTACGGGTAATTTTTACTCACAGAATGTATCAATTGGTGCTAATAACATTGCATATTATGGGGTGGCTGAATACAATATTGCTGAGTATTCCAATGGTATTGCCATGAGTACATTGAAGTGTTATCCAACAGGCTCTGGAAAAGTGATTCAGACAGGATATGAAGCAGATATAAATGGTTCAGCGTTGAGTGTGCAAAAAATAGAAATTCAAGCCAAGAATGGCAAGATTTTGTAAGGAAAGAACATGAGTAATTACACGAAAAGTACAAACTTTGCATCTAAGGATTCGTTGCCTTCAGGCAATGCGTCAAAGATTGTCAAAGGTACTGAAATCAATACTGAGTTTGACAATATTGCTACTGCGGTTGCAACAAAGGCTGACTCAACATCTCCTACGTTAGTAACCCCTGCCCTTGGTACTCCATCTTCAGGTGTGATGACCAATGTCACAGGATTACCTTTGACTACTGGTGTTACTGGTACTTTGCCTATTGCTAATGGTGGTACGGGTGCAACTACATTGGCTGGTGCTTCTATTGCCACTTATACAGGCACAGAAACGCTGACAAACAAAACTTTAACAAGTCCTGTTCTTACAACACCAGCACTTGGAACGCCAGCAAGTGGTGTTATGACAAATGTGACTTCTGTGCCAGCCGCACAAATTACTGGGTCGCAGGCTATACCAAAGAGTACATTACCTACGGGGTCTGTGTTGCAAGTGGTTAATGCTACTTATTCAACGCAAGTCACAACCACAAGTGGTTCTTTTGTAACAACAAATTTAACTGCTTCAATTACCCCAACATCCTCAACGAGCAAAATTTTAGTAATAGCAAGTGTTCCTTTTGGTGTAAATACAGCAAATGAAAATGTACAAATGACTATTTATCGTGGTGGTACAAATATTTCACCAAATACGGCATTAGCGGCTTTACAAAGCGGTGGTGCTACATATTCAAGTGCTTGTATGACAATATTAGATTCTCCAGCAACAACATCTGCTACATCTTATACAGTTTATGGTTTAGTAAGTGGAACAAAAACTGCATATTTCAATAGTTTGCCAACTGGCGCATCCTCTTCTGTTATTACTCTTTTGGAGATTTCAGCATGAATAAACATGATGCAATTCTTGCGTTATATAACAATATTGTTACCATCTATGGTAATGATGCTTTTGATGCTAATGGCAACGCAGTCACTTATGACGAGACAGCAATTCAAGCATACATTGATGCTCATGCCTACATAGCCAAACGCCAAGCGGAATACCCCCCATTTACTGACTATTTGGATGGCATAGCCAAAGGTGATCAAACACAAATTAACAAATACATTGCTGATTGCCAAGCGATTAAAGCAAAGTATCCAAAATGATAACTATGAAAGCATCAGAAATCATTAAAGCAGATGCGGTCAATCGAAAGGTTGATCCAAATAAAGCCTTGCAAACTATTGGTGCATTGGTTAAGGCTAAATATTTACTTATTGCAAATGGAACAATGTAATGACTCCAGAACAAATTGTTGCAAACCATATCAAGAATAACAATCTTGATACAACAAAAGCACAAATGGTTGCTGAAATAAATGGCACATTAAAGCAGAAAAATTCATTTGCTGTGCGGTCTGGCGACTGTATGTTTATTTATAAGGTTTCTGGTAATAGTGCATTGTTTTACATTGTCAATGGTGGCAATGCAATGGGTTACATAAAAGCAATTAAAGAATTCTTTGCTACGATGAAAAAAGCAAATATTCGTTTATTGCAAATGTATGTTGATAACACAACCACAGCAGAAAGACTAGCAAAAACCGCAGGAGCAATTTCCGTTAGTTTTAAGAAAGATGAAAAACGAAAAGTTGACCCTTACTTAATGTCAATGGAGATATAACATGGGATGTTGTGGTGGATTTATTGGACAAGTATTTAACCCAGTTGTGGAGACTGTAGTTGACCCCATTGTTGAACCAGTTATTGAACAAGTAGTTCAACCCGTTGTTAAAGCAGTTGAGCAAACTGTTCAAGCGGCATTGGATAACCCGTTACAGACTGCGGCGATAGCAACTGCTATGGCAACGGGGCAAACATATCTAATACCTTATATAAATGCGGGGTTTGCTTTAGATGCTGGACAAAGCCCAGAAAAGGCTCTCCAAAGTGCCGCCATAAGTTATGCGGGAACACAAGTTGGTGGCGCAGTTGGGGCTGAAACAGGTTCTAGTTTGGCTGGCAATGTGGCTGGTGGGACTACGGGTGGCTTGCTAAGTGGAAAATCATTAGAGCAATCATTAGCAGGCGGCGTAACAGGTGGGGCAATAAGCCAAGTAACACCATCTACTTTATTCAGTTCTGGTGGAACTTCAGGACAAGGAACAACGGGAGCGACAAACATGGCTGATACTAATCCAATTTACGACTATGGTAGTATTCCAACTGACATTACTGGTGGAGAGGGCTTCTACGACACAGGTAGTGCGCCAATGACGCCAGCGCAAATAGATGCCACTATGCAAACCTATGGTGGCAATAGTTCTTTGGATTCGGCTACACAAGCCTTAATTAAACGAGCATTGGCGGCTGGTGGTACTGCGGCTCAGGGAGCGTTGAACTTCTTAGGTCAAAAGGGCGTTGTTCAAGGTGGTTTAGGAACTGCCGCTAACTTAATGCAATTACAAGCGGATAGACAAGCGGCACAACAAGCACAAGCAAGAATAGGTCAGGCAACACAACAAGCAGTTGCTGGTTCACAATTTCGTCCAGTAGGCGTTACAACACGCTTTGGTTCATCAAACTTCCAAATTGACCCTGCTACTGGTCAGTTGGTAAGTGCTGGTTATACGGCATCACCTGAGATTACTTCTGCTCAAAACAAACTATTGAACTTGGGTTCTAGTTATTTGGCACAGACTCCACAAGATGTGGCTCAGAAATATATCCAAGACCAACTTGCATTACTTGCTCCTAGTCGTGAGCGTGAATCTGCTAATTTGATTAACCAGTTGCAAAACACGGGAAGAACAGGATTGTCTGTTGCTCAGGGTGGTGGTTTGTTGGCGGCTAATCCTGAAATGTCTGCTTTGGCTAATGCTAGAACATTGCAAGACCTTCAATTGGCGGCAAATGCTACTCAGGCTGGTCAACAAAATGTATTATTTGGAACAGGTTTGTTTGGTCAGGCTGGCAACTTAGAGAACATGGCACAACAACCATTTAACTTGGGTACTGGTTTGGGAACTTCTGTCTCTAATGCAGGCGCAAGGGCTGGGCAACTTGGTATACAAGGAAATGTATATGGCAATGCCATAGGCTTGTCTTCTGCTAATACTACCAATCCGTTTGCAACAGTTCTTGGTGGATTGTCAAGCCCAACATCTACATTGGGTACTGGGTTGGCTAACTGGTTGACTTCTTCTGCACCAACAACGGGCGGTATAACAAGCCAAGGCATGATGTCGCCAACAGTTGATGCTTATGGTAACTATGTGCCATTAGGCTACGCAAATTATTAAGGAGTAATTATGGCAACAGATATCGTAGGTGGATTGTTTGGTATTACTCCTCAATCGTATGAAAGACAGCAATACGAACAATCATTAAGAGAAGGACAATCTTTTGGAACTCCTCAAGGTCTTTATGCTTCTGCCGCACAACTAGGTCGTGGCATTGGTGGTGCATTAGGTGCAGTAGACCCACAATTGCAGTTGATTAGTATGAGAAATACTGTAATGAAAGAAATAAATCCAAATGATCCTGAGTCAATAATGTCTGGCGCACAAAAATTGGCTCAATTTGATCCACAAGGTGCAACCGCATTAGCAACAATGGCTAGAGAAGCACAGGTTAAGTTATCGCAAGTAACAAAGAATTTGCGTGAAGGTCGTGCGGCTGGAGTTGGCCCAGAGGGAATGAGGGCACAACGTGAGGCTCAGTTACAACAGTCTTTACGTCAATTAAAAGATGCAGAACAAACTCCTGAAGTTAAAAATGCTATTCAATTATTTACAGATGAATTGACTGCTTTAAAACGTGGTGGTCAAGGCGGTTTGCCAACAATTGCTAAGTTGCAATCTTATAGGCAGTCTTTGGTTGACCAACTTGGAGAGAATCATCCAAAGGTAAAAGAAGTAGATCAGACAATTAAAGCAGAAACTCAAGGAAAAGGAACAGTTGTTAATGTTGGATTGTCTACTGTTGATAAAGAATCTAATTTACGCAAAGACTTTGTTACTGAAACAAAACCATTTACAACTGCAATAAATGCCGCAGATAAGATAGATAGATTGCTTAGAAGCAATACTTCTCTTGGTGACATTATTGCCAAAAAACAATTTGCTAAAGTTGCTGGAGATAACAACATTTCCAATAAGGACGTTGCTGAACTGGCTAATTATGGCGATCTTGGACAACGATTGGCTGGTACTTTATCTCAGTTCTTTGAGGGTAAATATACACAAGGACAACGTGAGGAAGCACTTTCTTTGGCTAATCAACTTAAGGGAGATGCAACTAGTCAGTATTCAACAATTCAAAATGATTATGTAAATAGAGCCAAAGCAGAAAATCTTCCAGATAAGACATCTAAGTTTATTGCACCTGATTTACCAATCAAAGCACAAGCGGCATTGCCTCCTGAAGGAACTAAATTACGCAATAAAAAGACCAATAAGATTGAAATTGTGCGTGGTGGAAAACTTGTTCCTGCGGAGTAAACATGGCAAATACTTACAACCCTGATGACTATGAAGTTGTAACAGAGGATCAAACTCCTCCAATGACAACTGGACAATATCTTGGGCAACGTGCTTTGCGTGGTCTTGGTGCGCCAATAAGTGCCGCCGCTGGCCCAGGCATGGGGTTCGCTACTGCCGCCACAGGATTTGCTCCATTGGCTATGGGAACTCCTGCCGCAACACCTACCGCAGAAGAAATAACAACTGCCGCTAATAAGGTTCGTCAATCGCTTGGAATGACTACTGAACCATTGCCAAAACAAGGATTGTTTACAAGTTTGGCTGGTGCGGCTTTTGAAGAAGGCTTAAATCCATACAACTACCTAATCCCTGGCGGCTCTCGCTTGACAACTGCTTTAACTCCTAGCGCAACTGCCGTATCGTCTGAATTAGGCGGTCAAGCAGGACAGGCTTATACAGGAACAGAAGGCGGCAGAACAATTGGAACATTACTTGGTGGACTATTAAATCCTGCCGTATTGGTTGAGGCTGGTTTAAATCAAGTTACTGCCGCCAAGTCTCTTAATCCTGACAAACTAAATGGTTTGCTTAAAGAGTTTGGCGATCAGAAAGCCGCTTTGATGATTGCTTCTGCTTATACGGCAGACCCTAATCTAAAAGCAAACTTACTTCGTGCCGCCGAATTACAAGCATCCACAGGCGTAAAAATACCTTTGTTAGCCGCCGCTGAAGGTTCTAATGTATTGATGCAAACTGCTCGTAGTTTGTCTGCAAGGGATTTGAATTTCCAAGCAAAGTATGCCCAACTAGAACAAGAAGCCGCTTCTCAACTTGCCGCAAGACAAGGGAAGATGTTTGGTTCTATTTCTGAAGCAAAAATGGCTAATGCTTTGGGTGCACCTACAAAAGTAGCACCAAAAATAGAACAACGAGTTCGTACTGTTGAAGAACAATTGGCTGATATGGGGTTGGCTTTTGAAAGGGCTAACTATCAAGAGATTGGCGACAAACTCCGTAATTTAGTTGCCGCCAAAGAAACTACTGTTCGCAAAGAGTTATCTACTAAATACGATAGCGTTATTTCTGCCGCAGAGGATAAAGGCTATAAAGTATCGTCTGAGGAAACAGGACGACTCTATGATTTTGTTAATCAAGAACAGAATGATGACATTTTCAAGCGTTTTCCAACTCTCTATCCATTGATTAAGGCTAAATTTAGACCTACTGTGTCTGAACCAAGCATGATTGTTGACCCTACAACTGGTCAACCAATGCTCCCTGCGTCAAGAGAATTTCCTGAAGCATCTATGAAAGACCTAGATAGCCTTAAACGGGCTGTCAATGACTCTATTCGTAAGGCTGACAACACACAACTTCCAACATTGATTGAACTGAAAAAACAAGTTGGTCAAGTGATTGACAATATGCCTGGTAATCTTGGTGATGCTTATAAGGCTGTTGACCAAGAATATTTGGCTAAAGTTGGAATCCCTTATGGTGCTAAAACTGTTCAAGATGTCAAATACAAAGACTTTGTTGAACAATCTATCCCTGCAATCACAAAGAATAGAACTGCTTTAACTGACTATTTGGCAAGTGTTGATCGCAAAGATGGGTTAAATCTTGTCCAAGATGCTTTCTTTGCTGACGCAACTCGATATGGAGTGGTTAAAGATGGCATCCTAGACCCTAAAAAACTTTCTCGATATATTGATGTAAACAAAGATACTTTGAGTGCTGTGCCTGAAGTTAGACAGGCATTACAAAATATTTCTGGTGATGGTCTTGAATTGACTGCAACTATTGGCAAACTGAATGACCTGAAGAAGGTTCAAGATGCTCAAGATAGTGCCAAGATAATGCAGAGATTTAACACATCTGGTTTAGATGGTGTTGCCGCTGACTTTATTAGAAGCCCTGATTTCCGTAGACAGTTTATGTCTTCAGGCGGTGCAGGTCGTAACCAACCAGCCATTAACACTTTGAGGGCTAAGTTGGTGGATGACGCATTAAATTCTAATAATCCAATCCAATATATCAAAGAAAACCAAGTTGCTTACGATAAGTTGTTTGGCGGTCAGTATTACAAGGTTTTGAGTGATTTGGCAGAAACGGCTGGAAAACTAGAAAACAAGTTGTTTATCAATACACCATTGAAGACTGTTCAGCGCACAGGATTTGAGGAACAAACAGGTGTTTCTCCCGCTGGTTTAGTCTCTGTATTGCGTGATCGTGTGGCTGGAGTGACCTATAAAGGCATTAACTTGTTAAGTCGTTTCTATGTAAATCAGATTGACAACACAACCAAAGATGAACTTGGTAGGTTCTTAACTGATCCAGATGCGGTTATGAAAGTAAATCAAGCCTTTAAGAAAATTGGCAATGTTGACCCACAAGATGTTAGTCAAAGGGCTACCAAACTTGCAGGTGATTTGTTTGGTGGAGTAGCGCACACCTTGGTTCGCAGAGGTATTGCAGTCGGTGGCGTTGTAGGTCAGGAACAACCTGAACCTGCAATTAAGCCTGAAATGTACAACCCTTCTGATTACGAAATCGTGGAGTGAACCATTGATCCAATCACCATCTTTGCTGGATGCAAACTCGCCTATGAAGGAATCAAGACGGCAGTTCAAGCCTATCAAGACATCAAGAAGACTGGCGGTGAGGTTGCAGGTATTGCTGGTGAAGTCGGTGGGTTACTCTCGAAATTCTTTCATGGTCAAGACCAGTTAGAAGAAGATTACAAAAAGAAGCAAGAAGAGACTAAGGAGTTAGCAAAGCAAGGCAAGGTTAAGAATGTAACCATGCAAGCGATTGATAACGTAATGCACGTTAGGCAGATCAGGCAATATTACAAAGACTTAGAACACATGGTTAGATACGAGTTGGGTATGCCTGACTTGTGGGTAGAAATTCAAGCAGAACGAGATAAGTTGATTGAAGAAGCCAAAGCAATAACAAAACTACAACAAGCGGCTGAGAAACAAGAATACCTTAGAAGACAAGAGAAGCGTAGAAGGATAAAAGAGAAAGTACATATATACATAGCAATATCCATTGCAGTTGTTTATGTTTGCGTTTCTGTTTGGTCTTTAACATGGTTAGTGGAATATGACAGGGAATGGAGATGGGGATACTAATATGGGAACTCGCTGTTATGGTTGTTGTCACCATATTTATAGTAGTGGTGGTAATTGGTGCGTCTTGGTTTGTGCGTGAGCATGACAAACGGGCTGATTACTATAAAAAGCAAGCAGAAATCTGTTGGAGAAATAAATGAATGACCTACTCAATTTACTCAAGGGTGTCGCACCCACGTTGGCAACTGCTGTCGCTGGCCCTCTGGGGGGCATGGCTATTACCGCTTTGGCTAATAAGTTTGGCGTTTCTGATTCCGTTGATGCTGTTGCTAAGGCTATCGCAGGCGATCCACAGGCGGCTCAAAAGATTGCTGAAACAGAATTAGAGTTTGCTAAGTTAGCGGCAGACGCTATGAAGAACGAAGATAACAATGTCTCTACCCGTTGGTCAGCAGATATGTCATCTGACTCTTGGTTGTCCAAGAATATTCGCCCTATGAGCCTTGTAGCCATCTTTATAGGCTACTTCCTGTTTGCCATGATGTCTGCCTTTGGTCTGAATGCTAACGAAGCCTATGTCACCTTATTGGGTCAATGGGGCATGTTGATTATGGGTGCTTACTTTGGCGGTAGGACTGTTGAGAAACTTGCAGAGATGCGAAAGAAATAATCATGTTGTTAACACCACACTTTACCCTTGAAGAACTGATTGCCACGCAACATAGAGAGTTTGACAATACTCCTAACAGTTCAGAGATAAACAATCTCAAGCGTTTGGCTGAGATGCTTGAAAAAGTTAAGACTTTGCTAGATGGCAAGCCGATCATGGTTAACTCTGCATTTCGGTCAAAAGCCGTGAATGACGCTGTGGGTTCAAAAGACACATCACAGCACAGAGTTGGTTGTGCGGCTGACATAAGAGTGCCAGGTCTTACTCCTGACCAAGTAGTTAAAGCAATCATTGGTTCGCCAATAGCGTATGACCAAATCATTCGTGAGTTTGATTCTTGGACGCATATATCTGTTCCTAATTCACCTTCAGGCACACCACGCAAGCAAGCGTTAATCATTGATAAGGTTTCTACACGGGCTTATTCATAAATCGTTCATATTGGCAACGTCTAATACGCAACATGAAAATACAGCGTGTAGACGTTCGCCATGACTCTGTAAAGACAAGATTGTCGGTACTTCAAAAGAAGTGCCTACCTTACGATAAAGCCTATGACGTATCTAATGGATATTGGTGGATTGCTACTAAGGATGGCGTGGATTGTGGTTTCGCAGGTCTTGTTTATTCTTCTCGCTGGTCTGATTGCGGTTATCTTGTACGCTGTGGTGTGCTACCTAGTCATCGTGGATTCGGCTTACAGAAGAAGTTTATTCGGGTCAGGATTAGACAGTCGAAAGCACTTGGATTGAACTGGTTAATCACTAGCACCTATGACAATCCCGCTTCAGCAAATTCTCTCATCTCGTGTGGTTTCAAAATGTTTAATCCAACTAATCCTTGGATGGCAAAAAATACGAGTTATTGGCGACTAAAACTGGAGTAGTGATGACAACCCCCAATATATCTGATGCTGAGTTTATGGAGTTGTGGGAAACACATAAATCTGCCGCCGCTATACATAAACTTATAGGGGGTAATATAAGAACTCTTCAGAGGCGTAGAGCCAATTTAGAGACTAAATATGGTCTGTTATTAGAAGCCAAGAATCCGCATGGTAGACCTGAAAGACCACAATCAGCCTATGAGCGCAAGCAGTTGGGTGTTCTGAATGGCGTGGGAATTGTGTTTAGTGATGCACACTATTGGCCTGGCATCGTCACCACAGCACATAAAGCACTTTTATGGGCGATTAAAGAGTTTAAGCCATCATTTGTAGTGTGTAACGGGGATGCGCTTGATGGGGCTTCTATCAGTCGCCACCCACCATCAGGCATATCAGGCAAAGAACCATCTGTTATTGAGGAACTAAAAGCCTGTAAGGAACGTCTTGGAGAGATTGAAGAAGCCGCCAAGCAAGCCCGTCACAACGTCAGACTTGTCTATACATGGGGCAACCACGATGCTCGCTTTAATGCCCGTTTAGCGACTAATGCGCCTCAGTTTGCCGAAACCTATGGGTTTAAATTAGAAGACCATTTCCCAACTTGGGAGTTCTGTATGACAGTATGGCCTACTGAAGATGTGGTTATCAAGCATAGGTATAAGGGTGGAGTTCATGCTACCCACAACAACACAGTCGGTGCGGGTAAAACAATAGTTACAGGTCACCTACATTCTTTAAAAGTAACGCCTTACTCTGACTACAACGGCAACCGATTTGGTGTAGATACAGGTACACTTGCAGAGCCTTATGGCCCACAATTTGGTTATGGCGAAGACAATCCATTGAATCATAGGTCAGGTTTCGCAATTCTGACATTTAAGGATGGGAAACTGTTATGGCCTGAACTAGTCCATAAGTGGGATGAGGATCAGGTTGAATTTAGAGGACAGATCATTAATGTTTCTTAAAAGGGTTTTTATGTATACAGTAGAAATTGAGTTGGGTTGGGATGAGACTATCACCATCAAGACAGACGACTTCAACAAAGTTGCTATGTTGCAAGCGTATATAGCAGAACAAGAAGAGTGCGGCTGGGTTGAAGAAGAAGAAGAGGACATCGAATTGATGTCATTCACCGATACTGAAGGTGTCACTTGGTACTATGACGAAGACGAAGACGAGTGGCTTGAGTTAGAAGAAGACGAAGAAGAAGAAGACGAAGATCAAGAGTAAAGCAACTGGCTTACATCTGACAAGATTTCCTGAATACTGGCTAATGTTTGTGTTTCAGAAACATCGTGTTTAGTATGTGAGCGCATTGCTTGGTTGATGTCTAACATGGCTGTCCATACATCATGTGCATGGATAGCCTGTTTTGCCTCGATTAAGTCATCAAATTCGATAGTTATTTTCATTTTTCCTCCGATAACATGAAGATTGCGACAATAGTAGCAATTACTCCTACTGCGCCAAACATAATTAAGAACACTACCCACAAAACTGTTTCTAACATAATATTTCCTTATCGGGACATTTTTATCATCTAAATGTGTTTTTGTGCAAATATGACCCTATCGGGATATTTTTACTCATCGGAAGGTTTCGCTTCCACAGGCCAACACCTGACCGCCCAAGCATCGCCATATTCCTTAATTGTCAGAAGTGGATAGCCTTTTCTGACAATCCACTCACTCATCTGACCATCTTTTTCAGGATCGTATATGGCAGGGAAGCCGTAACGCCAACCCTCTGGTGGGTCAACCCATATCTGCATTTCTTTCTCCGACTTGATACTTAAATCTTCCGACTTGATACTTAAATCATTGTTAGCCAAAGCGGTCATATTGAACCATTTAGGTTGATTTTGTCCATTATGCTGAACATTGCGTTTGCGCCACAGGCTCATAGGATGATCCACTCACGCTCTTGTCTACCAGAATTGGATGCAACTGTCTTGCCAGTTAGCCCAATCATTCCTAGTTTCTGCATCTCTGGCAGTCTACGCCATACTTGGTCATTTCTCAGACCAGTTTGCTTTGCTATTCCATCCTTACCTAGTGGCCCAAACCGCTTTAAACAAGCGTGGATGACATCCATGTGGGCTGGGGCTACATTGGTGACGCTTTCAGCCGCCATGTGGCTTGTTAATGGATCAATGATCCTTGCTCTGACGAATGACTGTGAACCAAAGAACTTCTCTACTCCACCTTCAAACCATGTTTTGTCTAATATACTCATTTGCGAATCCCTATTAAAACTCATTTGTGAACTCCTATTAATTAAGTTAGTGGGTACTTACTTACGCTTTCCCCGTTTTGACTAAAAGGGGATGTCAGAATCTTCTAAGTCTTTAGGCAAAGGCTTGCTTGCTGGTGGCTGACCATCTTTCGGCGATACTGCCAAACCCATAAACTTGCCAGACTTGCCTTCTTTAATCCAAGCAGACAACCAGTATTCGTTTCCGTCTACCATGATGCTACCTTTGTAGTCAGGATGTTTCTCCTGTTCCTTCTTGTCGTTTTTAAACAACACGCCTGAGTTGTCTCTTTTTTCCATATTAACCTTTCAAAGTATTTAACTTTATTTAACTTGTCATCGAGTTCAGCCAAGAACTTGATAACCTCTTTTTCCAGCGTTGCAATGTACGCATCATCACGCTCGAAACGCTTGATAACTAATTGCAATTCTGCGGGAAATCTTGGGTCAAATGAACATAGGTCTGTCCATTTAGCCCCTGTGCAAGCCATCTGCCACTGGACTTGCACTTTATACTGATCGTCAAGACCACCCAAAATGCTTTCCAAGTGCGTATGAGACATTGGGCATTTCAGTTCGACCAAGCCCTCGCCAACAATCCCGTCTGGAGATGCGCCTGACTGCTCAATGGTTGGATGGTTAACAAATGCTACCTCATCAACCAACACACCCATTTTTTGCTCGTAAGCGGCTCGTGCATATTTTTCATTTTCCACACCCCAGGTCATTGCATCGTTGCTATACGATTCTGCTACTGAATTTGTCAGGCGTTCCAACAGCAACTGAGTCATGTATTTGTCTCTGCTTGTTGAATAACCTGTCTTTGTGGTAGCAACAATGTCCTTTACTCGACTAGCAGTAACTTTGCCTAGTCTGAGCATCTTCCATTCGTCTGTGCCTTGGATGATTTCGTCACTCATTCTGATCTCGCTTTCATCATTGCGTCTGCCATTGTGTAAGCCGCATTAGAAGCAACAATTTCAGAATCATTATCTAAATCTAAAACATATATGCCATTTGCATATTGGTCTGCCAAGATTGCTTGCATAGCCTTAGCCGCAAAGTAATCACGCAAGGTCATGCCCCTTGAATTTGTATCTTGGTCTTCAACGTAAATGCTTTGTATTGGAAATGCTGATATATCTTTCATTTCAACTCCTTCTTCTTAGCATCTTTAGCGGCAATCATCTTGGTCTGCCATGCCTTGTTTCCATCGCAATCCGCAAATGCCCTGATATATATATCTTTTAGTTCATCAAGGGTTATGGTGGCCTCAATAGCCGCAATGTAGTCAAGCATCTTGCCTTCATCAGGTGAGCCTTCATCGCTCTCGCCATCTGGAATATCCTGACCCGCATAAATGTATAGACCCAATCCATGCAACCCTAATGCCTTTGTCATACAACGCATGATTGCTGTATTGACTGCAAATGCGTCTGGGTTAGGGATTGCTTTGTTACGATAGTCCATCACAGGAAGTTGGCAAGTCATTGGTTTGCCAAACAATGTGACTGTTACGAACACCATTGCTGTGCCGTTGATGTCCATGAAACACTTATCGCCAAACATTTCTATCTTGTATATGGCTTCAGGATCGGCCTTTAAAGCCTCTGCCCAAGCCCAAGCCCATGATAGATATGTAAGATTGTTTTTCTTCTCGGTATGCTCGTTGACGTTTGTCTTCAGCATTGATAACACTTGTTCACTATTCATTCTTTACTCCTATTTTGATATTGACTCTGTTTAACTTGCTCTTGACCTATCCAGTGTGATAAACCAATCAAATTTGAAATGATGGTATTAATTTCTGAATAGAACCCAGTATATTGCTTATTCAAGCACATTTCACTTAGGGTTTTCACTGATCTTTCTATGTTCATTAGAAATGTTGAATAATCATTGAGCATCGTATTCTGCCTTTGCTATTTCCATCTGTGTCTCATGGTCAAAGTCTTTCAACTGGATAAAATGATTTTCTTGACAACAAGATATTTTCTCGTCTTTTGGCTCATAGCAATAACAGCAATAGTCAACATGGGAGTATCGTTTTAAGACATCCTCAAATGTATATTTCATGTTCATAGTGTCCCCAATACTTTGTGGATTTCTGCAATCATTTCGTTCTTGATTCTCAACTGCAACTCATGTTCGGCAAGGATTCTGTGCAACTCTACTATCTCTGCTTTGAGATGCTCTGCCTCAGTTTGATACATGACGACATTGACTGCCAGTTCGTCTTCATAATCAAGTTCATGGAAGGCTTTGTTTAACTTTTCTTGATCCGTCATTTTTCACTCCCTTATTCGGATGGTGTCTACTATTGATTGGGCTTTAGCGTGGTCGTCGATCATGCCAAAGATGATGGAACAATTTATGTCCCTTTCGTTCTCTACGCCCATGTCAAAGGCGTTGTTCATAGCGGTAATTGTGTTCTCATCAACTGCCGCCATGCGTAAAAAACTAATCATTTCATGTTTAGTCATTTGAAGTTGTTTCCTTGTCATTCTTTACCAGTTCGTTTAGTTTTGTTTTTAAATCGTAATAGCCGTTGGTGTTAGCCCCAGTCATAACAACAATGTCTTCCACTCGTTGTTTCAGGGCATTAACTTGGAAACGCAAGTCATTCACTAAGTCCGTGAGTTCCTGTTCCGTCATACAGAACCCTCCCAGTCTTTACGCCATGCAGTCGTAATGTCAAACATTTC
>Ga0209401_1000310_pt1 | contig 33541 bp, 25 predicted proteins | sample M_140807_MF_Meta_FD_187318 | JGI IMG/M metagenome (GOLD analysis project Ga0209401, IMG submission 187318) | Freshwater microbial communities from Lake Montjoie, Canada to study carbon cycling - M_140807_MF_MetaG (SPAdes) (version 2) | ecosystem: Environmental > Aquatic > Freshwater > Lake... | reverse complement strand
CATTTAGCACAAACATCTGACAAACCAATTGGTATTGAAGTAGCATCAGCTAAGGGAGTGTATATCTATGACACCGCCGGCAAAGCTTTTATGGATATGATTAGTGGTTTTAGTGTTTGCAATATTGGCCATAGTCATCCAGCAGTGATTAATGCAATTAAGGAGCAAGCAGAACAATATATGCATGTGATTGTATATGGTGAATTTATTCAGTCACCACAAGTACAATATGCAAAAGCATTGACTAGTATATTGCCTGATCATTTACAATCCGTTTATTTTACCAATAGTGGGGCTGAAGCAGCCGAAGGTGCGATGAAATTAGCGAAACGTGTCACCAAGCGTTCCAAAATGGTCTCATTTCAAGGCGCGTATCATGGAAGTACGCAAGGTGCATTAAGTATGATGGGGGATGAATATTTTAAAAATGCTTTTAGGCCATTGCTCCCCGATGTGATGCAATTAAGGTACAATAATTTTGAAGATATAGATTTAATTGATAACACAGTGGCTTGTGTATTAGTTGAATTAGTGCAAGCGGAAACAGGCATCACGCCTGCGAATAAGGATTGGGTCATTGCATTAAAAGAAAAATGTGAATCACTTTGTGTGGTATTAATAGTGGACGAGATACAATCAGGGTTTGGTCGAACAGGCACTTTGTTTGCGTTTGAACAATATGGTATTACGCCAGATATTTTATTATTGGGAAAAGCATTGGGCGGTGGTTTGCCATTAGGTGCTTTTGTTGCAAATACAAAAATGATGGGGGCTTTAACGCATAGCCCGGTATTAGGACATATCACCACATTTGGTGGGAATCCTGTTTGTTGTGCAGCGGGTAATGCTGCTTTGCAAGTTTTGCAGCAATCTAATTGGATTCATGAAGTTGCAGTTAAGGAGCAATTTTTATTAGATCAACTAGTGCACCCAAGTATTTTAAATCGCAGCCATAAAGGATTGTGGATGTCCTTACAATTTTCGTCATCTGTACTTGCAAAAAAAGTGGCAGCTTGTTGTGTTGCCAATGGAATAATAACAGATTGGTTTTTATTCGCGGAAGATAAAATTAGAATTGCACCCCCATTATCCATTACGATGGAGGAATTAAGTGAAGCAGTCAATAAAATCAAAGTAAGTATTGAAGAAGCAGTTGCTTCCAACTAATTTTTAGCAATTGCCTGTTCTGCAAAAGCGTCTGTACAATTCCTCGTATTTTGGAATGATATGATGTATATCAAAAAGTTTTGCTTCTTTTAAAGCATTATGTTTAAAGGCCTTTAATTTTGGTTCATCCTGCAATAATTCAATGGCATTTTTACTCATCTTGGCCACGTCACCCACAGGGGCGGTATAGCCGGTAACCCCATCAATATTAATTTCACCTAATCCACCTGCATCGGTGCTAATCACCACAGTGCTTGCTGCCATGGCTTCAAGGGCCGCTAATCCAAAACTTTCATATTCGGAAGGCAATAAAAAAACATCACTTACTGCTAATAGTTCTTCCATTTGTTCCTGTTTACCTAAAAAACGTACATCTCCATCTAGTCCATATTGTCGGGTAAGATCTTCTGCTAATGGACGCTCAGGGCCATCACCTACCATTAATAATTTTGCACGGAGCGCGCTATGAATATTTTTAAAAATCTCCATCACGTGATCAATTCTTTTTATTTTTCTAAAATTAGATGCGTGTATGATTATTTTTTCATTGTTCGGTGCAATCACTTGTCTAAATGCTGCTACCGCTTTTTTATTATAACGATGCACATCCACAAAGTTATGGATGACTTGAATTTCCTTTTTAATATCAAAATGCTTGAAAGTCTCCGCTCTTAAATTTTCAGATACTGCAGTAATGGCATCACTTTCGTTAATTGAAAAAGTGACCACTGGCTCGTAGGTTTTATCGCGACCAACCAAAGTAATATCAGTCCCATGCAAAGTGGTAATAACTGGTACTGACCTTCCTGTTTTTTGCTTTACGATTTGTTTGGCGGTATAAGCAGCAGACGCATGTGGAATGGCATAGTGCGCATGAATTAAATCCAAATCATGGTTTAATATTACATCCACCATGGTACTTGCCAATGCTAATTCATAGGGGGGGTAATCAAATAATGGATAAGTGGGCACCCTTACTTCATGGTAAAATATATTGGTATGAAAACCATTTAGGCGAACCGGTTGTTGGTAGGTAATAAAGTGAATTTCATGGCCTTTTTCAGCAAGGGCCTTTCCAAGTTCGGTAGCCAAAACGCCACTACCGCCAAAAGTAGGATAACAAACAATTCCAATCTTCATTTAAGTGCTATTGTGTCTGCAAATAACAACTTAAAATGCAATAAAGTTTATTTATATTTAAGAATTATTTAAATGAAAAACTACGGCAATGCGTAAATTATTTTTTTTGGTGTTTTGTTGGCCATTTTTGACCCAAGCACAAATCAATCAAGACAGTATTACAATAAAAAAAATGTCTGACGAAATCATGACCAATGGCAAGGCCTATGATTTATTAAGGCAGTTAACCAAGCAAATAGGAGGTCGTTTGGCAGGTTCGCCGCAACAACAAAATGCAGCAATTTGGGGTCAGCGCAATATGGAATCATTCGCGCCAGATAAAGTGTTTATGCAACCTTGTAAAACACCCAATTGGCAGCGCGGGGGTAAGGATTTTGCAAGCGTAGTGCGTGTTAATGGAAAAGCAATGAATCGTCCTTTAGCTGCATTGGCTTTAGGCAATTCATTAGGAAGTAAAGGTTTAGTAGAAGCGGAGCTTTTAGCGGTTGCTGATTTTGATGAATTGGAAAAACGTAAAGATGAAGTAAAAGGAAAGATTGTTTATTATCATAGCATGTTTGATCCTAACATTATCCGAACTTTTGGTGCTTATGGAAAAATGGGGGTGTATCGTTCCACTGGCGCTAGTCGTGCTGCAAAGTATGGCGCTGTTGGTGTGATGCTACATTCATTAAGTACCGCTCCTGATAATGCGCCGCATACCGGGGGTATGATGTATGATGAGAATTATCCAAAAATTCCGGCAGTGGCTTTGGGCCCTAATGATGCAAAGGAACTATACGCAAATGCAAAAAAAGGAACCATTCGTGTGCAGATGCAAACCTATGGTTATTTTTTACCTGATGCGGATGAGAATAATGTGGTGGCAGAAATTAAAGGGTCTACTTTTCCGAATGAAATAATTACGATTGGAGGGCATTTAGATAGTTGGGATGTAAATGAAGGCGCGCATGATGATGGCGCAGGCATTGTGCAAACTATGGAAATTTTACGCACCATGAAAGCGTTGAACTATCAACCAAAAAGAACGATTCGTTTTGTTTTATTTGCAAATGAAGAAAATGGTATGCGCGGTGGTAACAAATACGCTGAACTTGCAAAACAAAATAATGAACAACATGTGTTTGCGCTTGAAAGTGATGCGGGTGGATTTACGCCTAGGGCCATTGGTATTAGTGCAACGAGCCCTGAGCAGTTTAAAAAAATGGAACAATGGGCTAGTTTATTAAAGCCTTATGGCACTGAAATCACAGCTGGTGGTGGCGGCGCTGATATTGGGCCGCTAAAAAATGTAAATGCATCAATTGTACTTGCTGGTTTAGTGCCAGATAGCCAACGCTATTTTGATTTACACCACGCTAAAACTGATGTGTTTGAAAATGTAAACAAGCGTGAATTGTTATTAGGCGCAGTGAATATGGCAGCGATTGTTTATTTGGTGGATCAATATGGAGTACCTAAATAAAAGACAATTTTATTGTTTATAGAATAAACACCTATCACTCGGCTCATCGCTGCTTTGCAGATATTCGCTCGTAATAGCATTTATTCTTTTCAACAAATAAAATTGTAAGAAAAATATAAGCAGTAATAAAATGACCCTTAGCTTTTAGCAAGGGTCTATAAAAATCAAAGCCACCGTTTATGGGTGGCTTTGAAAAAATCATTAGCGATAAAAATAAAATGACTCTTAGCTTTTAGCAAGGGTCATTTTATTATCTACTAAGGTTCATTGAACGTTCCTTGTATAAATTTCGGAAGTAAGGATCACGTAAATCTTTTATAAATCGAATGGCTTCCCCGGTACTTTTCATTTCAGGTCCTAATTCTTTATTCACTCCAGGAAATTTATCAAAACTAAACACCGGTTCTTTAATCGCAAATCCATCTAATTTTTTCTCCATGACAAAGTCGGTTAATTTAGCAGCACCTAACATTACTTTGGTTGCAATATTCAAATAAGGAATTTGATATGCTTTTGCAATAAACGGCGTTGTTCTTGAAGCTCTTGGATTGGCTTCAATCACGTATACTTTATCGTCCTTGATGGCAAACTGAATATTAATGAGTCCTTTGATATTTAAAGCACGCGCAATTTTTTCACTGTAAAATTCCATGGTAGCCACTATCAATGGGGTCAAGTTAAATGCAGGTAATACTGCATTACTATCGCCACTATGTATACCCGCTGGTTCAATATGTTCCATTACGCCCATGACGTGAAAAGTTTCTCCATCAAAAATGGCATCTACTTCTGCTTCCTGACAACGATCTAAAAAATGATCAATTAATATTTTATTATCTGGGATATGTTTTAAGATACTTACTACCGCTGTTTCTACTTCAGCGTCATTAATAACAATGCGCATTCTTTGTCCCCCAATCACATAGCTTGGCCTTACTAAAACAGGATAGCCTACTTGATTGGCAACTTCAACCGCTTCCTCAGCAGTGAAAGCAGTTCCATAATCAGGGTAAGGAATTTTTAAATCTTTTAATAAATCACTAAAGCGACCCCTGTCCTCTGCAATATCTAAACTGTCAAATGAAGTTCCTATAATTTTAATTCCTCTTTCGGATAATCGTTTTGCTAATTTTAATGCAGTTTGTCCGCCTAATTGTACAATCACGCCTTCTGGTTGTTCCAATTCAATAATTTCCCAAAGATGCTCCCAAAACACAGGCTCAAAATATAATTTATCTGCCATGTCAAAATCGGTAGAAACGGTTTCAGGATTACAATTCACCATGATGGCTTCATAGCCAGCTTCTTTTACGGCTAATAATCCATGAACGCAGCAGTAATCAAATTCAATGCCTTGACCAATACGATTGGGGCCACTGCCTAGTACAATAATTTTTTTTCTGGAAGAGCGGATAGACTCGTTGGATTGCAGGGTGTTGCTCATATGTATGAAATTGGGCAAAAATACAGAAGCATTATCATTTTTACGAATTTTTAAGCAATGGTTTTCCACGATTTCCATTTATCTTACCAAACATAGTTCGTCCCAGCGGGTGGTATAGCGTTTGCTTCGCCGTTCACTACGCATTTTCCAATTTTTTTGGGTGCCGCTGGTCGCAAATTTGAGGATGTCGTCCCTAAAAGCTGCATTCATATTATCTATAACATTCATTAGTTTTTTACGATTTTGGTCCTTGTGTGCGACAAACAAGTTGGTCTGTAATGCATTATCGGGGACAAAGTCACTTAAAATAACGCCTGCTTTTTTATACAATTCCCCCTGTTCAAACAAGCTTTTTCCAAGGGCGACTGCCGCTTTAATGATATCCGGAGTGAGGTTGCTGGGATTATCTAGTTTAACATACCCGCTTACTTGCCTTCCATGGTGGTAATGGGAGATGTCCGTTGGAGGGGGTGTTTTTTTTAATAAAAAAACGGATACGCCATAAGCGGCACTGTGTTGTCGGCGTAATTTTTCTGCGGTACGCGTTGCATAGGTCGCTAGCGCTTCTTCAATTTCCTGCCACTCGGAAACGGTGCGTCCAAACATACGCGTAGTGGCAATCATTTTTTTACTGGTCCTAGGTGTTTGCATATCATGACTATGCATTCCTTTCAATTCTCTAATTAATTTCATACCCGGCACGCCGCCTAAAAATCGTTTACCCCAACTGAGGTCCTTAATGCTAAGTGCATACGCGGTATGGATGCCATAGGTTTTTAATTTTTCACTATAACTATATCCAATCCCCCAAACATCATCGATGGGCGTATTTTGTAAAGCAGTTTGTATTTTTTTAGTATCGTTTAATATCACAATACAACCGGTGAGTAATTTACTTTTTTTTGCTAATCGGTTGGCCACTTTACTTAATACTTTGTTAGGACCTACGCCAATGGATACCGATATACCTGTCCATGTTTCTATTTTCTTTTTTAATGAAACACAATAATCTTGTAAACTTTCAGCAGGGATGTGATCTAAATTAATAAAGGCTTCATCTACCGAATATACTTCTACACAACCCGGTGGTGCCAACTGTCGCATGGTTTCCATCACACGCCAGCTAAGGTCTCCGTATAAATGATAGTTAGAGGAGAACGCGTGTACTTTATTTTTTTCAATTAAGTCCTTTGCTTGAAAATAGGGGATGGCCATATTGATACCCAATTGCTTTGCTTCATCGGACCTAGATACAATACATCCGTCATTGTTGCTTAGCACAACAACAGGTGCATGTTGCAGTTGCGGTTGGAACAGTCGCTCACAAGCGCAATAAAAACTATTACAATCTACAATGGCTTGCACGGAATTATTTTTTATAAACTATGGATTACAAAACTCACCACACCCCAGGTGCTGTATTGTTCCAATTGCGCTACTTGAATAGTGCCGTATCTTTTATTTTCAGGAACCAAACTGATACTATGTTCTTGTATTTGTAAACGGCGTACTAAAAATTCACCGTTTAAAACAGCCACGACTACTTTGCCTGAACTGGGCGTAAGACTTCGGTCTACAATTAAAATATCGCCCACATGAATACCTGCACCTAACATGGCATCACTATTTACGCGAAAGAAAAAAGTAGCGGGTTTGTTGCGAATGAGTTGCTCATTGAGGTCAATGCCTCTTTCCATAAAATCGTCGGAAGCTGCCCCAAACCCGGTGGCATTGGCTTGTATAATTTGAGCAGATTGGAATTTTTTATTAATCTGCTGGGTGGCCATCCCTTCATTGGGATCTGTATCTATAAATGACATAAAACTAAAATTATTAGCAATATTAACTAAATAATTTAGTATTTGGTACATTAATTTGTACCCTTTTTTTTAAGTATTTATACCTTTTTGTGTATTTGTTCATTAAAAAGCCTTCCCGCGTTAACGAGAAGGCTTTAGCGTTATTTAATTTATAGTATTAAAATTTGAAAACTAGTTTACTGAATATTCTTAATCCGTTGTAGCCCATTTGAACGTTGAAAGGTATCCTGTAATTAATTGAATTTATTTCATGCATTAGCGCTAATTTTAAGCTTATGGAATTGGTCATCAATCATATAAATAATCTTTTTAATACGATTAATCCACAACCTTGGGATGCGATTCAAAAAATTCCCCAAAGTGGGGGCGATCGTGTTTATTTTAGAATCATGAAAGGGGCGCAAAGTTGGATAGCTACCTATAGTTTAAATATTAAGGAGAGTGAAACCTTTATTTACTTTGCGGATCATTTTTATGAAAAAGGATTACCTGTTCCAAAGGTATTAGCAGTGAGTGCAGATAAAACAATTTATCTGCAACAGGATTTGGGCAGGGTTTCCTTATTAGATGTGTTAGAGAAGGAAGGGAAAACAGATCATGTTTTTTCCTTATTTAAAAAAAGTTTGACTGCATTGGCGCGTTTACAAGTGCATGGGGGTGCTGGTTTAAATTACGATAAATGTTTAACCTCTAAGGAGTTTGGTAAGCATTCAATTTTAACTGACTTGTTGTATTATAAGTATTACTTTTTAGATACGTTGCAATATCCCTATGATAAGCAAGCATTAATCGATGAGTTTGAATTATTAAGTAATCAATTGGCTGCAGGTAATTATAAAAATTTCATGTTCAGGGACTTTCAAAGTCGTAATATTATCGTGAACAATGATGAAGTATTTTTTATCGACTTTCAGGGTGGGATGCAAGGGGGATTACCTTATGATGTAGCTTCCTTATTGTGGCAGGCCAAGGCGGAACTTTCACAGGAGTGGAAGGCTAAATTATTAGATCATTATATCAGTGAAGTGCAAAGCTTGTTGCCTGAAAAAATAGATGTAACTATTTTTAAACAACAATACAATGGATTTGTATTATTAAGATTATTACAGGTGATGGGGGCTTATGGTTTTAGAGGTTTGTTTGAACGAAAAGCACATTTCTTAACGAGTATTCCGTTGGGACTATTAAACATAAAAAACTTTTTACAGTATAATACGATATCCAATGACACGCCGGTTTTTGCGTCCATTTTACATTGGATGGTAGGCGATGAAGTGATTCAACGATTTACGCCACCCAAAGCAACAGCGGAAACACCACTAGTCATTACGATCAACAGCTTTAGTTATAAAAAAGGAATACCTGGGGATGATTCAGAAAATGGTGGTGGATTTGTTTTTGATATGCGGGGTATCTTAAATCCAGGCAGGTTTGATGATTATAAAAAATTATCTGGTCTTGATAAACCAGTGCAGGATTTTTTAGAACAACGAACAAAGATGAATGTTTTTTTAAATAGCGTTTGGGATTTAATTGACATTACGACAGAGAATTATTTAGAAAGAGGATTTGCTTCTTTACATATTAATTTTGGTTGCACAGGTGGGCAGCATCGCAGTGTGTATGCGGCTGAGCAAACTGCAAGACATTTAAAAAATAAGTATAAAGTAAAAACTATTTTACTGCATACCAATCAACAAAACTGGGTTAAATAGTTTCCCCAATAAATTATTCGGTTATGCGAGCAATGATTTTAGCGGCAGGATTAGGTACCAGATTAAAACCCTTTACCAATCATCATCCCAAGGCATTGGCCTTGGTGAATGGGAAAACTTTATTACAACGCAATATTGAATACTTACAAGCATATGGCATTTGTGAAGTGGTGGTAAATGTGCATCATTTTAGTGATCAAATAATTCGTGCTGTTCAAGAAAATAATGGTTGGGGATCTGGAATAACCATTTCAGATGAATCTGGTGAAGTATTAGAAACAGGTGGTGGCGTTTTATTTGCAGCCGATTATTTTAAGAATCAAGCTGCTTGGTTGGTGATGAATGCGGATATTTTAACCACATTGCCGTTAGATAAAATGATTGCTGCTGATAATTTATTACGTGATGAAAATGAAAATTATATTGGTACATTAGCGGTAACCAATCGAACGACGAGTCGTAATTTGTTATTTAATCAAAAAGGGGTTTTGATCGGGTGGAAAAATAATACCACATTGGAGGAAAAATGGGCAATTGCAAAAACAAGTTTTAATGATGCTAATAACATTGTCCCCAAAGCATTTAGCGGTATACAAATCATACATGCACCTTTTTTTACTGCATTAAAATTGCAAGGAAAATTTTCACTAATTGATGCTTATTTGCAAATAGCTACTACAAATACGATTGGTTATTATGACCATAGTGATTCAATTTTAATGGATGTAGGCAAGCCTGAAAATCTTGAAAAGGCGGCAACTTTATTTCCTTAAAACTTAGTTCCACTAAATTATACGCGGATATAAATTTTCTTTTTATCTAGCAAGTAGGCTATCGTTCCCATGAAGGCAATGATACATAAAGCATACAATAAGGAGCCAATGCGTAAATCACTGGCAACATCCTTACATACATTTTGGTAAAACCAAGGTAGTGCATTGGTATAAACAGGCTCGCCTTTTTCATCTATATGATCCACCCATCTTAATAAAGCTAAAACGCGTGGTAAAAATCCACTCAATACGAAAATGAATAATGGATTTTTTCCAAACACATCAAAAAATTGGCTCCATCTTCCTTTGGCATTATTAAACTCTAATAAATAAATAAACATACTCAAAGTAACGATAGCCAAACCTGAGGTATAAAAAACATAACTACTGGTCCATATTTTTTTATTAATAGGAAAACTAAAATCCCAAATAAACCCTACTAAAACAAGTACTACACCTGTTAATAATAATTTAGCAAGCATTTCAAAATTCTTTCCTTTCAATTGAATATACTCACCTACTAAAAATCCAAATATTACTTGCACGATTGCTGGTAGCGTACTAGTCAAACCTTCTGGATCAAATGGCACGCCTTCCCCTTTATAAATATGTGATATTCCTAAAATATTAAAATCAATGGCATTGCCAAAATAGCCTGATAAACTATAAGGATGACCTGCCGCACCTAGTGCAAAACTGAGTACCCAATAAATTACCAATATCATCATGCCAATAAAAAGTGCCATCCGAGATTTTCCGTAATAAATGATCACAGATGCAAAAAAGTAGCATAAAGCAATTCTTTGTAACACCCCTAAAATGCGCACATTTTCCCAGGGTTTAAACACAAGGCCTGTATCGCTCCATTTTACAAAGGGGCTCCAATTTAAAAACAAGCCTATTAGAAATATAAGTATCGTTCGTTTGATTACTTTTTTCCAAAATTCGCTGCTATTTCCTTGTTGTAACTTGGGCATCACAAAGGACATTGCATTACCTACCGCAAATAAGAAGAAAGGGAAAACTAAATCGGTAGGTGTACAACCATGCCAGCTGGCATGGGATAAGGGGCTAAAAGTATTGGACCAGGAACCGGGATTGTTTACTAAAATCATGAGTGCAACAGTGGCGCCTCTAAAAACATCCAATGAATAATATCTTTCCTTGGTCATAGCTTAAAGTTTTATCAATTACTTAGTAATATATATCATCGTTTTAATATCTTTGTAAGATACAAAATTAAGATGCAAAAAAACATATTAATCACAGGGGGTGCAGGATTTATTGGATCACATGTGGTGCGTTTAATGGTGACCAAATACCCTGATTATCAAATCTTCAATTTGGATGCCCTTACCTATGCGGGTAATTTGGAAAATTTAAAGGACATTGAAAATGCACCTAATTATCATTTTGTAAAAGCCAATATTTTAGAAGCAACTGCTTTAAAGGAAATATTTGAAAAACATGCTATTACCGATGTAATTCATTTGGCTGCCGAGTCGCATGTGGATAGGTCCATTGTTTCTCCGTTGGATTTTGTTTACACCAATGTGATTGGGACCGTTAATTTATTAAATACGGCAAAGGAATTTTGGAAAGCGGATTTAAGTTATGAAAATGCGCATGACGGCAGTTGGGAGAAAAAAAGAGATCATTTATTTTATCATGTCTCTACCGATGAAGTATATGGCAGTTTAGGAAAAGAGGGTTTATTTACGGAAACCACTGCATATGATCCTAACTCCCCTTACTCTGCAAGTAAAGCGGCTAGTGATCATTTTGTTAGGGCCTATGGAGAAACCTATCATTTGCCAATTGTGATTTCAAATTGCTCTAATAATTATGGACCGAATCATTTTCCTGAAAAATTAATTCCATTATTTATTCATAATATTATCAATAAAAAGTCATTGCCCGTATACGGGGATGGTTTGTATACGCGTGATTGGTTGTATGTAAAAGATCATGCACGTGCTATTGATATTATTTTTCATGAAGGTAAAAAAGCAGACACTTATAATATTGGCGGATTTAACGAATGGACCAATATTGATTTGGTTAAATTAATGTGTGCTCAAATGGATGTTAAATTGGGTCGTGCGGCTGGAGAAAGTGAAGCGCTGATTACTTATGTTAAAGATCGTCCGGGGCATGATCGACGTTATGCTATTGACGCAACTAAATTGAATAAGGAATTAGGTTGGTCTCCTTCTGTTACTTTTGAACAAGGTTTAGGGGAAACCATCGAATGGTATTTAAGCAATGGACCTTGGTTGGAAAATGTAACCAGTGGTGCCTATCAAGCTTATTATAGCGATATGTATAGTAATCGTTAATTGGGTAATCCTTAATCGCGAAAGAAATAATCAATCGGAATAATAAATAATAATAAATAATAATAAAGCCAATTCTTAAGAATGAAAATTGAAAATACACCGTTAAAAGATTGTTTTATTATTCACGATACTGTTCATGGAGATGCAAGGGGCTATTTTATTGAGACCTTTAATCAAAGAGATTTTGCAGCAGCTACTGGATTAGATCTTGTTTTTGTGCAGGATAATCAATCTAGATCATCTAAAGGCGTTTTACGCGGGTTGCACATGCAAAAAGGAGATGCAGCACAAGCAAAATTGGTAAGGGTAATAGAAGGGGCCGTATTGGATATCGCAGTTGATTTAAGAAAAGGCTCCCCTAGTTTTGGACAACATTATGCGATTGAGCTAACGGCGGATAATCACAAACAATTTTATGTGCCAAGTGGTTTTGCGCATGGTTTTGTGGTATTAACCGAGACGGCTACTTTTTTATATAAGGTAGATAAATTTTATCAACCTGGAAATGAGGTGGGGATTATGTATAATGACAAGGATTTAAATATAGATTGGAAATTGCCTACATCGGAATTAATATTTTCTGAAAAAGATAAAACATTGGGAAGCTTTGCGGAATACGCAGCGAGTTTATAAAAAACTAAAAAGTAGACATTATGAAGGGAATCATATTAGCAGGTGGATCAGGTACAAGATTGTATCCAATTACCAAGGGAATTAGTAAGCAATTAATGCCTATCTATGATAAGCCAATGATTTATTATCCCTTGTCTGTGTTGATGTTGGCAGGTATTAAGGAGGTGTTAATCATTACAACACCCGAGGACAATGATCAATTTAAAAGATTATTAGGAGATGGTTCTGAGATTGGTTGTCAGTTTAGTTATGCAGTGCAAGCAGTACCTAATGGACTCGCGCAAGCATTTGTGATTGGTGCTGATTTTGTTGGAAAGGACAAAGTTGCATTAGTATTAGGAGATAATATATTTTATGGCGCAGGCTTTAGTAAGTTAGTACAATCCTTTAATGATGTGGAAGGTGCAGCGGTATTTGCTTATGAAGTGAATGACCCTGAGCGTTATGGGGTAGTTGAATTTGATGCGCATAACAATGCTTTATCATTAGAAGAAAAACCAAAAGCGCCAAAGTCCAATTATGCTGTGCCTGGTTTGTATTTTTATGATAATCATGTAGTAGAAATTGCTAAAAATATTCCTGCTTCCCCAAGAGGCGAATATGAAATTACGGATGTCAATAAAGTATACCTAGAGCGTAAGCAATTGCAAGTAGGTATCATGAATCGTGGTACTGCCTGGTTGGATACCGGTACTTTTGAATCCTTAGCAGATGCTTGTGAGTTTGTACGTGTAATTGAAAAACGTCAAAGCCAAAAGATAGGCTGTATTGAGGAAGTGGCATTTAGAATGGGCTTTATTGATAAAGCACAACTAATGGTATTAGCTGATAAGTATGCCAAAAGTGGCTATGGTGAATATTTGAGGAACCTAAAAAAGTAGGGTTACAAATTAATCAAAAAAGGGGGGGATGAATCACTTTTTTTCAAGTAGGCAGTTACTTTGTCCTATTAAAAATGGCTTTTTCATATAAACAATGAACAATTTTTGAAAATCATTGTTTATTTAGTATGTCAACATACTCCATTAAGGATTTAGAACAGGTTTCTGGGATTAAAGCCCATACCATTCGTATATGGGAGCAGCGCTATCATTTTTTACAGCCCTCACGTACGGATACGAATATTCGTACCTACAATGCTGAGGAGTTAAAAATTATTTTAAACGTTTCCTTGCTCAATAAATATGGGTTTAAAATTTCTCATATTGATAAAATGACTCCGGAACAAATGGAAGAAAAAATTCTTTCATTGAATCAAATAGATGCTATAAAGGAAAGGGTGATCAATGGGTTAATGAAGGAAATGGTTTCCTTAAATATGGGTTCCTTTGAAAAACAATTAGATATTTATATTGGGCAAAAGGGGGTTGAAAAAACAATCACTGAAATTATTTTCCCTTTTTTGGAAAGGGTAGGTGTTTTATGGATGACCAATCATGTAAATCCTGCCCAGGAGCATTTGGCAACCAATTTACTGAGACAAAAACTAATTTTAGCGATTGAGAAGCTTCCCGCTGTTTTAAATCAAGATAGGAATGTGATTTTATTTATGCCAGAGGGGGAACACCACGAAATAGGATTGTTACTCGTCTATTTTTTATTAAAACAACAAGGAGTTTATGTGCATTATTTAGGCGCAAATGTTCCTTTGAAAGATCTTGCTTTTTTAAATCTAATCAAGAAACCTGAATATATATTTTGTCATATAACTTCCCCTTCTAAAGTATTTAAATTAGATCGTTTCATTACCCAGTTAGGTCAAATGACTCATGCAACACCGGTATTGCTTTCGGGTCAAACGATTAAGGATTATAAAGGCAAGATGACCGATAATATCTCTGTTAAAACAAGCTTAACAGAGGTTGTTCAAGTTATCCAGTCTATGTAGATACTAAATGCTGTTTTCATACCTAAATAGTTTCAATAAAATCTATTAATCTTAAATATTAATAATATTATATATATAATTAGGATAATGATCAAGTAGTTAATTTTTTGTTTAATATTTTTTAAAAATAATTAAACAAAATAGCTTTTAAACTCATTTCTTTGTTTAGCTTCGCCTTCTAAAAGTTAAACATTATTTTATGTCTACAGCAGAATTTACGCTCTTACTTACTGAAAATGCTGATTTTTTAAAGCCTTTTGCTATCAATTTGACAAAAGACCACGAATCAGCGAAGGATTTATTTCAGGATACCCTTTATAGGGCATTATCCAACAAGGATAAATATAATGTGGGAACCAATATAAAAGCATGGTTGTATACAATCATGCGTAATATATTCATCAATGATTATCGTCGTAAGGCCAAACAAGCGACTGTTTTGGATAATAGTCCCAATGATTTTTTGATTGATCAAACAAGGGTTAAAGTGTTAAACGACGGGGTCACCAATTTAAATTTAAAAGAGGTAAATAAAATGATTTATGATTTACCTGATTTATTTAGAACGCCATTTATTTTGTATTTTGAAGGCTATAAATACAATGAAATATCAGATGCGTTAAATGAACCATTAGGTACCATTAAAAGTAGAATTCACTTTGCACGAAAGATATTAAAACAAAAAATTGAGCGATATTAATAAATGAGTACACATTCCAATAAAGCATTAGTGATCGGTGCCGGTTTTGCTGGCTTATCTGCTGCTTCTTTTTTAGCAAAAAAAGGTTGGTCTGTAACTATCGTTGAAAAAAATGAAATGCCCGGCGGTCGCGCAAGAAAATTTGAAGCAGAAGGTTTCACATTTGATATGGGACCAAGTTGGTATTGGATGCCTGATGTGTTTGAAAAGTATTTTGGTTCCTTTGGAAAAAAAGTTTCGGATTTTTATCAATTACAAAGATTAGACCCTTCCTATCGTGTTTATTTTGAAAAGGCAACTTGGGATTTACCTGCGAATTATGAGGCCTTAAAAAATTTATTTGAATCCATTGAGCCCGGTGCGGCTCATGCCTTAGATTTATTTTTAGCAGAAGCAAAATACAAATATGAAGTGGGTGTTGGTAAATTAGTTTACCAACCAAGTATATCGATTACTGAGTTTATTGATTATGAATTAATTAAAGGGGTTTTTAAGTTGGATGTATTTCAGTCCATGAAAACGCATATTGCCCGTTACTTTAAGCATCCCTATATTCAATTTTTAATGGAATTTCCTGTGTTATTCCTAGGAGCGCTTCCCGAAAATACACCTGCCCTTTATAGTTTAATGAATTATGCAGATATAAAAGGGGGCACTTGGTATCCCGAATTTGGCATGTATAGTATTGTGGATGGTATGGTCAAAGTAGCCAAATCATTGGGGGTGGAATTTAAACTAGGGGAGGAAGTGATGCATGTGGTGGTAGAAAATGGTACTGCGAATAAAGTGGTTACAAGTGTTAATAATACGGGTGTTGAAAATAGTTATTCCTTTGATGTATTAATTGGCGCTGGCGATTACCATCATATAGAGACCAATTTATTAGAAAAGAAATACCAATCCTATTCAAAAAAATATTGGGATAGTAGGGTATTGGCCCCAAGTTCATTGTTGTTTTACGTGGGTTTGAATAAAAAGTTAAATGGAGTTACCCATCACTCACTTTTTTTTGACACCGATTTTTCAGTACATGGAAATGAAATATATAATAACCCCATGTGGCCATCTAACCCATTATTTTATGCAAGTGTGCCTTCTGTTACGGATACTAGCCTAGCGCCAGTAGGTTGTGAAAATTTATTTTTATTGATACCAATTGCGGCTGGGTTGGAAGGGGATACAGCCGAAATTCGGGAAAAATATTTCGATATTTTAATGGATCGATTGGAAAAAAAATGGGGTCAATCTATCAAAGATGCTATTATTTACAAAAGATCCTATGCTGTGGCTGATTTTAAAAATGACTATCATTCATTTAAAGGGAATGCTTACGGCTTGGCAAATACTTTACTACAAACCGCATTTTTAAAGCCAAGTTGTAAAAGTAAAAAAATAAAAAACTTATATTACACCGGACAATTAACGGTTCCAGGTCCAGGAGTGCCGCCAAGTTTAATTAGCGGAGAGGTAGTGGCAAATTTAGTATGCAAACAATATAATAAACTATAACAATTATGTCCACTTTAAAATTGTATGATGAAGCTACTGCCTATAGTAGTAAGTATACAACCTTAATGTATAGTTCAAGCTTTTCTTCTGCGATAAAGCTATTGCATAAGGATTTGAGACAACCTATATTCGATATTTACGGCTTTGTGCGATTTGCAGATGAAATTGTAGATACTTTTCATGATTATGATAAAGTTGCCCTTTTACAACAATTTAAAATAGATACTTATCAGGCTTTATCACAGGGGATTAGTATGAATCCTATTTTACATAGATTTCAATTAACTTTTAATAAATATAAAATTGATCCTGCCTTGTTAGATGCATTTTTATTGAGTATGGAGATGGATTTATCTAAACAGCATTATGATGATCAAACCTATAACACTTATATCTATGGTAGTGCTGAAGTGGTTGGCTTAATGTGTTTGTATATATTTTGCGAGGGCAATCAAGCGCAATTTGAGGAGTTAAAGCCGTCGGCAAAAAGTTTGGGAGCAGCATTTCAAAAAGTTAATTTTTTAAGAGATATCAAAGCAGATTTTGAAGGTTTGGATAGAATGTATTTTCCTAATTGTGATTTTTCTAATTTTTCACAATCAGACAAAGATAAAATTGAGGAAGATATCCAAAATGATTTTTCTATGGCCCTTGCTGGTATTAAGCAGTTGCCATTAAAAGCGCGTTTTGGGGTATATGTCGCTTTTAAATATTACTATTCTTTATTTAAAAAAATAAAAAAAGTACACCCGCATTCAATTTTGAAAACAAGAATTAGAATTCCTGATTATGGAAAAATTTTCATTTTAGCCAAGGCAAGTATTCGTAGTCAATTAAATTTATTTTAAATAATTCAATAAGTGGAGCAAGTTATATTAGTTGATAAGGAAGATTGCGAAATTGGCGTAATGGAAAAAATGGAAGCACATAAGCAACCTATTCTTCATCGTGCTTTTAGTATTTTTTTATTTAATCCACAGGGTAAAATATTATTACAACAAAGGGCATTAACCAAGTATCACAGTGCTGGCTTGTGGACTAATACTTGTTGTAGCCACCCACGACCAGGGGAAACATTGGAAAATGCGGTTGCAAGAAGGTTGATGGAGGAAATGGGTATTACCACAAAGGTTTCTAAAGCTTTTGATTTTATATATCAGGCAGAATTACCTGATAATTTAAACGAATACGAGTTCGATCATGTTTTTATTGGAAATTATGATGATGAAGTGCGTCCTAATCATTTAGAAGTAGCTAATTTTGTGTATCAAAGTATAGAGGAAGTAGAAGCTAACTTACAGTCACATCCCGAAAAGTACACCGTATGGTTCAAAATTGCTTTTCCAAAAGTGGTTGCATGGTATCAGTCTAATTCTTTATTAAGTTAAAATATATTTTTATGATTTTTTTATTTGTAATGTTATTGACATTTTTAGTAATGGAAGGAATTACATGGTTGACGCATAAGTATGTCATGCATGGATTTTTATGGGTATTACATGAGGACCATCACCAACCAACTGGCCATATATTGGAAAAAAATGATGCGTTCTTTTTAATTTTTGCGATTCCAAGTATGCTTTGTATATTTTTTGGCACTTTTAAAAATATACCGTGGTTGGCGGGCTTAGGAGCTGGAGTAGCGATGTATGGCTTTGCTTATTTTGTAGTTCATGAGGTAATCATTCACCAACGTATCAAATGGTTTACCCGCTCTAATATTCGTTATATCAAGGTTTTGCGTTGGGCGCACAAAATGCATCATAAGCATTTAGAAAAACACGAAAGCGAAAGCTTTGGCATGTTGTTTGTTGCAAAAAAATATTGGGATAAGGTTAAACGCGACGAAGCAATTCAAAATAATGGATAATTATTTATGAGTCATGAAAATCCATCGCTTCCTACTGCGCCAAGCTATGATTATATTATCGCTGGTGCCGGAGGTGCTGGTTTATCTTTATTGCATTACCTATTAGCTTCCCCTATTTTATCCAATAAGAAAATTTTAGTGATTGATCAATCATTGGAAAAAACCAATGATCGTACCTGGTGTTTTTGGGAAATTGGTGATAATGAATTTGAATCCTTGGTGCAGCATCGTTGGGATGCCATTTCAATTCATGCGGGTTCCTTCTCAAAAGAATTAGCTACAACCCCTTTTTCTTACAAAATGATACAAAGTATTGACTTTTATAATTATATCATTACTGCTGCCAAATTAAAGCCGAATGTTCATTGGGTCGAAGCAGCAATCTCGAATATGGCGGAAATTGTTTCGGATAATATTGATAAGGAGGTGCTAGTAAAATGGGAAGGGGGATTTGCCCAAGGGAAGAAGGTATTTACAAGTATACTTCCTTTTCAAATGAATAGTTTAGCAAGTGCCATTAAGTATGATGCAATCAATCTGCCAGTTAATAAAATGCCTTTTTTATGGCAACATTTTAAAGGAAGAACGGTTAGTTTCAATCAGCCAGTCTTTAATTCGAAAGTGGCTAGGTTGATGGATTTTAATGTGCCGCAACATGGGGCCACCGCATTTATGTATTTATTACCAATCAACGAGATGCAGGCCTTGGTAGAATATACTTTGTTCTCTGATCAAATTTTGGCAATTCCCGAGTATGATAAAGTATTAAATGAATATTTGTCAAAGCATTATCCTGATTTTACTTACACGATTCAGCATGAGGAGATAGGTGCAATCCCAATGACCCAACAAGTTTTTTCAAATTATAATGCACCTATATACCCTATTGGGGCATTAGGTATGGCCATTAAGGCAAGTACTGGATATGCTTTTCAGTTTATACAGCAACAATGTAAAAATATTGTTGTTCAATTAGAGCAAGGAGCTACAATCCAAACAAATGTACATAATACGAGACATCGTTTTTATGATGCGGTTTTATTGCATGTTTTATTTTATCACAAAATGGAAGGGGCGGAAATATTTAAAAGAATATTTGCCAAAAATAAAGCGGCTACGGTTTTTAAATTCCTTTCCAATACTTCTACTATTTTTGAAGATATTCAAATAATGCGCTCCCTTCCCACCCCTATATTTTTACCTGCAGCGATTGCTGTTTTATGTCGGCGGGCATAGGTTTACCCTTTTTCGTTTTTATTTTACTAATTTTGTATAAGGGCCTTGTAGTATAACGGATAGTACATGAGTTTCCGAAACTCCAAATCCAAGTTCGATCCTTGGCGAGGCCACAAATCCTTTCAACGAAGTTGAAAGGATTTTTTATTAAAGAGTAAATCAAGCTTGCTTGAATTTACGAAGAAATAAAAAATCCCAACAGACCCGAGCATCGGGTCTGTTGAAAAGGTTTGGGTTAGTCCAGTACGGGAAGCAGACAGCCGAACGAAGTGAGTGCTGGCAGGCTTGGCGAAAGAAAAAAGAATAAAGATTTGTGTAAATCAAGCTTGCTTGCATTTACGAAGAAATAAAAAATCCCAACAGTACCGAGCATCGGGACTGTTGAAAAGGTTTGGGTAAGTCTAGATTTTAATTTATTTTGTTTTAAATTAGTAGTTATGAAAAAGTACCTTCTATTATTTCCTATTTATATTTTGTCATTCCATTTAACACAAGGGCAATCTTCAGTTGAAAATTTGCAAACGGAGGTTTTAGTAATCGGTGGAACTGCAAGTGGTATTTCTGCTGGTATTCAATCCGCAAGGTTGGGAGTGAACACTTTAGTAGTGGAAACAACGCCTTGGCTGGGGGGTATGTTAACTTCGGCAGGGGTGCCTGCTTTCGATGGCAATAATGCGATGCCTGCTGGTTTATTTGGTGAATTTCGCCAACGATTATATGATTATTATGGGGGAGCGAATGCGGTTTCAACCGGTTGGGTAAGTAACACTTTATTTGAGCCACATATTGGAGATAGTATTTTTAAATCAATGGCCAATAGCGAAAAAAATTTAACAGTCAAATACCAATACCAGTTTAAAGAAATTATTAAAATTGGTAATACAGTTATTGGTGCAGAATTCTATCAAATAAATACGGGTGCTAAATTATTTGTAAAAGCCAAAAGGGTTATTGATGCAACGGAGTTAGGAGATGCATTGGCCTCCGCTAAAATCCCTTATGATCTTGGCATGGAATCTAATGATGTTACCCGTGAACAGGTAAATTTGGCCGGCGCGAATGATATTATACAGGATATTACTTATGTGGGGATATTAAAAGATTACGGATCACCTCAGCCATTGATTCCTAGGCCCATTCATTATGATTCCACTGAATTTGATGCAAGTAATACTAATTTTTATAAAGACACTAACCGAAAGCGTCCTTCGGTGGATGCAAAAAAAATGTTAGAATACGGAAAGCTACCCAACAATAAATACATGTTAAATTGGCCTATTTATGGCAATGATATTTATTTAAATGTGGTGGAGAAGACACCCAAGCAAAGGGAGGAATTACTAGAACAAGCAAAACAACAAACACTAAGGTTTGTTTACTTTATACAAAAGGATTTAGGGTTTAATCATTTGGCATTAGCGGATGATGAATTTCCAACCAAGGATAAATTGGCGTTGTATCCATATCATCGGGAATCTCGAAGGATGCATGGCATGGTTCGCATGTTAGTGCAACATATTTCTACGCCATTTGATACGCCACAGCCATTATATACGACTGGTATTGCAGTAGGAGATTATCCGGTTGATCATCATCATAAAAAAAATAGTGCAGCACCACAACATTTAGAATTTTTTCCGGTGCCTTCTTTTAATATTCCAATGGGGGCTTTAATACCAAAGGGGGTAAGTAATTTTATTGTTGCTGAAAAGTCAATTAGTGTTTCAAATATAGTAAATGGTACTACAAGGCTTCAGCCATGTGTCATGCAAATAGGACAAGCAGCTGGATTATTAGCCGCATTAAGTATTAAAAATAAGGTGGATCCGAAAAATATCTCTGTACGTCAATTACAACAAGCCTTATTGGAGGCGAATGGATATATCATGCCATATAAGGATGTAACACAAAAGGATCGCTATTTTAAAGCGATACAGAAGATTGGGGCTACCGGATTATTACGTGGTGTTGGTGTGCCTACTGGATGGGCCAATGCCACCTATTTTAATCCTAATGATAAAGTAAAATGGAATGAATTTTCAATTGCATGGAATAAAAAATTTACATCTCAGAAAATGATAAGTGATAGGGAGGTTACAGTTGGAGATGCATTATTGTTTGCAGCTACCTTGTCTAATAATACAAGTGAAAAAATAAATAAAACATTTGAATTGAGGTGGCAATCAAACGGGCTTGAAAATTTTAACTTACGAAGGCCCATTTTGCGCTACGAATTAGCAGCTATTTTAGACCAATACAATGTATTCAATATTTTTGATGTTGATATTTACGGAAATTATACGAAGTTATAGTTCAATTATTTTTCAGGCGTTAACTTTTGCGTATAGGTTTTATTGAACTGGTAGCTAATGGTCAATTTAAAGTTTCTGACATTGGTAATGCTATAGCTATCGATGATAAAATTGGGTCCTTCTGTGTATCCTTTATATTTGGTTAAGCCAAAAGGATCAGTAGCTGAAATATTTACATTGACCTTTTTGTTCATTAATTTTCGTTGCATACTAATTTGCATACTTATATTACTTCTTGATATTCCCTGCGGCGTTGCATAACTGTTGTATTTATTGTTTGCTTCAATGGTGGTAAGGCTATTGGGCATATAGCTATAGTTGAGGCCCGTATAATAGGAGCCGCCATCCATATATTTGTACTTTATTTTATCAATTGGACTGTATTTGTTATAGTGTATACCTGTGCTCAAATTAACTTTAAACTTTCTAGTGACGGTAATGCCAGACCAAAAATTAAGATGATATTCCTCTTGATCAGAAATATTTTGATAGGTGGTTTGTGTTCTACCTGTAGCCACTAAAGTTCGAATGGTTGTAAATACTTCTTTTACTTTATTGTAACCAAAACTACTATTGATATTTAATTTATTGGTATTGTACCCTAAATTATACTCAATATTTTGTGTTAATGTAGGTTTGATAAAGGGGTTTCCAAAACGTACATTATACACATCTGTGTAATCGATATTGGGGTTTAGCTCAATAATGGTAGGCCTTCTTATTGTTTCTCTAAAGGTAATTGTACTGTTTAGTTTATTGCTAAATTCTTTTCTGAATGAAATGTTTGGTAAAAATCGCCAATAATCATTTTTTGTATTTGGGGCAGTACCTTTAAGAAATTGGAAGCTGGTTAAAGTGTATTCCGCTTGTTCGCCAAATGATATTCTCCATCCTTTATTTAAAATAAAAGTAAGGCCAATACGGCTTGTCGCTATGCCTTGATTAAAAATAAAATTACTACTCAATAGTTCATTATCATTAATTGTATTGGTTGCTTTATTCAAATAGGAGGCGTTTAAAATAGTATGCTCATCGTTGTTGGTGAAATTAATACCTGCATTAAGTATTGTTTTTTCATTTTTAACCAATGGTTTGCTATAATTGGTTCTGATATAATAGGAAGTACTATAATTATCAATAAATTGGTTTTGGGTGGAATCCTGACCACTCGGTGTTAAATCATTTAAAAGATATTGCTGATAAAATATTTTATCATTCACCCCTTTTCCAAAATTGAGCCCAGTATAAATATTTAATTTCTCACTCTTTTGTTTTGCTCTTTTCCAATTGTAAGTCCCAGAAAAACCATGGTTATAGGTGTTTCCATCATAATTCACCGTTCTTTTACTTGCCTTCCATACTTGTAATTTATTGTTCAGATTGGTATAGTCCGCATTGGTCACGTTGTCAATATTACTAATGATGCCCTGGTATACAAGTTCAATATTTTTTTGTTTATTAATATCAATATTTGATTCAAGTCGGACAGTTGGGCTTGAAGTTTTATTGGTATAGTTACTTTTGGAATTGAGGAAATTGGTTGAGTCGGTATATAAATTTTGTCGCGTGGACCTCGAATTACCTATCATATTATATTTAGCAATATTGAAATGCCCATTAAACGTTATTTTTTTTGATTTATAACTTAGATAAGTGCCTCCTGTTCTTTGTCCATTGGTGCCCGCACTTAACCAAAGCTTTTGGTAGTAGCCTACGCGTCCTTTTTTCGTAACAATATTGATAACACTTCCATCGTAGGTTGCGTATTCGGCAGGGGGCGTTTGCATTAATTCCACTTTCTCAACCATATTGGCGGGCAAGCTTTCTAGTAATTCTGCTAATTGTTGTGCATTTAAGTTAGAAGGTTTTTCATCAATTAAAATAAGCGGCGCCTTTCCTTTTACAGTTATACTGCCATCTGGATTGGCGTTTACCATTGGCATATTTTTTAACATTTCAGCGGTGCTCGCACCATTGCTCAATGGGCTTTCACCAACATTATAAGTTAAAATGCCATCCTTTTCCTCGATTAATTTTTTTTCTGCATACACAATCACCTCGCGTAACATCGTTGAGGAATCCTTTAATTGAATTTCACTAAAATATATTTCATCTTTTTCTGCCCTTAGTAAAATGCTGTCAATGGTAAATAAAGAAAATCCAAGCGATTTTATAATTATTTGATAGTAATCAAAAGGAATCTTTTCAAACAAAAATTCCCCGTTTTTATCTGACGTAATTATTTTATTATTTTTCGTATTTGATTTAGCATACAACATCACTGTTGCGCCAGGAACGGGCTTCCCATTTTTTGCATCTTGAATAGAACCAGAAATGCCCCCTAATAGCGTTGGCTTAATTACATTTTGGCCAATGCCATAGGTGATTGATGACAGTATAAGTAGGAAGGTTAAAGTGTTTTTCATGCAGCGGTTCAAAACTAAACAATTATGGCATAAAAAAGGCTTCATTGTGATGAATGAAGCCTTTAAATACCTGTATATATGTATTATTTTAAAGATGCCAGGTCAATAACAAATCGATATTTGACATCTCCTTTAAGCATTCGATCGTATGCCTCATTAATTTTTTGCATTGGAATTAATTCTATTTCGGACACTATATTATGTTCTGCACAATAGTCCAGCATCTCCTGTGTCTCCTTCATACCTCCAATACATGATCCAATCACACTGCGTCTATTGGTCACCAATGAAAAAGGCTGCACTTTAGGTGATTCAATGGGTAGGCCCACTACCATTAATTTACCATCAATACCTAGTAAATTTAAATAGGCAGTATAGTCGTGATTTGCAGAAATGGCATCTAGTATAACATCAAAATAACTGTTATACTTGCTCATAGCTTCTTTATCAGTACTAACTAAAAAATGAGTAGCACCAAGTTTTTTAGCATCAGCTTCCTTTGATGGGGATGTGCTTATCACTGTCACCTCAGCGCCAAATGACACTGCAAATTTTACACCCATATGGCCTAGTCCACCCAATCCAACTACTGCCACTTTCATTCCCTTTTTTACACCTGCATAAACCAATGGGGAATAGGTAGTAATACCTGCACATAATAAAGGAGCAACTGCAGCTAGCGGTAAGGAGGGAGCTATTTTAAAGGTGTAATATTCATCCACTACAATTTGTGTAGCATAGCCGCCCATAGTAATATTATCACTATTCCTTTCCTTATTATTATAAGTTCCTACAAATCCTTCTTCGCAATATTGTTCTAAATCTTTTGCGCATGTTTTACATGTTTTACAACTATCCACCATCACGCCTACACCAGCAAGATCACCCACTTTAAATTTAGTTACATTCGTTCCCACTGATAAAACTTTGCCTACAATTTCATGTCCGGGTACCATAGGATATTGTGATCCACCCCATTCGTTTTTCACTTGGTGTAAATCACTATGACAAACGCCACAAAATAAAATATCTATTTGTACGTCATCTGGTCCTACTGCTCTTCTTTCAAAATGGTATGCTTCTAATGGGGTATTGGAAGACATTGCTGCGTAGGAATTAACTGGTATCATTTCTTTTTATTTATTGTTTATTAAAACTTACTAGATATGCTTATTCCAAATGTAGCAGGATCACCTAAATGAACTGCACCAAAATCGTAGGCATAGGAGATATATTTTTGATTGAATATGTTCTTTGACCACAAAACAACACTCATTTTGTTTTTATTTACGCCCATGCTGAAATTATTGATGCAATAAGGCATTTGTTTTATTTCGTTACTACTATCAAAATAAGTATTCCCTATAAACCTGGTCTCGCTTCTTATAAAACCACTAATTTTTGCATTGATAGTTTTGCTGTATTGTATTGCAATCGCGTTTGTGTTATCTGGCGTAAATACTGGACGCTTACCAGATGCTTTAATTAAAGCATCAGTGATACCCCCATTATATTGGATGATGACTCCTTTTGCAGGTGTATACATAATTTCGGCCTCAACGCCTTTGCTATTTAATATACCCGTATTTTTTATGATGGTAATAGCATCTGGTAATACAAGTGTGGGTACTTGTGCGTCCTTAATTTGTATATAGAATAAGGATATATTTAATTTTAACGTATTATTTAACAAGGTGTTTTTAATACCCGCTTCAAAATTATTGCTATGCTCAGGAAGGTATCCTATTAATGGTGGTTGCGAAGGGTCGGATCCTAATGGACTCAATCCACCAGTGCGGTATCCTTTACTATACATAGCATAAACTAATGAAGCAGAATTTAAATTATAATCGAATGAAATTTTAGGGGACCATGCATTAAAATTTATACTTGCACTTGTGTCAGCTACAATTTGGTAAAATTTAGGGGAGGGGTCATGCTGGTAAAAGCCTGCGACTGTTTGATTTTGTTGCTCGTAATCATTTCTTAATCCAAAAGTTATATTTAGTTTACTAGTTAATGCATAGGTTGCTTGTCCAAAAAAGGCAATTCCCTTTTTTGTTGTACTTGTACTGTTCATCAATGTAAACAAAGAATCACCAATCATCATTAAATTGGCATCTTTACCAAAACGGGTTCCTTGTTTTACAGGGGCATCTTGGTAAAAAAGATAGGCGCCGGCTGTCCAGTTTAAACGATTGGTGGCAGTTGGAGCGGAACTCCATTTGAATTCTTGCGTATACGCCTTGATATTATTCCAGCTTTTTCCATAATTATTTACAACTGAAATAGCGTCGATGGGTGAAAAGTCGCCATCAATAGGTAAATCATAGTATCTATAATTTTTTTGGTATGCAGTGATGCTACTGAAATTAACTTTGCTACCAGTATGTTGGATCGCTAAAGAAGTATTCAGTGTATTATCCATCATGGTCGTAATGCCATTTTGATTTAATTTGTATGGATTACTTAGGGCTTCTTCTGTTCCAAAAACTAATGGGAATGCCCCTTTATTTTCACTATTATAATGTTTTACATTTAAAGTTAACTGCCAATTCGCTGCAGGAATATATTTTATAAAGTAATTTCCAGAGAAAGCATATTGTTTATCATAACTGCTTTTATTATATTTATTGGTGTAAAATCCATCGCGATCATTATAAAGCAAGGCTGCCCCAAAAAATAATTTATCTTTTATAATGGGTGATTTAATATTTGCATTATACCTGCGAATACCATAATTGCCCACATTCACTTCGCCGCTCCCGGTAACTTTATTGCTAGGCTGCTTGGTGATGATATTAATTACACCACCCATTGCATTTCGTCCATACAAGCTTCCTTGAGGCCCACGTAGTATTTCAATGCGTTCGATGTCGTTTAATGCTGGTATATAGGTATCTAAATTAAATTGGTTCACACCATCAATATAGGTGGCCACTGCTGGGTCATAGGAAGTGGTGGCTATACCTCTAATGGAAACTACATCACGATTGTCACCTGGATCAGCACTATATAAATTCGGTACAAATCCACTGATGTCCTTGTTGTTCCAAAATCTAAACTTTTCAATTTGTGTACTATTAAATGCTGTGATACTGATAGGTACTTTTTGTAGTAGTTCTTCTTTTTTTTGTGCAGTGATAACGACATCTTCTAATTGCACTAATGCATCCGCTAATTTAATAATTTGTATTTCATTCAAGTTTGTTTTAGCTGTAATCGTAATTGAATTTATACTAGTTGCAAAACCTAAAGAAGTAATGGCTAATTCATATTTCCCTTCCGGAATATTATTGAATATTACATGCCCACTGCTATCACTTAGATTTTTAAATGAGGTGTTTAGTAAACTAACCTTTGCACCAATAACTGGTTTTCCGGAAAGCGAAGTGATTTTGGTTTTAAAATTGCTTTGACTATTCGCAAACAAGTAGGCAAAAGAAAATAATAAGGTAAGGAAAGAAATTTTTTGGAATATCGCTTGTGGGCGCTTTGTTTCAAACATGAAAAATGAATTTAGGGAGTAAAGATAGTTTCTTATGATAAATATTTTGTTGCATTTGCTAATTAATTGTGCATTTCAGATTTATAGTTTAGTGGTTTGTTTAAAAAGCTTCAAATATCTAATAAATGTATTATACAATCACCAATAAGGCAAGTGGATCAATACTAATTTCAAGGGTTGCACTTTCTGTCAGCAGGGCTTCTCCATCCATATGTAAAGGCTCCTTTCCGCTACATTGAATAGTGATTGATTTTATAGATTGTATATCCACTTTACTTGACTGATGAATTTTTTTACTAAAAAGCTGCATGACCAACAATCCGGCATTTAAAAGATGAATGGGTTTAATTTTTACCATCTCTAAATAAGCATCTTGTAAATCTGAAAAGGGGGAAATATAGGCATTATTTCCAAATTGGCTAGCATTTGCAAATGTGAGTGAAAACACTTTCTGCATTGGGCCATGATTGATGCTAATTTCAATTGGCTTGTAAATTGTTAAAGCGGATAAGGTGGCTTTGATATAATTGAAAAATCCTCTTTTTTTACTTTTTGCAAAAAGCTGTGCCACTTTTGCATCGAATCCAATTCCTGCTGTGCAAAAAAACATTTTATTATTGATTAAACCAACATCAATTGCTATTTCATGACCATTGATGGCTTTATCAAGTGCGGCATCAAATTGTAGTGGAATATTTAAGTGTCTGGCTAAACCATTACCGGAGCCGATAGGTATAATTCCTAAGGGGATCGTTGTTTCAGTTAAAACAGATGCCACTTCATTCACAGTACCATCACCACCAACCGCAATAATCCTACTTGCTTTATCTTCAATTGCAATTTTTGTAAAAGAAACTGCCTCCAAAACTTTGGTTGTTACCCATACTTTACTATTTGGAATAGTATGTAATTTTTTTAAAATATTTGCCTTACGCGCTGCATTATTATAGCCTGCGTTGGGATTATATATAAAATGTAACATGTGCTGTAAAATTATTTAATATAATGGGTAATTACCTCATTTATTTAAATAATTAAGCTGTTTTTAGTCATAAATGAGGAAAGTCATTTGATTTCCTTTATCGTAAAAATTACTACCTTAGGGTATTGAAAAAAGCGATCACTATAATCTGTTTGGTTTCATTGATTATTTCAATCTGTGGCCTTCCTTTATATCATGTTTATGAAAAACAACAATATAAAATAGCACGGATTAAATATATCAATACACACCCATTGGAGCAGATGGATGGGCTAATTAAATTTCATGTTTCTTCGATGGATCATTTGCCCATCGGCTATGACTGGGAAGATAAAGGCACTGAGTTTATCTATAATGGAATGTTGTATGATGTAATACATATAGTTAAGTCTGAAATAGGATTGACTATAACGGCATTAGCTGATGCGCCTGAAATTTCATTAGATCAAAAACATATTCAATTAGCGCAACAACAAAAAGAAAGTTCTAGCAAATCACAGCAAATTTTCAAGTGGGTATTTGCACCCTATATTCATATTCAAAAGGAAAACAAATTTATACTAATTTATAAAACGAGTCCTAATTTTCCTACGTTGCAATCCAATCTTGTTTTTACCTCCATTGAAAAGCCTTACCTGCCTCCGAAAATGAATTAATAAAAACTAGCAACTGCTACTTATTTATTTTTTTCATTTTAATTTAAAACATGTTTTTAATCAACAGAAAATTGCTGTTACTGTTATGTTTAACAGCAAATGGAGTATACGTTTTCGGGCAATCCGATACCACAAAAAAACCATTGCCTGATGTTGTTGTTTTTGCCAATAAATTCCCTACGCTTTCAAAAAATATTGTACAAAAGGTTGACTTTATCACCGATAAAAATGCAATTAATCAGCAATCCAATACGGGCGACATTTTAACACAATCAGGTCAAGTATTTGTTCAAAAAAGTCAATCAGGTGGTGGAAGTCCAGTGATTCGTGGCTTTGAGGCTAGTCGTGTATTGTTAATGGTAGATGGGGTTCGATTAAATAATGCCATTTTCAGAGGAGGCCATTTGCAAAATATAATTACCATTGACAATATGATATTAGATAGGGTGGAAGTGATTTATGGTCCATCCTCTACTATGTATGGTAGCGATGCTTTAGGCGGTGTAGTAAACATGTTTACTAAAAAACCAAAATTAGTGGACAGCGCACATTGGAAAGTGAATGCTAATTTCATTCAGCGTTATGCTTCAGGGCAAAACGAAAATAGAACCCATTTGGATGTCAATATTGCGAATAATAAATGGGCCTATTTAACCTCCTTTACCTATGGAAGTTTTGGGGATTTGCGTCAAGGCGCCAATAGATCTTCGGCTTATCCTGATTTTGGGAAACGCTCTTTTTATGTGGTCCGAGAAACGGGTGTTGATCTGGTTAAAGTAAATGAGGATGCGAATGTTCAAAAATTAAGTGGGTACGATCAAACTGATTTATTACAAAAAATACTTTTTAAACCGAATCAAAATTCAGAGCATTTATTAAATTTCCAAGTTTCAAATTCATCCAATATAAATAGATACGACCGGCTTACAGAAACAAGCAAAGGATTACCTGTCTATTCAGAATGGTATTATGGACCTCAAATTCGAAATTTGATTTCCTATAAATATAGTGCAACCAAATTGCCTGGGTATTTTAGTGATTTGATGATTACAAGTAGTTTTCAGAATATTGAAGAAAGTAGAATTACACGTAAATACAATACCCCCTCAAAAGATTCCCGTTTTGAACGCGTTAATGTGTTAGGGGTGAATGCTGATTTACTGCACACGCAAGCCAATGGCGATATTCATTTAGGTATTGAATCCTATACTAATATTATAAAATCAACAGCGCAGCGTGTTAATATTGAAACAAATGCTTTGAGCAAAATAACCACAAGATATAGCGATGGCCCTACCTCCATGAGTTATAATGCATTGTATTTGCAACAAACTAAATCATTAGCTAAAAATTGGGTATTGAATGATGGTATTCGACTCAACTTGGTACAATTAGATGCAAGCTTTGTTGATACTAGCTTAATGCACTTCCCATTCACTAAAGCAATTCAAAATAATACAGCGGTAACCGGGAATTTGGGCGTTGCTTATAATGGGGAAAATGGTTATCGTGCTACGGTGGGGTTTAGTAGTGGATTTAGATCCCCCAATGTAGATGATTTAACCAAAGTGTTTGATACTAAAACCGGTTATGTAGTAGTGCCTAATAAAGATTTAAAACCGGAGTATACCTATAACGCTGAAATTAATTTATCGCATACTGGTAATATAGCAAGTTGGGGTGCGAGTGTTTTTTATACTTGGTTTAATAATGCGATTGTTGTCAGTAAATACAAATGGAATGGTCAAGATAATATCTTGTACCAAAATATTTTAAGTGCGGTATACGCACCACAGAACCAAGCCAGTGCTAAATTGTATGGATTTAATTTAAATGGTAAAATAAAATTATTTTATAACGCTCTTTTACAAGGTACTTATACGTATACCAAGGGGACTTATAACAATGGAATAACCTCTATGCCATTGGATCATATTCCGCCTGCATATGGACGGATTGGTTTAAAAAAGGGAGGTGATAAATTTAATGTGGAAGGGTTTATATTATTTAATGGTTGGAAGCGCATACGTGATTACAATTTAAATGGGGAGGATAATGAAATATACGCCACAGCAGATGGGATGCCTAGTTGGATGACTGTCAATTTTTCAAGTTATTATACCCCAAACAAAAAATTAAGCTTGGGTGTGCAGATTGAAAATATAGCTGATAAAAATTATCGATATTTTGCAAGTGGCATTTCTGCAGTGGGCCGAAATTTCATAGTAAGTTGCAGGTTGTCATTTTAGACTGATTCCCAATTTTATACAAAGGGGGCCAGAATCCGGCCCCCTTTGTATTTGTAAGACCAATTGATTGTTTTTCCTATTTATTTAGTTAAATTTAAAAATAATTGAAACCAAGCTGTATTAATTATGAAAAGTAAATTTGGACGTAATTAATTTTCAATAATAATTCACGAATAAAATATTTCTATGAAACAAAGTGTTTTTTTGACAATGTTTTTAATGGGCTTGCTTATTGTTGGGCATAATTTTGCACAAACAAGTAAGCGTCCTAACATCTTAGTCATTTTTTCAGATGATCATACCAATCAATCTATTAGTGCCTATGGAAGTAAGTTGATGCAAACGCCGAACATAGATCAAATAGCAAAACAAGGTGCAATTTTCAAACATACTTTTGTAACCAACTCAATATGTGCACCTAGTAGGGCGGTGTTGCTTACTGGTAAATATGGACATATGAATGGATTGGTCGATAATAGTCCTAAACGAAATTTTGATGGTAGTCAGGTCCAAGTTCAAAAACTATTGGGTCAAGCCAATTACCAAACTGCTTGGATTGGTAAATGGCATTTACAAACCTTGCCTGTAGGTTTTGATTATTGGAAGGTGTTGCCTGATCAAGGTCATTACTTTCAACCCGATTTTGTGGAAATGTCGAAGGATACCGTGAGATACAATGGGTATGTTACCAATTTAATCAGTGATTTTTCATTAGGCTGGTTGGATAAACGCGATACTACAAAGCCTTTCTTTTTAGTGGTGGGTGAAAAAGCTACGCATCGTAATTGGATGCCTGCTGTCGAAGATTTAGGGGCTTATGATGCGCAACAATTTCCTATGCCTGATAACTTTTTCGATACTTATGAAGGCCGAACAGCAGCGCTTGAACAAGATATGACGGTCAATAAAACCATGACTATTAGGGATGATTTAAAGATGAATATTAATTATGATCAACCAGGTATGTTTGGACGTTTAACACCAGCAGAAAAATTAGTCTATAAAAATTATTATGGAAAAATTGCATTAGAATATGAAAAAGTGAAATCGGATTCAATTGCATTAATCAAATGGAAATACCAACGCTATTTAAAAGATTATTTAGCCACGGCCAAATCCTTGGATCGTAATATTGGTCGGATATTAGCCTATTTGGAGCAATCAGGTTTGGCGGAAAATACGGTGGTGATGTATGCGTCGGATCAAGGCTTTTATATGGGAGAACATGGTTGGTTCGATAAAAGATTTATGTATGAAGAAAGTTTAAAAACACCTTTTGTATTAAAATATCCTAAACATATAAAACCTGGAACCGTTGTGAATGATATTGTAGTGAATATTGATTTTGCACCGACCTTTTTGGATATCGCTGGAATTAAAGCGCCAGTTGAAATGCAAGGAAAAAGCTTTTTACCACTCGTGACAAAATCGGGAAAGGTTGAAAATTGGCGAACTGCTATGTATTACCATTATTACGAGTATCCACAGCCGCATAAAGTGCCACCTCATTTTGGTATTCGAACCATGCGATATAAGTTGATTCGATTTTACGGACCAAGGAATGAGTGGGAATTGTATGATTTAAAAACAGATCCTACTGAAATGCATAATATTATCCATGATCAAAAACAAGCAAATACAATCATTGATTTAAAAAAGCAGTTACGTTCTTTAATCATTGAATATAAGGACACCGAAGCTTTACAAAT
>Ga0209401_1000308_pt1 | contig 33719 bp, 47 predicted proteins | sample M_140807_MF_Meta_FD_187318 | JGI IMG/M metagenome (GOLD analysis project Ga0209401, IMG submission 187318) | Freshwater microbial communities from Lake Montjoie, Canada to study carbon cycling - M_140807_MF_MetaG (SPAdes) (version 2) | ecosystem: Environmental > Aquatic > Freshwater > Lake... | reverse complement strand
CAGGGCAGACCTGCTCTTAAAGCAGATGCCATGCTTGCAAGGTTTCAGCAAGCTGGTGGCAGCGTTAATTGGAAGGACTACACAGATGAGAAGGTCACGGGCGTATTTAGCCATCCAGCGGGAGGAACTCTTGAAGTTAGCTGGACTCTTGCAAAGGCGAAAGCTATTGGCATTGCAAACAAAGACAACTGGAGAAACTATCCCCGAGCGATGCTCAGAGCAAGAGTTGCCAGTGAGGGTATCCGCTCTGTCTACCCCGGCTGTGTTGTGGGTGTCTACACGCCAGAGGAAGTACAGGACTTTACGCCTGCACCAGCAAAAGATATGGGCACAGCAGAGAGGGTAGACATACCAGAAATCATTGAAGAGCCTTCTGGTGCATTCAAGCTCTACATCCCCAGCAATGACGCACCCTACGATGCCTACCACACCAAAGACTTCTGGGTAGAAGGCTATGTAGGACTGGTCGCCCGTATCCACAAATCTGACAAACTGTCTGATGATGTTAAGAAAGACAAGCTCGCTGCTCTGCAAGAGTGCAACGCAGAAGTTCTCAGCAGTCTTGACAGCATTCAGAAAATCAAGATTAGGTCTTTGCTTGTGGAAGCAGGAGTATCCCTCTCCCCAAAGCCAGAACCGTCCCCTCCGGTTTATCCAGACACGGGACACAACGAGGAAATATTCTGAAACATCTGACTGACATAGGGGCACTGACTCCTATGGATGCTCTACAACATTATGGGAGCTTCAGACTTGCAGCACATATCGAATTTCTGCGTAGGCAGGGACACCATATCTTTACAGAGATGGTTAAAGAAGGTGGGCGAGAGTATGCCCGTTATCACTTACGAAAGGCCAAAGATGAGTAACTTACACAAAGAGATGCCCGGCAAAGGCGTGATGTACTGGGAGCATGAGGAGAACCGCAAGTCTCCCTCTGCCCCAGACTTCAAAGGTTTTGTCGTGCTAGAGATGGACTACAAAGCAGGAGAGAAGTTAAAGCTCGCTGCTTGGAAGAAAGACACGAGCAGGGGCGTAGAGTTACTGTCTTTGTCTGAAGACAACTGGAGCAAGAAACAACGGGAAACCCCCCGTGAAGTCACGCCCAGCTACGAAAAGAAATCAACCTTTGCTTACAAGAGCAAAGTAAATGATGACGATGTGCCGTTCTGATGGCTACTAAAACATCACCCACTCAGCGGTCACTAGCGTACTTGCGAGAGCAGGGTTATCTGGTGGAGATAGTTGAACACTGGAATCCTTTTGCCCGTGTGCGTAAAGACCTCTGGGGGTGGTGTGACCTTTTATGTTTACGGGGTGAGGAGATACTGGCTGTGCAGGTAACCGCATCTGGTGTCTCCTCCCGTATTAAAAAAATTCAAGAAAGTGAAACTGTCTCATGGGTACGAAAAGCAAACATTCAGATTCATGTCCACGGCTGGCGGAAATCCTCCAAGACGGGGAAGTATGTTCTGAGGATAGAGAACATATCGTAGAACTCATCAACATGACATTCAAAGAACTCTGGCAGCTGGCCTACCAAGCAGGGTTTGAAGATGGCATGTCATTCATCACCAAGGATAAATAATGGAAACACAAAACAAACCTCACCTGTTCGTCACCACACCTATGTATGGCGGCATGACCACTGGCTTCTTTTGCCAGTCTCTCATTCCCCTGCCCGGTCTGCTTAAAGATAAAGGGATTGACGCATCTTTCTCTTTCATGTTCAACGAAAGCCTTGTGCAGCGTGCCCGTAATGGCCTTGTCAATGTCTTTATGAAGAACCCTGCCTGCACTCACTTGATGTTCATTGACGCAGATATTCGCTTTAACCCTGCCGACATTATCAGCATGATGGAAGCAGACAAAGAAATCATCTGCGGCATATATCCTAAGAAGGAAATCAACTGGAGAACTGTGGACATGGCTGTGAAGAATGGCTATCCGGTAGAAGCGCTGCGGCACTTTACTGGCAGCATGGTTGTGAATCTTGTGGACTATCAGGGAGAAGTTACTGTGCCTCGTGACCAACCTGTAGAAGTGTTTGCAGGCGGTACTGGCTTTATGATGATTAAGAGAGAAGTGTTTGAAAAGCTCAAGCCTTTTGTCAACAGCTACACCAATGATGTAGGCGACACCTCTGGCGAGTTAAAGGCAGACACTATCTATGAATACTTCCCCGTGTTCATCGAGAAAGAAACCAACCGCTTGCTGTCTGAAGACTATGCGTTTTGCAAGATTGCTCGTGACTACGGTTTCAAAATCTGGGCAGCACCGTGGGTCAACTTAGGACACTTCGGAACGTACTTGTTTGAAGGCGGCTTACTGCCAGCACCTTAACGCTTAGCAGTCTTTGCAGCTCTCTTGAAAGCTCGTGCAGTAGGATACCCCTTCTGCCCGGGCTTTTTTGCTGGCAGGCCTGCTTTCCTGCGCTTGTTGATGTTGTAGTAAAGACCACGTTTGGCTTTAGGTGTTTTCATCTGCATCCCCATCTCTTTCTGGCGGCTTTCCCTCTCTCGCCTTTCCAGTTCTTACTTCTGGCACAGAAAGACTTATGCCGTGGGCCAGACTTGGTAGGGGCTTTTAACTTGCTGCCTGTAGCCTTGTTGTACTTGGCTCTTCCTTTTGCAGTCAAGCCACCACCAGATTTGACAGAGAGTTTCTCACCCCTGCCAACAGACAGATTAGGAGATTTCTTTCTAGGCATAGTTTCTTGTTCCCTGCTTGTCAATGATGAGGACTTGCTTGCGAGGAGCAGCGCCAGCAGTGTTGGGAATGCTGATATGTGTCCACCTGTCAAACTCACGTATAAGCTGGTCGTAAGCTAAGCCAGAAGCCATGATGGTCTTCACAACTTCGTCAGGGGTTAGTTGAGGTATTCTGATGTCCACAGCACAACCAATGCGATGCTGGCTAGTATCCCTGCTACCGACTGCGTCATTGACTTGCTTGCTGCGAAAAGCTGAGTTAACCATAACTGGTCTTCCGCCCAAGGCTTGTTTGACTTCCTCAAGGAAGGCTGCGAGTCTTTTAAGGTTCTCCAGTTCTGCATCATTTGGCGTATTATCATATTCACGATGGTCTGTATGGGTTAATTCTTCAAGCGTAAAGTGTTCTGTGAGCTTCATTTCTTAATCCTGTCTGCAATCTTTTCCATAGTTCTGCCGCCAAAGTAAAAGGACATGACCAACATGCCCCACTGTCCTAGCAACTCTACGTATGCACCACGAGTTTCGTATTCAAAGATGGAAGCTATGGCAAAGCCTGAGTAAGCTATTAACAGGAATATCAGCGTTAGTGGGCGAATATTCTTGGACAACCAAGAGTCAGATGCCATGTCAGCTTTAACACGCTCTGTCAGGTTGTTTTGCTCAGTCTTGTACAGCTCAGTCTCGTTAGCCATCTTTGCAAGCTCACCGTCCTGCGCCATCTTCTGAAGCTCTAGCTGCGCTTTTGCTTTTGCCTCTGGGTCGGGGATTAACTTGTCTATGAGTTTTCCACCCACATTCAGCAGTGCGTCAAGTCCTAACATTTTCATTCTCCTTTTCTTCGCCTTGGTTCAGTTTGATACCAGACAGGAATCCAATCATGCCGCCGATAAGAGTAGAAAAAGCGGGTGAAAGCATTTTGAATATTTCTGCGTTGTCCACTTCCTTCGCCCACAGACCCAGCAGGAATGCTGCTACCATCCCCAGCACTGAGATGCACAGCGTGATGCTCACCATAAAAGTTACCCAGAATGTCAATCTTTCCCGTGTACTCATCGTTCATCCTCACACCAACATTGAAAAGCGTCTTCTGTCTTCAACCATGCCAAGCTCAACAGTGTTTTGACGGGCACGTTTGTTGTACAGCTCTACGTCATATTCCTCTGTTTTCTTTACTTCTTTAAGACAATTAAGCGCAACTTTGTATTCTTCTTCTACACGCTTGCAAGCCTTTTCAAAAGCAATAGACTTGGCATCGTAAGGCGTAGGATGCACAAGCGGATACCATTTGTTGACGGTAATCATTTCACAGCTTTCTGCTGAATAAAGAAATCACCCTCTGCCGTATCTCTGCGCTATCTGCCGCACCCGCCCAGTCAGGCAAGTTGTTCCAAATAATAATCAACTGTTCTTGGTTGCAGCGCTTGCCCTCGCTTGCCAACCATTTAACCATCTGTGCATGACGCTCAGTCGTATCATGCACCGTGTAACCTATTTTGTAAAACTCATACGTTTCGCACCCGCTACTAGCTGATACAAGCAAAGATATGGCAAGCAGCGCAAATACTACCCACCGCATCACACATCACAATCCCTCGCCGGGTGTTACATAAACGATTGCTGTACCCGTAGAAACAATAGCAGAAACATACAGCGAAGCTACATTCGTTGATTGTTTGGGCGCAGTAAACACTACAGTCTGGTTGTTGTGCAAGATTGTTCCGTATGCTGGCGTTCCCGCTACAGGGATTACCGCATCATCTGTAGAACCCGTACCCAAACGAATAAACACTTCAGCTGCAGTGCCGTTGTGAATTCTGACCTGATTACAAGGACTGTCAGACAAAATGGATACCGTATTAGCCGTGGTTGATACGTTAATACGGGTAGTCTTACCTTGCGCTTGAAAGGCAATGTTGTTCGCCATGATTAACTCTTCTTGCTGCCACCAGAAGTCGGTGAGAACTTGCGAGTAAAGTAGTCGTTAGGCTCATTGTTCTTGAAGTTCCACACGGGGTTAAAGCCGCCAGAAGGCAACTTACCTGCTTCAAACTCACCACGGCTAGAGAGCTTGCCCTCTAACATGCCAGATGAAATACCTGCAACAACCTTAGTTGTCTTCACTTTTGGAATGAACTGCATTGCTTTTCTCCTTTATGCCTACCGTAAGATAAGCGAATATCACATAAATTGCTAGTGTCGCCACTCGCTCCCACCCTCCTGCCCACAGTGTGTAGCAAGTCAGGCCACACGAACTCAGCAGAGCTACTATGGTAATTAAGCGGTCTGAGATGACCCCTAACGCTATACGAATGATTTGGATTGATTCCACGGTTATACCCCCTTAATGTTGGAATAACCATATTATCACTTCTCTTCATCATCGTCTAACCCGAACCCAGAACCCCACTCGTCATCACTCATTTTCAGCTTCAGCTGCTCAAGTTTAAGGGCACGGTCAAGAATCTTAGTCTTGTCTGTCAAAGATGCCGTTTCATCCAGCATGGTTGATTTCAGCAAGTCAGAGATTGCTTTTTCCAAGTCTGGGTTGATACCCTTGTCTTTTCTAGCCATTACCGCTTCTCTCTGCGCTGGGGACGGGTTTGTTTAGGGCGCAGAGCACGGGCGGCATCTCTGCTACCACGCAATTCATTCTCGCCACCTTCACGGGCTGCTCTCTCTGTCGGTGTTTCTTTTCTCTTTTCGTTCATCATTGACCTCCTAGTAGTGATTCTCCAGCACGGGCAACACCCGGTGCAGCATAAGAAACAATGGCATTACGTACTGCTCTTTGTGCCGATGTTGTTTTTTCTCTCAAATTAATTGGCGCTACAAAAATTTCTTCCAACTTAACCTGTAATTGCTGAACAGCTTTTGCGTCCATCAACCCATAAGTTGTCAAGTTGTCACCAATGTATTTCATGTTGGTAATTGCACCCTTGAGGCTTTTTGATGCTTCATCTGCAATAACTTGGCCTACAGCCTCTGCAAACTTTTCTTTACCACCCGGTGTAGCAAGAACAATTTTTGCCGTCTCATTCCAGACTTGAGCGTCTTTACCGAGAATAATGTCTTTGATACGTGTAGCATCTGTTGTGCCGCCAAGAATGGTTTTGGCTTTATCTTGAGCCTCTTTCCGCACGGCTTCAGCGCTCTTTGTTAACTGCCCAGATTCTGTTTGAGCTGCTTGCATCTTCTCACGAATGAGCTTTTCTGCATCTGACTCTAAACGGCCTTTTTGTTTCTCTACAGCCTTGCCAGATTGAGTTAGTTGACGCTCGGCTTGTGTTAACGCTTGTTCAGCTTGTGTTTCACCAGCACCTAACGCAGCGCCAGCTTCACGCTCAGCAGCAGTAGTAATTTTGCCAACATCACGTTCACCAGCCTTGAGTTTCGCTTCTGCAATTCTTGCGGCATCTTGCTCAACACGGGTCATGCCTGTTTGCGCTTTAATGGGCAATGTTTGTATTTCTGTACGCAGTGTTTGTGACAAAGTCGAGCGCTTGCCAGAAACTTTTTCAGCAGCAGAAAGTTGCTCAGCAGCAGATGTAAGTTGTTGTTTTAATGCGGGAAATTGACCAATCCAATCTCTAGTGTCACTCAAAAACTTTGCAACATCTTTTGCGGATGCGTCACGCAATCTGTCAGCGGCATACCCTCTGGCAATACCTTCTGCTTTTGATACGTCACCACCCAGCAGCGTCACCAAGTCTTTAACGCCTGTTTCTGATTTAAAGAATTTGCTGCCCAGTGTTGCAGGGTCAGAGGCAAATCTTGCCATGTCAAATTCTTCTTTACCAACAACAGCCTCACCCAGCTTTGTTTTAAAAACTCTCAGTGGCTCAGAATCTTTCTTGTATTGTTCCAAAAACTTGCCAATAGCGGGAGAAAACTCACGCTGGATTGCCTCTACAGCATCTGCCAACTTACCCGCTTGCTGCTGACCAATAGCGTCAAAGCCCTCCGCTGGCAAACCATACGCACGGTCACGCAGGAAGCGGCGTAGGTTCTCCAAGCCCTCAAAGCTAATAGGCTTGCCAATAGCAATACCAGTTTGTTGGTCAACAGTAACGGGGTCTAAGGCCTTCTTAACCTTGAGCAGTTGATTCTTGACTTCATCAATAGAAACATTTGTTAACTTTGTCTCAGGGTTGGTGATGGCACTGTCAATCTCTTTAATTGCTGTTTTAAAAGCCGCAGCATCTTTAACTTTTTGACCAGCCTGCTCTTTTGCCAACGCAGCACTAAATGCCTCACCTTTGTTTTTAACAGCGTTCTCAGAACGAGTCGCTTTAAGTTTTTCAAAGATGGGCGTGACAGCATCACGAATAGAGCTGCCTGTTTGTGTAGGTGTTTGTGCTTGACCAACGGCGGCTACCTGCCCTTTTGCCGCCTCCATACGTTTTGGAATGCTTGTACGCAAACTATCTCTGGTTTGCTTGAGCTTGTTGATGCGAGATTCCGCAGCCTGAATAATCTGGTCTGCCTGTTTTCTTCCTTCATCTATTGCAGCTTTAGCATCTGTCTCTGCAATCTGACGAACACCCGGAGTTTGTTGCTCAGCATTGGCACGAATACGCTGGGCTTTTTCTTGTGCTTGAGACAAAATCTTTTGCGACTGGTCTTGAGCGCCTTTCCTTACATTGTCAGCAGCAGACTCAAATTGACCTTGCAAGCGGCTAATTCTTTGCTCAAGTTCTTTGGTGATACCAGCGCCAGCAGACTGTGCATCTTGCAAAACCTTCTGTGCGTCCTGCTCAAACTGCAAAGCCTTGGTCTCTGCCTCTTGAGATATTTTAGACACGCCTTTTTTAAGCATGTCTGAAATCTCTTTCTGAGCTTCAAGACTTGGTTGACCGCCACGAATATCTTTGAGCTTTTGCTCAATAAATCTTTGCTGGTCGGCAGTCAGACTTTGTGGCTTTACATCTGCTTCTTGCAGCAGCTGACCAACTGTTTTGGCAGTAGACATGCCGGGTATAACTTTACCCGCCAATGTGCCAATTAACCCACCTGCTTTTGTGCCAAGGTATTCAAATGGCATAGGGCCAACGGTAGAGCCAACAAGCCTTGCTGCTTCTGCACTCATGCCCGGGCCATATTTGGACTCAACAACTTGACCAGCAGTTTCGCCTGTAGCCCCACCAATAGCACCAGATAGTGCGCTTGCCAACCGAGAGCCACGCAAGGCCTGACCTGTACCCGCAACAAAAGGGGCAAAAGGTGCGGTCATGGGTGTCATCATCATTGCTGGCGCAACACCATAGGTAAGCAGCTCGGGAGCAATAGCTCCCATAACACCACCTGTTATTGTTTCTTTACCGACTTCCTTGCCACGCTCTAATAACGTAGGTTCAGACTTCTTTTCTTGTTTAGGCGTAATGTCTGGTATTGAAGATGGGTCAAACTTGGGTTTCTTTTCAACCGTTACATCTGAAGCAGTAGATGGGTCAAAAGCCATTATTCTTGCTCCTCCCAGTTGTCATCACCTAAATACTTGGCTTTGTTTCCAGAAGCATCTGTGTAAACCTTACCAACTTCATATTTACCGGGCTGGCTGCCAATAGCATAGTCTTCGCCGGGCTTCAAATTAGGTCTTGTGCCCGGACGCAAGTTTAATTCTGGCAATCCAAACAACTGTTGCTTGAGAGTAATTGAATCGCTAATGCGGTCAGACATGCCTGTGAGTTTGTTTAACATCACACTAGGCTCGTCACCGGGCTGCGGAACAGTGCCGTAGTTACGCAAAGCCTCGCCACCAGTAACGGCTTTACCTGATATGTTCAAGTAATAGTTGTTGCGAATGTCTCTGACTTTGGTCAAAAACTGTTGCAGCTCTGCCGGAATATCGCCAGAGATAAGTTGATTTAAAACTTTGCCTTCTTCTGTCAAGAATGCTTCTGCACGGTATTTTGTAATTTGCTCTTGCAGTTTAGGATTTTGCAAATCTTTAACTAACCCGTTCACATCTGCCCGTAAGATTGTGTCAGCAACATAACCTTCTGTAATTTTTGCTCCGGGCTTGAGCGTACCGCCTTTGCCTTTTGCATCGGCAACAACTTTTGCCAACTTCTCACGCAAAGCATTTTGTTCTTTTGCCAAACGCTCACGCTGAGCCATCGCTTCACGATTACGGCGCTCTGCAGCTTCTCTGTCTATATCTTTTTCTCTTTGTTTAGCAACAAAGTCAAAAGCATTTTCATCTGCTTTCTGCAAATCTTTTACAAACTGACTTGCTCTGACAAGCTCACCTTTTCTGAGCATTGCCTGCACAACTGGGCTGTTTGCTTTTGTAGCTGCAAGTTCTGCCGCCGCAAATCCCGCCTCTTTATTTGTAGCCGCCAACTTAACAGCATCTTCCATTTCTTTACGAAACTCTTGATGCTTTTGCAGCATGGTTTTAAAGTTAGCGTCAAACTCATTACGCTGTTGTTTGTACAAGTCCATGCGACCTTTACGGTAGCCTTCCAACATGCCATTCATAGCGCCCATAGCACGTTGAGCAGCCATCTTGCCGCCACCACCAACCGCCATGCCAATCACGCTAATCAGAGAAAACAACCCAGCAATGTCTTTTGCAGAATCTTTGGTAGGAATAAAAGCGGGTAAAGGCTCAGCTTCTAATTTGCCCTGATAAGTTTCTTTAGCGCCTTTTTCTGCCGCCGCATAGTCTTTGACTGCTTTTTCTTTACCACCAGCAAGAATTTCAGATTGCTGTTGTTTACCTTTTTCTATGTTTGCTTCTTCAGCAGTCAATTTAGGTAGAGTTCCCGCCAATGCCTCTTGATAAGGGCGAGTAATTTTTAAACGCTCTTCCAGTGCCAAACGACCTTTTGTTGGCAACTTAGGAAAATCAGGTACGTTTACCTTTAAATTTTCGTCAGTATCAAATTCAGCCATTACGGTGTTCCTCCGGGTGTCATGCCAGCAGCAATGTAGGCCATGTTTTGATAGAACGAGTTGTTGATACCCTGAACATACCTGTCTGCTTCCAAGCCTGTTTTGATAGCACCCAGCGCAATGTTGTCACCAATACCCGACAACTTGAGGCCGTAATCATATTGCTGTTGTAGCAACTGCTGGCGCAACTGCTCTATCTGCATCTGAGCTTGAGCAGCGCCTACACCACCTCTGCGTTCAGCGCCCTGTGCGGCTTGTGCTTGTGCGGCTTGCAAGGACTGCATAGCCTGCGGTGTAAGTTCACCACGCTGAGCTTGTGCTTGTAACTCTTGGCCTTTTTGTTGGTAAGGTGTTGCCAAGGCTTGTATTTCTGCACGGCCTGCCTGTCCTGCTCTTGATGCAGCTCTTGCTGACCTGCCGCCCAGTATTCCTAAAACACCAGCAAGGCCTAATCTTCCTAGCGTATCTTCTTTTAAACCTGTTTTTTCAGAAGCCTGCTTGATTAAAGATTTCTCTTCAGCAGTTTTTTCTTCACCCAAAGCCCTGCGGGTTTCAGCATCTGCGCCAGCTCTAGATGTATCAAATCCAGAAATCTCTCTTGCTTGCGGGAAACTTGACAGCTGCGTATCTATTCCAGATGAACCAGAAGAATATGACGAAGGTTGAATACGGTCAAGAGAGTAATCAAAAGCAGGCGCAGATGTTACTGGTTCAGGAATTGGCTCTTGTTCAAACCCGCCCACGGCATAAGGTGTTGCTGTTGGTGCAGGGCCGTATTCGTAATCATTAAATGGCGTACCTTCGTCTTCAAAAGATGGAATGCCAGTCTCAGGTTCAGGTTTGCCAGAGCCTCCGTGTGCTTTTAAAAGCGCAGCTTCACGTGGGTTGATGTACGCAAGCATGTGGCCTTCTGGGGCTTTTGCCTGCAACAGCTTAGCAAGTTTACGTGCGTTAGCACCGATACCTGAGATTGAATCTAGTGATGTTGCCATATTAAAGTCCTAGCGCATCTTTAAGACGCAGTGATGCTTCGTTCCACACATTTTTGCGGGGTTTGCCAGACGGGTCACCCTCAATTTCACCAGCACCACGGTAAGCTGTCAAGGCTTGTGCGAGTGAGCTTTGCGAATAATCAGCTGGCGCAGCTGGCCCTCTGCCTTTTCTCCTAACTGGAGACACGCCAACCCGAATAAACGGGTCTGGCTCTTTTGCAACTTCCGGCTCTTTTGGCGTTGTAGGCTCAGGCTCTGTTGTTGGCTCAGGCTCTCCTGATGGCTCAGTTACTGGCTCTGTAACTTCTATTGGAGGCTCTGGCGTTTCTCCAAGCGGTGGCTCTGATGGCGTGTAAGACGTAGAAGGTGTTGTGATTGAGGGCGCAAGTATTGTTGGCAATACAGGATTGAAAACACTGGGCAGCGTAGAGGCAGGAACTCTTGAAGGTACAAATTCAGGTACTGGTGCAGGAGCAGGCTCAGCAAAAGCATCTGGATATGGCTGCGGTGATGGCGCTGGCGCAACAGCTGGGCTAACAACAGGCCGTGTTACAGGCTCAACAAGAGGTTCTGTAAAAGGTGTTGGCGTAATTGATGGTTCGGTAATTGGAGCAGGCGTTGGCGCTGGTGAAATCAGTGGCTCTGTCACTGGCGCTGTTACTGGCGCTGTCACTGGAGAAGGCTCTACAGCCGGAGCAGGAACAGGAGTTACAACGGGTGCAGGTTCGGGAGCAGGCTCTACACTTGGAAAAACAAAAGGAGAAGGCCTGACGTAAGGCTCTGGCGCTGGCGCAGGTGCGGGTTCTGGAGCAGGCTCAACTGCAGGAGTTGGGGCAGGTGCGGGTGCAGGTGCTACAGCGGGAGCAGGTGCTGGAGCAGGAGCAGGCGTTGGTTCTGGTGTTGGTGTTGGTGCGGGAGCAGGCGTAATGCTTGGCTCATTTGCTGGAGGCGCTGTTGGCGCAACAAAAGGCTGTGCAGGCGCTGGCGCAGGAGGCGGCTGTATTTGTGGCTCGTTAGCAGGTGGTGTAGTAGGAGCGACAAAAGGAGGCTCAGGAGTAAACTCTGGTGGAGGAAACTCTGGTTTTGGCTGGACAGCAGGAACGGCAGAAACAGTATTTGTTGTTGGGTTAACAACTACGGGGTCGTTAGGCTTAATCTCAACATTAGGAGGAATTGTTGTAGATGTAATATTGCCTGAGTTGTCAATAACAAGGGCAGTTTTGTTTACATTGTCAACAGAAACAACAATGTTTGTTGGCTCTGGCGTAACTTCAGGCTCTCTTTTACCCGTGACTGTAATTTCACCAAGGTCTGTAGCTGGTGGCGTATAGTCTGTGCCAGTAACCTTTTTGTATTCATCCAATAACGGCTGATATGTTGGGTCTTTTCTAAGTTCATCCTCAATCAAAGACTTGTAAACAACATTCAGCTGCGGCGTATTAAAGCCGTAAGTGTTGGTGTACTCGCTAAACTTTTGAATAAGTTGCGGATTGTTTTTCAGAGCTTCCGCAAAACGTGGGTCATTAGCGGCAAAAGGAAGGCCTAAACGACCGGGAGTTCCACCCCCAGCATCTGTCATTGTGGCTGGTAAGGCTTGTGCAAGCTGCACATCTTTCATGGCAGAAGTCAAAAACTCACGCTGTTCTGGTGTCAGATTTGCGTTATTGATGGCATCCATCAAATCAGAACGTGCAGTCAAAATGGCAGGGCTTTCAAATTCCTTTGTAATTTGACTCATCACATCATCGTCAACACTTGCAACGGGTGTATCTGGTGTCGCAGTTGTGTCAGCAGGTTTCTTTGTTGATGCAGAACCCATAGCACTAGATGCGGCTATTGCAGCCGCCGTAATGTCGCCAGTAGCGAGCAATGTTCCTGCTCCTTGACCTAGAGCTGGACTTCCAGTCTCCTGACCAATAGCCGTTCCTGCAGCGGCAGACACCGCATTCTTCAATATATCTTCTGCTGAGCCACCCTTAACAACGGTGTTCAAAGTTGAATTTGTTACGTTGGTAAGAATGTTTTGTGTTGCAGCGTCAGAGCTAATGCTCTTGATAAAGTCTTTAGCATCTTGAGAGCCAGTAACACCGCCAACCAAAAGCGAGGTTGCGGCATTCTTAATAGCGTCTTCAAGAGAAACTCCCTGAGCAACAGATACTGCAGTGCTGGCAATAGCTGTGCCTACAGCGGCAGAAGTTCCCAGAGTTGCGGCAATTTCAGCACCAATAACGGGTATAAAGTAAGCGGCAGCAATGGCAAAAAGAGGTTTAAAGTCTTGAGATGTGTCTGAAAATGTTGCAAGGTGAATACCCCCTTGCGGGTCTTTGTAGTATTTTTTATCACCAACATCAAAGCCAAAACCGCCACGAGGAGGCTTGTTTACTCCAGCAAGAATTTCTGGAGAAAGTGTAGAAGGGTCAAGCGCTGGGCTGACAATATAGTTACCCATTCTAGTTTCGCCAGAAAATGCTGGCGCACCTCTTGAAGCAGGCGTACTAGAGGGCTGAGCCGCAGGTGTTTGCGGTGTTACAGCGGGTGGTGTCTGCTGAGCTGGCGTGAGTTGGTCAGTGCCAGAATCAGCATCAAAAGAGCCTGAGTCTTCTGCGGAAGTGTTAAATACAAAAGGACTTCTTGCCATATCACACCTTTAATGCTGCCGCTATTTGTTGATGAATGGTTTGATGCACACCAATCCAGTCATAAAAATCATCTTCCACGTTCCAGTCTGCATCTAAGAGCTGGAAAGGATTATCCAAAACAAGAATACTTGCCAGACGCTGATGCTCCTGATTGTGTACAAAAAGCCAGTCATCAAGGTTAGCTGGGTCTGCATCTATCAGCGGATACTTAGGAATCAGTATTCCTTGGTCAGCAAGAATCTCGTAGAACAACTGGTGCTGCACACCGTTTTCAAACAAAAACTCTCCCAGTCCGTCTTTATCACCGAACTTCACGTAAGAGAGTGCTTCCATATTCATGGTTATACAGCGTAGTAAGGTACTTTTACCACCACACCGTTGAGGTCTACTTGTATGTAACCTGCGGGTACGAGTGGCAAACTGGATGTGGCAAACGTGGCGGTCGAGCTTGTTGTGCTTGTCAGGTTGACTGTCTGCACGTTAATACTGCCGCCTGTAATCGTCACGTTGTTACTGTTCTGCGTGGACATAGTGCCCAGACCTGACACGGCAGTGTTGGCAATGGCAATAGAAGTGTTGCCAGCAGCGGTTAATCTGCCTTGTGCGTCTACTGTGAAGGTTGCTACCGTGCTGGCGTTGCCGTAAGAGGATGCGGTGACAGCAGTGTTGGCAAGAGATATTGTGCCAGTGGTGGTAATTGTGCCACCGTTAAGACCCGTGCCCGCAGTGACACTGGTAACAGTACCGTTATAAGCGCTGTTGATGGTGACATTGCCTGTGAGAGCGCCACCACCTGTCAGGTTCGTGCCAGCAATGACATACACCGTGTTTGGCACTGCGCCAGTGACATTTGCAACTGGAATGGTTGTGGAAGCGGTAACAGAACTTGTGTTGTTGGCATACATGTAGCCTGTCAGACTGGTGACAGTCAGACTTGTGACTAGGCTAGTGTCTCCACCATCTGCTTTTTGCCAAGCAGAGCCGTTAAAGATAGCCATATCACCCACACCCCACAGCGTTGTGCCGTTGAGGTTGGTGCTGCCAGCTACAGAGACAACATAGTAATCACCTTTAGTTCCAACACTAGAGACAAGCGTAGGCGTGTTTGTGCTTGCATCCCAAGTACCTTTGTAGTTGAGTGCCCCTATCGCATTTGTGATGGAACTGACGGTTTTTAACATGCGTTATTGTCCGTCTCCGGGCGTGATGAACACCACCGCTGTGCTGGAGGAAGTAATGCCTGTGAAGTAGGCATTGGGGGAGAATGTCAATATCTCGTCAGTGCCTGCAAGCAGAGGGATTGCCTGTCCTGTGGAGACAACAACGGTAGCGTTGGCAGTTGCAGCAGCACTCGTGCCACCAACACCCATGAACACAGTGACAGTGCCGCTGTTGAGGATACGGTATTGGTTGCCGCCCAGCGTGGTAGACACGGCTTGCACGGGCGTGGCAGCGGTGGTGTTTGCCGTGAATGTGACAGTGTTACCTGTGGGTGTGAATGCTTGAGTTCCCATGTGTACTCCTTATGCCGCCCAAGGAAGGGGAGGCTGCACCACTGGAGGGTTTACTTGTTGTGCCAGTTGCTGATTAACAGCAGCCTCAGTAGCGCTCTGGTCAACACCATTAGCCCATATCCAGCCTAACACTTGGTTCTGTGTCAGGTCAGCGTAGGCAGTGTAAGGTGAGCCAGCAGTGTAGGTAACACCGCAAGTAGAGTACACAGAAGCAGTGTAAGTACCGTCTGTACCAGAACATGTCCAGTGGCAATTAAATACCACATCCTGCTTCCCCTCTGCCTGAGGATAACAATCAAGAGCGGTAATAATCCAATTTATTTGAGTGGTCATAAATTTCCTTTAGTGATGACGAGCAAATTGCCCATGAAATAAACTTCTTGCTTCTTGCGCTACTAATTCAGCAAATTCAAAATCTGCAAATTGACCGATGTTCACGTTTTTTCCTTGGACGGTTAGTTGAACCCTCCACTTGCGTTGGTCTTCTCTCCATCTTATGTTTTTTGCGCCGCTTGTATTTCGTTTGCTAATACAAGAGTTATACGAATTTTCTGTGTAAGTTGCCGCTCTTAAATTTTCAATTTTGTTGTTTAGTTTGTTGCCATCAATGTGGTCAACAACTTTAGGCATATATCCGTGGTGCATCAAAAAAACAACTCGATGAGCCGCAAGACTCCCGAACTTAGTTTCTATTCTCCAGTAACCATAAGAATTAGAATGACCTGCTTTTGACCCATTTTTTACAGCGGGAGAAGTGCAATTTTTCCAATACAACTCACCATCCTTGTACTCAAACAAGCGGTGCGCTTCTTCTTGTGTCAAGGTCATAATTTTCCTTTAAGCGATGCCAGCGTCTGCTAGGCGTTTACGAAGTGATTGAATTTCCTTGACCAACATCGGCACAAGTTTAGAGTAATCCACAGCCATCATTTGCTCTGTGTCTTCAGGCTGATTTACTGCTTCAGGGGCAACAGTTAGAAGTTCTTGAGCAACAAAACCATAACGCTGATGTGAACCATTTGCTTTCCAATCAAACTTACGCACTTGTAAAGCATCAATTAAACTAGATGAAGAATCTGCGTCTTGGATGTTTTCTTTTAAACGTTGATCTGAAGTAGTGTTGAAAAGAGTTACAGAGCCGTTTGTAAAAATACTTCCTACAGCACCATTACCATTGACAAATATAATATGTCCTTCAGAACCTGTGCCTGAACGATATGAACCATAAGTGTAAGACGAACTATTTATTGAAGCAATTCTTTCATTAAACGAACTAGAAGTAGTCCCTACTATTAAGTTGCCGCTTGAGTCTATACGAGCACGCTCTACTGTTCCAGCGTTATTTTGAGCATTCCAAATGTGACTTCCGTAAACAGAGTTTTGAGTGTTTACGCTGTTGTAATACGCTTCAGCACCATTAGCGTAGATAGAGATGTACTGAGTGCCAACTGCGTTTGTATTTCCAACACGAAGCAATCCGTCGTTTGTTCCACCAGCCACATATAGCTTTGATGAAATACTTGTAGTACCAACACCCAAATTCCCACTAGCATCCAGAGTCATTGCCTGAGTAAAGGTAACAGCGTTTCCTGCTGTGCCTGATGGGGCGGTGAACCATTGGAATTGACCTGTTGCCGCACCAACACCAAATCGGTTTGCAAAGCCATTGTTTGCATACTTAAAACCTGAGTTGTAAATGGTATTGCTTTCCACATTCATGTCGTTTTGACCAGCGGCACGAATAAGGTTTCCTACGGCTGTACCAATTTCAAATGTTTTACCAGCACCAGCAACACTGGGAGTAACTCCCAAGCCTAGATTGCCTGAGGAGTCGAGGCGCATCTTTTCAGAGCCGCTAATGTTCCAAGCCTGATAGCCACCATTAGGGTTGTTGTAGTAAAAACCAGTTGTAGATGTGCCAAATCTGATTGATTGGTATGTGCCATCTGTGAACTGAACTAAGTCTCCAGTTGATGAGCCGTTTACTTGAAGTTTGTAACTTGGACTACTTGTACCAATACCCAGACCTGTGCTGGTTAGGCGCATTTGTTCTGTAGCCGATGCCCCAATGCCAAACACCAAGCCAGAGCTATTTCCTTCTAGGTAAGCCCTGTAAGTATTTCCTTCACGCAAGGAAATATTAGGAGCACTTGATGCAGGGTTTAAATCAAAATTACTAGCTGTTGTTGCAAAGTTTGTGCCGTTAAAAGTAAGCGCAGAACCTGTAGCAAGCGCACTTGATGAAGATGCGTAAACAACTCCGTTAGCAGTAAAGGATGTGAGTCCTGTGCCGCCGTAAGTTGTTCCCAGTGCGTTTGTCAGATTCAGCGTAGCAATCGTGACTGTGCCCGTTAAAGAGGGGCTTGCTGCCAGCACGTTGTTGCCTGTACCCGTGTTTGTCACGCTCACAATGTTCTTGCTTGCGTCCAGCGCCAGTGCTGTAGAAGCTGTGAGACCTGACAGCGTGGTTGTGCCTGTGATATTAGCGTTAGCCAGCGTCACAGAAGTGATGGTGACGTTACCACTGGAGATGGTCACGTTTGACAGTGTCAGCGCATTCAGCGTGGTGGTTGTGTTCCCCAAGTAGACAGCGGTGTTGCCCAGCGTGATTGCGGTGGCAAAGTTACTGTCAAGTTGGGACAGGGGAATACTGCTTGTTGCAGAACCAAAGGTATACGGTACAGCCATCTTAGAACCTCACTCTTAATTCGTGTTCCATCTCGAACGTGTTGTAAACAAAAGCAGCATTGTTGGAAGTTAGGGTTAATCCTAAATACTTTCCGTACTGCTGAGCATCTGACTTGTAGAGAAAATATCCCTGCGAATACAGCCACGCAATTACCTGCGAGCTGTTGTTAATCCATGAGATTGTTGCCCCTGCATTATTTATCCAGAGCGTCTGATTCGTCAATGTGTAAGCTGGGCTAGAACCCTGCTCACTGTCCACCGTCACCGTCAATGTAGCGGTGTTTGTCAGCGTTGCCTCTATGCCTAGTTTTAACGCTTGTTTTGTGCGAATAGGGTCACCCAGCGGCATAAGAGCCGTTCTGATGGTGCTGGATACGTTTGCAGTTGCGCTGGCATAGAGTTTGTACAGCGCTTTATCGTCTACACCGTACAGAGAGATAAGACCGCCTACAGGAACAGATGTGACGTAATCCAAACCACCTTGACTTGTGACAAACCACTTCTTTTCAAAGAACACACACTGAATTTGTCTAGGCGTGTTGTTGTTGGTCGGGTCGTTGTAAGTGAAATTAAAAGCAGCGCAGAGAATGTTGTTGAGCAGCACCTGACCGCCCGTGATGGGCAGGGAAAAATCTATGTAGGGGAAGATGCCATCCAGCTGGTCAGAAATCTTGCTGGTGGTAGAACCCACTAGGGCATACATACCGTAGTCGTTCATAAACAACACAGAACGGAAGTAAGGGAAAACCCCATATAAGCGTTTAGTACCTACAGAAGCGCTGACGTTGGTGTTGGTAAACAGGGTTGCGCCCGTGTTTGACACCCTCAAGTCTGAAAATACGTTGATGCTGTCATCGCCAAAGATGTACAGAAAGTTGTTGGCAGACAGTAAACCTTGTATGTTGCCGTGCAGTGTGGAATCAGTCAGGGTAAAAGACCCCGCAGAAACGCTTGTAAAGTCGCTATACGAGCCTGCAGCGCTGTAGTAGATAGTACGCCCTGCCGCAACCCAAGCACGGCCTGAAAACGTAGCTACGTCCACAATGGTATCTAAGTTTGTGATGGCGGTGGCAACTGCGTTATTAGTTGCTCCCCCTCCCGTGATGGTCACAGTCGTATTACTTGTATAACCTGAGCCGGGGTTGGTCATAATGATTTGCGTGACCTGACCACCGCTGATAATTGCCGTGCCTGCCGCACTTGTGCCAGAACCTGAGAATGTCACCACCGTGTTGGCAGCGTTGACATATCCTGCGCCACCATTTGTCACCAGAGCTGACACTGTTCCTGTTTTGAAAGTGTTAATACTGGCAATGGCAGTAGCGGTTGTGCCGCTTGTGGGGGCAGAGAGAGTGACTGTGGGTTGAGAAGTATAGCCAGTACCCGCATTTGTGAGGATGATAGTGCTGACTGTTCCTGTATTTACCACCGCAGTGGCAGCTGCCGCACCAGATGAGAAGCTCACGCTGGGCGTTGCCGTGTATCCTGAGCCAGCATTTGTGATTGTCACGGCGACAACCGCTCCACCAGAAATGGTAGCGGCTGCTTCTGCTTGTATGCCGCCCGTGACGTTAGGAGCGCCAATAATGACACCCGGAACGGCGGTGTAGCCTGCTCCACCAGCGGTAACGTTGATACCGGAGAGGCCGCCAGCGCCTGTTGTGATGGTAGAAACTGCGGTTGCCTGCACACCGTTAGCGTCATTGGGGGCACTGATAGTCACGCTGGGCGCAGAAACGTAACCACTGCCGGGGTTTGTGATACCAATAATGCCTACAGAACCTATGGAGACAACACTATTGCCATTCCAAGAGGACAAGCCTTTATTAGGGTCGCCAATAATAATTCGCTCGTTCTTGTACTGAGCAACAGTCACGCCAGTGTTGGAGAATGTGCCAGTAACGGCTACGTTTGCCTTTGTAGCTGTGTCAATGCGGAAGTATTCAGCTCTGCCGTTGTCTTCAAAAGACACCATGTAGTCGCTCAGACCAATGTTAGCGGAAACAAACGAAGTGACTGTGTTTGCAAAAGAAACAGCAGTATTGCCAGAATCTTTGACGGTGGACTGTGCGGGAACAATTTTGATGTTGCCAAAGCCAATCGGCATGGCGTTCTCAATCCATGCAAATTCTTCTTCCTTGATGGCTGTTCTGTTCGCTTTGGTGTTTAGGCCAGCAAAGTTCTTGATAACAGCATAGGACTTTTTTTGCTCTGCTGCTGCCATAGTTAGAATGAAGAGTAGGGGTCAGGAATCCTGCGTGTATAGGTCGAGTTCAGAACCGCCTGTACATGCTTGGCATATTCTTGCTTGTAGATTTCAGCTTCACCATAGCTCTGCTCTTTATACTTGGCTTTGTAGGCTGCGTAGAACTGAACTGGTGTGCTGTACGGGTCAACAATGCTATCTACCGTGTTAGGACTGTTTAAGCTCAGCGCAGTCGGCAAAATAACAGTATCTAATTCAACGGCATAAGACTGGTCTGGAACTGGCCCAAGGTACAACTGTCCTTGACCGTATGTAGAAAAACAAATAGGTCTGCCCACGTAGTTTTGCCAGTAACGCAACTGAGCATTGAAATTGCTCCACGGTAAGTAGCGCAGCGGAATGCGGCTATTACCCCAGTAAATTGTTACGTTCAAAACATCCAGTGTTTGTATGCCGTTAGGCAAAGCAGCAAGACTGATGATTTCGCAATTACTAGAGTATTGCAGTGTAGCCGTGCCGTTGGTAAACGGTGTAGAAGGCGGGAATGTACTTGTTCCTGTCGGATATGGAGCAGCGTCAGAATTCAATACTCCACCAGTAATGACTTGGTAGATGAAGATGTTAGAAAAGATGAATTGTCCAGCAGTAACAGTCAGGCCATTAGACCAAGGAATTGCAACTACTCCGGTGTTGGAGAGTGGCGTGCTGGTAATCTGAAGGGTGCGTAGGCAGCCAGTATCTCTTACTACTCGTTCACGGGCTTCGTTAATGTAGTCCGTTAATTCCGAGGTAGACCAGAAGACAGCGTTTGCATCATGCAAGAGTCGCTGCACTTCCGTAAGGTAGGAAGAGAGAGTTGCCATTTAGCATCCATATTAAGCCGCCCTCTTAGTGACCGTTCGCTCAACACGTTTTTCAACGTGAAGAGCTACTACGCCAACCGCCGAGGGTAACGAGCGATTCCGTTCGGGAGGTTGTTCAGAGATTTTAAACTCTTGCAACTTCTCATAACCTTTTTCAATCTCTGCAAAAGACCGTATCCAACCCAATCGGGAAAGATACGGTTCTTTGTTGGGGTTCATGTAACCAAAAATATGCTTTGCTGCATCTAGCGGTATCTCTACCGTTTCGTCTTTAGGAAAGTCATAAAACACGCCACCAAACCCATCCTTGAGTTTGGTGTCGCCAGTATTAGTTACATAAACTACTGCACTCATAAAGTTACAATGTCACCGTAAACCGTGATTTCAACAGAGTTGTTGGCTGCGGCTGCTGTTCCAACATACACATACAGAGAGTTGCTATAAATTGTAGACGCTGCCGTTGTGGACAAAGGCAAGTCTTGAAATTTAGTAGAACCTGTAATGGTGGTTAGAGCAGCAGCGTTAGTTACTGCATTGCTTGTATTCCCATCATTGCTGGTGAGAATAGTCACGTTTGCGAGAGCAACACTGCCACTGGCTTGACAAACGGTTACACGGCGAACAATGAATGACGTATTGTTACTTTGAGCAAGTGTTGCCACTGCGTTACCTGTAGCGCCCAAGAAAATTGGAGCTTTAGGGGCGCAGACAGCAAAGCTGCCAAAGTTATCAGGGTACAAAGCCCCTACATGATTCGCATTCATGGTGTATCCCTATTAAGAGTTGTAAGTACCGCTGGCAGCTTGACCGCCATTGGTTGCGTACAACGTAATAGTTGGTGTACCAGCCAACACGTTGGCACGGAAGTTCACACCGTCAGAAATAATCAAACCGCTAGTGTTATTAGCCAACGAAACCACCCATGTTGGGGAGGAAATGTTGTTTGATGTATTCATCTCAATAGTGACATTTGCTGTAGCCAACACCTGATAAAAACCAGCAGGAATGATGGCGGTAGCATTACCCAACGATTGCGTAAGAATGTACGCACCGGGGGTGTTCGTGGCGGCATTCGCCAGTAGGATTTTATTTGCGCTTAATGACATGCTGTAACTCCTTACAGAGAGAGGTAGTTGTAGCCCGTCACCTTGGTCATGGCTTTAGGCTTGACGTTTACCAATTCGGCAATCATCAAAACTGCACCAACATAACCAATTTGCCAGTTAGGAAGTGTGGACTCAAAGCCCGTAAACACAAACGAACCTTGCTCGTGGATGTACAGAGACAAGTAGTTAGTGTTCAGGAAGTACACAGTACCTTCTGGGCAGTACGGGTCGGGATAAATTGGCACACCAGCAACCATCAAGGCACGGAATGCAGCTTGAGGGCCATTGGGGTCAGAATCAAAACCAGAACCGGGGGTGATGACATATTGTTCTTGACCAACATAGTCTTGAGCCAACAATGTCCATGTACCAAAACCGCAAACACCGAATGAAGGCATTTCAGCACCGTTTTTCACAGTACCAGAAATGTATTGCAAGATGTTTTGACGAGTTGGGTTTACACCGCCAGCGGCGTATTGCTTGGACTTCCACCATGTGTAGGTGCTACGGTTGATGTTACCGTAGGTCGCCAAGGTTGTACCATCATCAATAGCACCGGGCAAGCCGATGAACTGCTGAGTGTTGGTTGTGTTGTTGTACAAGGCAGTAGCCATTGCGTCCATCATCACGTTGGTTGCATCGTTCATACGAGCTTCAATCAACGGAATAATGGCTGCATCTTGCTGAACTGCGCCCTCCATACCGAGGAACGGTACGGGAGAAATCATCAGTTTCAGGTCGAATTCAGCATTGTAAGCACCTTGCTGGACTGAAGGCTGAGCGAACGAGCCGCTGTAGTCAGACCATTGAGCGTTCACAAACTGTGCGCCTTGCACGGGAACGGTTACAGAAGAAACACCGCCGCTGGCTTGTTGACTGTTTGCAATCAATGCCGCCATCAAAGGTGTCGAGTTATAAAGCTGGACAACCAGCTTGGGAATAAAGGCTCTACGAGTTACGTAAGTCAGTTCATTAAACTGAGATGACCCCGTAGCTGGTAGGATGCCGCCGCCAATAGCCATAAGGCCTCCTTACGAACGTATTAAAAAGAGAACTTTCGCTCTCACCATTTACCCTCTTACAACCCAATAGGGCGTTGCGGTTTACGCAAATCCCTGAGTGCGCTTGCAGCTTCATCACGAGCGGCGTTGACCGGATTCTTCCAATATTTGTTCAGGTCAAATTGTTTGACAGCTGAAGGGTTATATCCTGAAGAAGTAGGCACTGCTGCTTGTTTCATCCACTGGTGAAACTCTGCTGCTGTTTCGTGATTAGTGATACCACGCTCCAGCATAATTTTTTCAACGTCTTTAACTTCATCTTCTGAAGCAATCAAACCTTTTTTCATCAAAGATTGTCTGCGCTTTTGCAACTCTTCAACGGCATCCCGTTCACGCAACTTAGCTTCAAGTGCTTGCACTCGTTGCTCAGACTTGTTGACTGCATTGTAGGTGTAGTCTTCCATGTCCAGTTCTGGAATAGGCAGGTCAGGCTTGACCTTTTTGGTCATGCGTAGGAAATCTTTACGTGTTGCAGGATTATCTGCGAGTTGCTGCGCTAAGGCGGCAAGCTCATCACGTGCTTCGTAAGATACGTTTTCTAAAGACATTTAATTACCCTCTTATCTGTATTAGATAACTTTTTTACCGTCACCGGGCTTTTGAACAGCCATGCCTGTTTTGCCAACTTTGTTAGGAGCAGACAAGCCGCCAAGTTGAGAAAAACGGGGAGTGTTTGTGATTACGCCATGCTGCTGATTGTTGTCAGTAGGACGGCGGGGCGCTGCAGCACCACGGGGTTTGAACAAGTCCATGATAGTTCCTTACATTTGGGGTGGTTGTGGTGCGCCGCCCATAGGTGGCATACCGGGAATAGGCGCTTGAGACATAGCTTTGCCCTCAGGCGATGCGCCACCAGCTTGAGGAAGGGTTTGCAGCATCTGCAAAATTTCAGACTGCTGTAATTCGTTTGTTTTGTTTTTGCGTTGACCAAGAATGCCATTAAGGACACGAATAGCGTTTAGAGCTTTCTGTCCTTCTTCTGTTTCTGAGCCAAGGGCTGGGAGAGACTGCTCTAACAAGTCCATAGCCATCCCTAAGTTAATCATAGCGGCTTCTTTTGACCCCATTTTGGGTTCAGGCGTGGACATTGGCGAAGCCATCGGAGGAGTTTCCGAATCTGACATTGCTGTCGGATTAGACATATCAGCAGAAGGCATAGATAAACCGGAAGGATTGCCACCCCCGCCTGAGCGTGGGCCTCGCATTAACTCCATCAATTTAGCTTCAGGGACAGCCATGAAAAACTCCTTATGTGCCGTTTGTAACCATATACAAACAACTTGTCAACAAGTGAAGGGCATTTTAATTCAGCCCTTCAAAGAATTTTTAACGGTCAAACCGCAATTAAACGGGGTTACCCCCGCTTAATTACTTGCGGCTCTTACGACCTTTACGAGCTTTACGCATAGTCTTCTCCATGTTGAAGGCGGCGACCTTTTGGCGGGAAGGAAGCCACACCCGATTCCTTGTTAAAGGGAATTACCTGCGGGTCTTACGACCACGTTTAGATTTGTACATGTTCATTCCTTAGTTGTTAACGGCGAGCATAATCACGCTGACTACGCCCAGTCGTGTTTTTAATACCTTGAGTGCGATATGTCAAGCTAGGTGACTGCTCGCCACGAGATAATTCTTTGGTGTTGACCCGAGGCTGGTCATTCTTTGGTGATACTGCTTTAGCTTCTGCCATCATCCCACCTGTTTTAAGTCTGGTTTACCTTTGGCTGGCGCTTGCTTTTCAGCTTGCTGCGCTGCCGCTTGTGCTTCTTGCTGCTTGGCTTTTTTCTCTTCCATCTTTTTCAGACGGTCTTTGAGTAATTGTTTCATGGGAGGCTCAAGCAAGTCAAGCAAAGATTCTTTGTCAATGACTTCTGACTTGTACAAGTTAAACGCAAGCTGGCGCAGGTCTTCCATGAAAATAGGAGAGTTAGAGTGTGCGTCCACTTTTACAACAAAATCTTTTGTGAACTGCTCAGCAATAAACTTGCGTCCCTCTGTATCTGTGTAATGCGTGTTGTCGTATATCTGCATGGCTTTCAGATACAGTGTCGCCAACTTCTCCAAGCTGTCTTCAATGATAAGCGCACGTTTCTTTGCACGTGATGAACCAAGTCTAGCCAGCTGTGAGGCATGACCAGAGGAGCGCACACCAGACTCTCCCTTGCCTTGCAGCACAGAGACAATGCCAGATGCTTCTTCAAACATGGAATCTATTTCTTGAATTTCACGGAATAAATCTGGAGGAATTTGAGGCGCAAGTTTTTCAACTTTTGCGTTAGGCATGTCAGTTGCAAGCAAGCCGCCTGCACGGTTGAGCGCAAAGTTTTTCTCATCCAAGATTCCTGTAAAACCAATCAAAGCCGTTGGTGGTGAAACTTGTTTAGACAGTAAGTCAAGAATTTCTGCCATGCGTTTGTTACGCAGTTGCTGCAAGTAAACAAGGCGCTGTACTTCTGAACCGCCCCAGTAATAGTCATACAAAGGGTTAGGTGCAATTTGCACAAAAGGCAGCTCACCTTTGACAAACACTGATTCACCAGCTCTGTCATAAATGATGACATCTGGGTCTGCTTTGGTGACAACTTGATAATCTTGTATGTCATCGTTCCACACCCACAACTCTGTCATCTCTACAGTGTCTTCAGCAACGGTTGCCTTGTAGCGGTTGCCTCCAGCAAGGTCAAGGTTGACGTTACCGTACATGGTAGGGTTTGACTGCGACATGATAATGCGCTCTATGCCGTTGGCAATATCCGTGCGCTCATGCTGCGTAGCGCCTACACGTGCAACGATTTCATCTCGCTTGGGGTGAGAGTAAAGCCGTGCGTATAGTTCAGACCTTGTGATGTAGTAAGTTTGAACAAGTGCTTCTTGTCTGTCTGTGTAGGGCGTATCTTCTCGCAGCACACCAATGCAGGAAGGCTCAACAAGGTAGGGGTGAAGTCCGTTGTTGACAATCAATTTAACAAAGCAAGAGTTGTAGACCAGCGCCCAAGTTGTTGCAGAAGAAAATACTTGGTCAGCGTTGCTATTTACCCACTCGTCATTGAGCGCACGAGTAAGTGTTGGCTCTTTCACGTGTTCTTGTTCGCTAACGGCAGCGCCCATTTGAATGCTAAACCTTGTTGTCTCCGCTGAGTAGAGGAACGAGGTTAGCTGGTCAATGTGAGGAAAGATTTTGTTGTACAGAGCTGGCGCTTCATCAGGCCCGTTACCAAAAAGATACCAACTCCGCAGAGAACTGTAGTCAACTTTGCGCTCTTCTCTGGACACCAAGCATTTTTGAATCAGGTCAAGATAAAAGATTTCACGGTCTTGCGGGTCGGTAGGTATTCTCATGGCTTGCTCACCTGTAAATTATCGGGGTCTGGCATGTAACTAGCGGCACGTGGCCCGGCTAAATTACCTGCGGCTTTGGGGTTTATTCCCACAGATTCTCCATTAATGGATTTAAATTGTCCACCCATAACGGATTTCATGCTGATGTTTCCGCCAGCGCCCCATATCGCAGCGTCACCGGGTCTTGCTTCTTTGTTTTGGGCGTTCATGGCCTCTGTTGCTTGTTCAAACTCTTTGTCAGAGAGCTTGTTGTTGCGTTTCATGTAGCCAGTTTGATATTCACCCTCTTTGGTGGACTTAATATCGGTCATATCGTAGTCAATAGCCAGTTGATTGACTGTTCTGTCTGTTTTCTTGGTTTTATCGGACTTTAAGCCCACTGGTTTGAGAAAAACGACACTCAGCTCGCCTTTGCAGTTCTTCATGGGGCATTTTGCCTCCCATGCCTCAAAAATGCCGTGCGTATCGCAATAATAGTCTTTTAGGACTGCCATGTTACCCCCTTAGTGCTTCATCTAGGTCTTGTTCGCTGTAATCGTGTCGGTTGACCAGACCTACACGCAGTTTGATGCCTTCTGAGGTTACTTTTAGCCCCAAACCGTGAATAATTGGGGGCTTAGCCTTTTTCCTGTACTCAATAAACCTGCTTCTGTCCCGCCTGCTCATCACCTTGACCATGCCAGCTTTCCACTGCATGTAGGCTTTGTTAACCCTGCGCTGGGTAGTTTCTGACAAAGGTTCTGTTTCGTAGTGAAAACAATCGAGCAGCGTGGCTCTGCTGATGCCAGCGAGTTCGCAGAACATGGGTAGAGAGATGCCTCTGTCCTTGTCAGATATAAATCTCTTGATTTGTTTCTTCAGTTCAGTCTTGGATAGGGGTGTCACTTTGTTCCACCGTCATTAAAAAGTAAGTTTCTTGGCTCTCAGCAAAGACTTGCAGCTGCATATCAAGGACTTTATAGCCCGTGCTTTCGAGCATTTCTTTTAATCTTTGCCTGTCATTCTCAGCATTGGGTGCATACACATAGATTTCAAGCGCCATACATGCCAATCCTTTTCAAATAATCGCTGACATTTCTGCCAACAGAGAGTTGTTCAGGTGTGAAGTCTTCTTGAGACTTACTAATTTCTTTTGTAAGTTTTTGTGCAATAAGTCTTGGCTGGACTTGTTCTGCCCAGCAGACGGTGGCAAGGGCGCAGGCAATGACTCGGTCATCTTTGTTTCTACCGGGTGCGCCAATAAATCCATTTTCCCGAACGATACCCTTCATCTCTTCCAGCGTGTCTAGGCTTTTAATGTCCATCATGCCACGCTCAAAAAAGTCTTTCATGTAGTTGAGCATTCTCTCTTTTGTCTGACTGGTGGTGATGTAACCAATGGAGTTAGACAGGCCACCAAGGGTGTCATTCCTTCGCCAAATGTAGTTGGTCATGCTGCCCAGCACATCCAGCAGGCCATGCCCCACAGAGCCGCCCATAGCGACCGCCATGCGTTTTAAATTCCGTATCTCGTTAATGACTGCCTGACCCGGGCCATTGACCTCAAGGTTCAGTGTTGAGTTCTTGTAAGCGCCAGCAAGGTGGGCAATCACCCAAGCGTACTGGTAGGTGTTCATCTCACTGGTTGCAAATTCTGCAACCTGCTCCATACCGTCTGCGTATACACGGAAGACCTGAATACAGAATCTGTCTGCCCAGTCAGAGCTTCCGTAGGCAGGGTCAGCACCAATGACGTAGTAAGCAGTGTCGACAGGCTCTTCCCAAATCTTGAGAGTCCCCAAGCGTTCAGTTGAGCGAATAACCTCTGTGTCTTGAAAGAGTTGACCAAAAACGTAACGGTAGTGGTCAGGGTCAAGTTTCTTGCTGGCCTTTGCTGCTTCTGTGCATCTGCTGTTAGAGAAGAAAGAAGTGCCCGTCATTACGAAGGCATAGTCCTCAGTGGGCGGGAACTCTTGATACATGAGTGACTCGTCTTTAATCCCCTCGTGCATCTTCCATCTCCACCACGCCATCTGCCGAGAGTTAATCTCTACGCCGTAGAGCTTCTTAATGTCTTTGACCCACTCTTTCTCTTCACCCGTGAGCTTGCCATCCCAGTACACCTTGTAGATGTTGCTGGCAGGGTCAACGGTGTAGTACTCGTTACGCCACCATCCACAAAAGATAGCATGTTGGGTACGAGCATTCTTAGCGGTCTTGTACATGTCGTGAAACATGTTAAAGCCTTGAGCAGTGCTTTCAAACATGTAGAGGCGCTCAGGGTTCTTCTCAGCAAGAGAGGCTATCAGAGAGGCTAGGCCTTCCTCGTTACCCCAAGACGCAGTCTCAGTTCCGTGAAGATAGGTGATGGCTTTTCCCTGCCCCAGTCGTGACTTATTTCCTGCAATCTGGTAAAAGATGCGACTTCTGTTTTTAAGTACCATCTGATTACGGTTATGTGCCACCAGAGGAATCTTGTACTCTTTCGGTAATCCGTCCATGTACATTCCCAGAGTTGACCTAAACATATCTCTGTTCTCTTCTGTATCCGCAACCAGTGTTCCTTGCCAACCCGGGTGTGTGAACTGCCAATATAAATCAAGGGCAAGTGAAACAGTTGTGATACCCAGCTGCCGCCCTTTAAGAATGACGAAGAAGTGAACATCTTTCTCTAGCCCCTTTGTAATCTCTTCCATCACATACGTCTGCGTCCCCAGAAGTTTGCCCATCTTCTTGAGGCCTTCTTCTTTCGTCTCAATCTTGAGTTCACTACAGAACTTGTAAAACTTCTTTAAATCAAAATTCATAGTTGCCAATCAGCAATGGTTCTTGCAGCATCTCTGCCTTTTGCACAATTACACAACTCTTTGTAAAAAATAGCGGAATACTTCTCTTCCCACTCCTGTGCCAACAGCCTCTTCGCTTTAGGACTAATGCAGGACAAGGCCCGCTGCATTTCCTTCTTTAGTCGTAAACGAGATTCGTACAACTGCGTCTGCATATCCTTGTCTGTATCCATATTGCAATGCCTCATTAACAGCTCTCACCGTGTTCATCTCCGACAACTGTAGTAGCGCAGACAAGGTCAAACAAGTTGCCCTCAAATCATCCTCACCCATCCACAACACTTCAGCGTCCATATAAACCTCTCCTAACGTGTTCTCCACACTCTGATGTACTCACCCTCTGTCTTTGCCGTAAACCCTAACCCAAGCCTCTTAGAAGCCCTGTAATTGGCATTCAACACCTTCTGCCGAGCAGACACGGGTACAACAAAACTGTCCCCCACATCCATCTCCTCATACGGGTAGGCATACACCACCCTGCCAGCAGGCATGTCAATACCACGCTCTAACTCTATCTCTTGAATATTCATCTCTACCCCTCTATCAATAACCACATACTACACACAAAAAAAGACCTACGCAATAGGTAGGTCAAAAGGATTGGCAATGGCAACTGCAATCCACAACCAAATGTAGCAGAAAACTGTATTTTTTTTTGGGGGTAGGAGAGTTGGGGGCACACCCTTTAGCATATCCAAACCCAACTCGATGGCCGCCGTCTTGCGTCTTGCGTGTGTATTTGTGCTGGGTGACCATTGTCCCGATTGAACTTGCGTCAGTAGCATGTAATGGCATGTATTAAGACTAAGCAGAGCAGCTCAACCCCAGTGCCCCTTTTCCTTTTCGTCAGTGAGAAAAGTGTGAGAACCCCCAGCTCTTTCTTTCTGACAGAAAGCCAGTGCTATAGATAGTCAATCATCTAGTCAATGTATAAGACAGATAGTCTTAGTCTATATAGACTGTTACTATACTCTAGTCTTATACGTGTGTCTTTACTTTAGTTCTAAGGGTAACTACTTAGAAAATAATTGATAAAAAGATGTTGCATAGTCTCTTTATAGTCTTATAATACAATCACTGTCTAATCAGGACAGCATCTTTTTAAAGGTAAGTTACCATGACACAAACAATCTACACTGAGATAACTCAGAGCATTATTGAGCAGCTAGAGCAGGGCGCTGCACCTTGGATTAAACCTTGGAAAGCAGACAGCTCAGCAGATAAAAACCTTGTCTCTCAAAAACCTTATCAGGGCATCAATCGTCTACTGCTTGGCATGTCGTCAATGATTCGTGGCTACTCAGTGCCAGTGTGGGCTTCATACAAACAGTGGGAAAGCATTGGTGCAAATGTCAAGAAAGGTGAGAAAGGCACAAAGATTGTTTTCTATTCTCCAGTGACAAAACAGGACAAGCAAACAGGAGACATTGAAAAGTATGCAGTGCTGAAAACATACTTTGTTTTTAATGCTGCTCAGGTAGAGGGCATTGACATTGTGCCAGCTGAGACAGTAGAGGCAGAGTTTACAGCTGTAGAGCTGGCAGAGCAGCGCATCATCAAAACCGGAGCTGCTATCTCTCATGGGGGTGATGCTGCTTTCTACATGCCCTCTGCTGACAGAATCCAGCTGCCTAACAAATCAGCTTTTGACAGTGAAGCAAATTATTATGCTACTGCTTTCCATGAGCTGGCACACTGGACAGGCAGCAAGAATCGATTAGATAGAGATTTGGACAAGGGCAGATTTGGAAACCCTGCCTATGCTTTCGAGGAATTAGTAGCTGAAATGTCGGCAGCTTTCCTCTGCTCTGATTATGGCATTCAGGGAGAGTTAAGACACGCTGGCTACATAGGCCACTGGCTTAAAGCTCTCAGAGAGGACAGCAAGGCAGTATTTAAAGCTGCTGCACTTGCTCAGAAAGCAGCTGATTACATCAACATGCTAGATGCTACTGCAGAGGCAATAGCAGCTTGACAGCTCAGCGTGAAGCCCACAAACGTGGGTTTTGCAGTGCGCTGTTGCACTATTTTAGAAAGGTTTGTAACCATGTCATTTATTGCATTGTCTAAACGTCTATTCTCATTCTTAGAAAAGCATGATGCGAATGAGTACAACACATTTATTCTGGTAACCATGCCAGATGGTTTTCAGTTTGTAACTGAATCGGAATCCTTTGCCAACAAAATGATTGCCAACTATCACGCACAAACCCGCCACATCATTGAAATAGGAGAGTAATCATGCGCTACTGGATAACTTATAACTGCGCCACATACGGGCACACACGCAGGGAATACGGAGAGACTACATGCCAGATGGATATTTTCCGTCGTTACTATGAAATTGCCAAAACTAACCACGTTTATTCTGTTGACATTGAAACCATTAAAGGAGAGTAACCAACATGACCACAATCACTACCACGGGGGCTATTGTGAAGGCCAAAAAAGCTGCAAAGCCCAAAGCCCCCAGCATAGGCAAATCAAGGGTTAAGGGAGAAATAAGACACTTTCCCCAGTACCGTGAAGGCATGTCCACAATGGTTTATATCGAGGCCTATCACGCCGCCAACTCACACGTCATGCTAACCATGCCTGACTACACTTGCCAGTAACCCCCCACGCCCCTACGGGGGCATAACCTAAAGGATAGTAACCATGAAAAAATTTACAGTGCAATACGTTCGCATAGAGCATCAAGTCTATTTCCTTGAAGTAGAGGCAGAAGACGAAGACCACGCCGAAGATGTTGCCAGCGAAGAGTTTGAAGGAAGTGAACCCTATAAGGTAGTTCACGCAGAAGAGTTTATTCAAGACGTTAAAGAAATGGAGACAACATGAAAGACATTAAACACACCACACGCCTACACACGCATGACAACTGTGTTGACCTCTTTGACGTACTGCTGTACGTGATAGGGGCATGGGGTATAGGCTTATTAATAGGCCTATCAATAGCAGGGGCTTGACAAACCCCCATACGCCCGATATACAATCGGGCTGTTGTCGTAGCTGTCAACTTATTAAGGCCATTTACTCATGCACTGACCCCTTCGGGGGACAGCTACCAGTGCAGCAGTAAGTGGCTTTTTTGTTGGCAGTTACAAAACACGGGGGTATCACCCGCCCCTTTATGCGGTTGAAGCGACCAAGTAAGATAAACGTGGCGAACTGGCCTTGTGCCTCCTGAGTGAGCATCTCTCGGGGCAGAGTAAAGTCGGGTTTAACAAGAGTGCTGCACTTGCGTTAAATAGCCTAGATAAACGAGAGCTTCTGTCCCTGTGGATAACACTGTGGATAACTTACCCACAAGCTGCGCTTCGGGTGAATACTCTATGCGTGAAAGAAAAAAAGGTTTAACAAGAAAAGACAAGGAGAGTAACCATGAGAGACATACTTAAAGCTAGGAAAGAGAAACTTACCCGTGACTACAAACTTAACCCCCATATCGCTACATACGCCCGACTGCGAGAAGTTACCCTGCTACTCAACAAGCTATACCAACATGACAAAAAGAGAAGCACAGAAGATACTAGCCCAGCAGAAGGAAGGGATAACCCACAGCTACAGAACGATAGCGCAAGCCCTAGTCCTCACGGGGGATGGCGTAAGCGTCAAATAGTCAACAAGGAGAAGAACACATGATTCACACAGATGAAGATGATGAGTATGACCGCATACAGAGGGAGAACATAATCAAAGCTAGAGGGCTGCCCAGTCCTTATAGTCACCCCTGCCAAACCCTTACAGATACAGAACTACTCACGGCCTATGGCTGGAACGTAGAACAAGCTAACTCTATACAACAACAGAACTATAAGAACCTGATACTAGAAGGCCTGCGTAACGTAGAGAAGGAGGTACTGAAAAAAAATAAATACATCTCTTGACCTATCGTCTAATAACTGTATAATCATTCATTGAGCATGTTGCTCTCAACTAAACGGAAAGGTAGTCACCCCTATGAAACTCTGTATCAACTGTAAGTTCTACCAACAGGTAGGCGTAGAAAAAGAGAAGACGCATTTATCAAAATGCACGGCTCTCTCTGTCACATCTCCCGTAGACGGGAAACCAACCCCCATAGACCAACTGGAATGGTGCAGCGTGATGCGTATGCCCTCCAACAAAGACTGCGGCCTGTCCGCTGTTCTCTACTCTGAAAAGGAAAGTAACCATGTCTGATACATCTTACAAAGATGGTAGCGAAGTCCTGAGCGACTTCTCCCCCGCAACACGTAATTCCGCTTGGTGGTCAGGTGATAGTAGGAAGGCTGCCAACGGCAAAGCCAACGAAGTCATCCTCACCAAACTGGGCATGATGGACATACCCGACCTGTCTGGCATAGAAGCAGTACAGATGGGACACGTACTAGAACCAGTGATAGGAAGACTGGCACAAGAGAAGTTAAAGGTAGAGCTGCACAAGGTAGAAGACTCTCTCACCCACAAAACAGAACCTTGGCTGCGTTCACACTTTGATTTTGTAGGACAAGAAAATGGACAAACAATCCTCGTGGAATGCAAGAACTATAACGCTGGTGTACGTAACAAGTTTGATGCTGAGACTGGAAATATACCTCCTGCTGACTACGCTCAACTTGTCCACGAAGCCGCAGTCTACGGCGTGGAAAAGATTTATCTGGCTGTCCTTTTTGGCGGTCAGGAGTTTGTCCTCATCCCTTTTGAAATTAAAGAAATAGACAAAACGATGCTGATTACTGACATGGCTCAGTACTGGGCACGTGTGCAGACAAATAACCCCATGCCCCCAGAATCTGTGGAGCAAGCAAAGGTCATGTACAAGCATGATGACGGGAATGCAAAAACAGCCTCACAAGCTGTAGAAGAAGCCTGCCGCACCCTAGCCCTTAT
>Ga0209401_1000306_pt1 | contig 33756 bp, 37 predicted proteins | sample M_140807_MF_Meta_FD_187318 | JGI IMG/M metagenome (GOLD analysis project Ga0209401, IMG submission 187318) | Freshwater microbial communities from Lake Montjoie, Canada to study carbon cycling - M_140807_MF_MetaG (SPAdes) (version 2) | ecosystem: Environmental > Aquatic > Freshwater > Lake... | reverse complement strand
CTACCTTTTCCTCAGACGGTATGGCGACCGGATCCCCCTCCCAACGCCCCAGTCAGACACCGGAGCGTTGTCGCCCCGGTGCCCTGCCTTCCTGCCCCCCAACCCGCGATGGCCCTGCGCACTCTTCTCTTCCTGATCACCAACCTGGCGGTGGTGCTCACGATCTCCCTGATCCTCAACCTGCTCACCGCCATCGGGCTGCTGCCCCCCGACCTGCCGCTGCTGCCCCTGCTGGTGGGCAGCTTCGTGTGGGGCGTGGTGGGGGCCTGGATTGCGCTGCAGTTCTCGGCCGAGTCGGCCAAACGGATGATGGGCATTCAGCTGGTGGGGCAAGGCGGCGGATCGGCTGAAAGCTGGCTACACGGCACAGTGGCGGGCCTGGCCCAGAAGGCCGGTCTGCCGATGCCCGAAGTGGGCATCTACGGCTCACCGGAATGGAACGCCTTCGCCACCGGACCCTCCCCCAACCGGGCCCTGGTGGCGGTGTCCACGGGCATCCTCAAGGGGATGCCGCCCGCGGAGCTGGAGGCGGTGCTCGCCCATGAGATGAGCCACGTCGCCAACGGCGACATGGTGACCATGACCCTGCTGCAGGGGGTGATCAACGCCTTCGTGATGTTCCTGTCGCGAGCGGTGCTGTTCCTGCTGCCCCGCGGCGACCGGGAGGACGGCCGCGGCATGGCGCCACCGCCCACGATGCTGCTGATCTGGCCCCTGGAGATCCTGCTGGGGATTCTCGGCTCGCTGATCACCGCCTGGTTCTCCAGGCACCGCGAATTCCGCGCCGATGCGGGCGCCGCCCGGCTCACCAGCCCCGGAGCCATGGTGGGGGCCCTGCAGAGCCTGGGGGGGGTGGAAAATCTGCAGGATCCCCGCGATGAACCCACCCTGGCGACGCTCAAGATCAACGAGCCGCCGGGCTTCCTGCGCCTGTTCGCCAGCCACCCGCCGCTCGAGACCCGCATCCGGGCCCTGCAGCAGGCCTCCGGCCAGGCGAAGGCTTGGTGAGAAGCGGGCGGCGAGCGCACCCGAACCTGCGGTAGTGAGGGTTGCCCCTCGGCCTTGCACGGCCCCTGTGCTCGCCAGCCCCTGAAGCGTGCCGGGGGGCAGAGGCCCTTCCATTCGCTCGCCAGACAGCATCGCAAAGGAGGCCGCTCGCGGTGGATCGGGCGCAGGCGTTCTCGATCCATCGGGGACGATGGAGAGCAACGACACCAGGCCACCCATGAAAGCGATTGCGGCCTACGGCGGCCTTCCCAGCAGCGATCCAGAGGCCTTTGCCTTGGTGGAGCTTCCCGATCCGATTCCCGGCCCCCACGACCTGCTGGTGCGGGTCGAGGCGGTGGCGGTGAATCCCGTGGACACCAAAGTGCGCTCCGGCCTGCCGGGCCCAGGGGCTGGCGCCCCGCCGCGGCTGCTGGGCTGGGATGCCGCCGGGGTGGTGGAGGCCACCGGGGATGCGGTGGAGCGCTTCGCCCCGGGCGATCGGGTGTGGTTTGCCGGCGACATCAGCCGGTCGGGTTGCAACGCCGAGCGGGTGCTGGTGGAGGAGGCGATCTGTGGCCACCGCCCCGCCAACCTGAGCACCGCAGAAGCGGCGGCCCTGCCCCTCACTGGCCTCACGGCCTGGGAGTCGCTGTTCGAGCGGCTGGGGCTGGATCCCGAGGGAGCCGATGCGGGCCGCAGCCTGCTGATCCTCGGGGGCGCCGGTGGGGTGGGCTCGATCGCGATTCAGCTGGCGCGACGGGCCGGCCTGGTGGTGATCGCCACCGCCTCCCGGCCGGAAAGCCGGGCCTGGTGCAAGCGGATGGGCGCCTGCCACGTGGTGGACCACAGCCAGCCCCTGGCCCCCCAGCTGGCGGCACTGGGCCTGGCGGAGGTGGACACCATCGCCAACTTCAGCGACACCGATGCCTACTGGGAGGTGATGGCCCAGCTGATCCGGCCCCAGGGGGCGATCGTGGCGATCGTGGGCAACCGGGCGCCGCTGGATCTCAACCTGCTCAAGGCCAAAAGCGTGAGCTTCCACTGGGAATTCATGTTCACCCGGCCCCAGTTCCGCACCCCCGACCGCGGCCGCCAGGGGGAGATTCTTGAGCGGCTGGCGGAGCTGGTGGAGGCCGGGGAGATCCGCACAACAGCCGTGACCCACCTGGAGCCGATCTGCGCGGCAACCCTGGCCCGGGCCCATGGGCTGCTGGAGGAGGGGCGAACGATCGGCAAGATCGTGCTGGAGAGCTGGGGGGGCGAGGATCGCTGTGCCGCGCAGGCCTGACCCCCGTTCACCCGATCAGGACTCCAAAGGATCCTGTTTCCCCAAGGCCTGCTCCAGCAGAAAGGCCACCAGATTGCTAACGCTGCGGCCCTCGTGATTGGATCGCGCGACCAGGAGCCTGTACAGCTTGTCGGGCACTGTGGCCGTGATCCGCCGTGGTGAGGCCAGTGGCCGGGAAGGTTGGGCGTAAGCGCCAATAGCTGGCCATTTGGAGGGATTCGCGTGCATCAAACATCGCCCTGGCTCTGATCACAACCTTGATCACCGCCATGGTGATGAGGCATCCCCCAGAATAGGTAACTACGCAAGGTGAGAGGGCATTAGGCGCACTCTGTGGTGACTGTGGAGAGAACACTGGAGAAATGAGGAGGTGCCCAGGGAGGTGAACGCCCCCATCAGCGCATGGCCACCAGCACCCGGTGGCGGGGATCAGCCGCCGTGCGCCGCACGTTGTGGAAGCCGGCCTCCTGCAGGGCGGCGGGCAGATCCAGTCGGAAGTAATCCTCCAAGTAGGGCTCGGTGCTCTTGAGCAGGGTGGCGATCGGGGCGGGCAGGCGGCGGATCACGGCGGAATCGGGGTCCTGATCCACCAAGGCGATCACCCCGCCCGGCCGCAGCAGGCGAGCCGCCTCGGCCAGCACGGCGCGAGTGGCGCTCTGGGGCAGCTCGTGGCAAACGAACTGGAGGGTGATCAGGTCGTAGGCGGCGGCGGGCAGACCGGTGGCTTCGGCGGCGCCGTGGTGCCAGGTGATCGGGGGGAGGGCGGTGCCGGAGGCCTCTGGAGCCGATGGTTCTCCCCCGGACGGGAGATCGGAGCCGGCCGACACGGGAGTCAGCAGCGCGACGGAAGCCGGGAAGGCAGAGGCCCTGGATGCGGCGAGGGCCTCAGCCTCCCGCACCCGGGCCACCGCCAGCATCTCCGCCGAGAGATCGAGACCCTCCACCACCAGGAGAAAGGGCGGGGCTTGCGGAGAAGGTTGCGAACCCGCCCTGGCCGAGGAGTCCTCAGCCATAGTGCCGACCGCACCCCCTCCTGCTCCGGAGGGGCCGCCTGCCTGCGCCTGCCGCTCCAGCAGCCACTCCCGCAACGCGAAGGTGCCCACCCCCACCGAGCAGCCCAGATCGAGCACCCGCCGCACGGGGCCCGTGAGACTCGGCTCGATCGCGCTGAAGATGGCTCGGCGCAGGCGCGACTGGGCCACCTGAGGTGCCAGCTCCGGCTCCTCGGGCCACACCCGCAGGGCCATCGAATCGGTGGCCTGCTCGGCCTCGCAGGCGGCGGCCCAGCAGAGGTTGCCCTGGTCGTAGGCGTGGAAGCGGGCGCGGTAGTAGGCGGGAACGGCCGCCGAAGGATTGGTGCTGACGGCCAGCAGGGGCTCGGCGGAGCGCTGCAGCTCCTCCCGCCGCTGGCGCCAGGCGATGCCGCGGCCCTCGGCGGTGCGGATGATCAGCCGCCGGGCCTGCCAGAACAGCAGCTGGCGCAGGGGCTCCACCGCCAGGACCCGGTTGATCAGCCAGCCCAGCGGATGGTTCGCTTCCACCCAGTTGGGTGGCGGGGAACTGGCGGGCAGAACCTGGGTCATCCGAAAGGCAACAGGGAAGTGGGCTCATCCCATTCTCTGACCACCGGCCTGGGATCGGTGAGGAGGCAAGGAACGGAGCCATGGCGTAGCGCCCGCGAAAACCCAGCCCGGGAAGGCGACTTCGGCCAGAAAACTCACCTCGCTCGATCAACGCAATACATGAACACGACAGAGACGCAACACCTGCGACACGCGCATAAGCCGAAGGGCAAACAATGGAGATTCACCTTCTGATAAGATTTCTCAATTAGCGCCGAGATGGCCACCCTTAAACCCACAGATCAGCCCTGGCCTCGCGATAATGCGGCAAGTCGGAGGCTACGCGATGGGGGCATGCATGACCATGCAGCTTGGATGCAGCATAGAAGCAGCACAGACGCAGCATCCTAAAGCAACAGAGATAGGCGAAAACCACCCGGCACTCATCCAGAGAGATTGACCATGGACGACAACCCACGTGAAAATCTTTGCAGTGATCATGCCGCCTTCGCTCCAAAAGACGGGAAGGAAACCCCCTCAAGCACAAGCCAAACAACAGCCGAAGCCTGTGACCCCAAAGGTTTGCTGAGCCCTCGCGAAACGGAAGTCCTTCAGGCGATCGTGAATGGATTCAGCAGCGCCCAGATCGCCAAAATGCTCAACATCTCCCTGTAGACCGTGAAGTCTCACGTTAAAAATATTCTCCAGAAACTGCAAGCCCGGGATCGAACCCAGGCCGTTGTGATCGCTCTCCGTGCATCCCTGGTGCAGCTTCCGCGCTGAGCCATTCACACCGGAGTCAGCCAAAGCTCCAGCGATTACTCCGGCCCTTGAATCGCCGCCTCAAGCAGGAAGGCCGCAAGATTCCTGAAGCTCCGCCCCTGCTGATCAGAGCGAGAAAGTAATTCGGAATACAAGGCATAAGGTACGGTGATCGTCATCCGTCGCGGCGAACGACTCAGCGTGGGGATTTTGGCGTGATTGTCCCGTTGAGACTGGCTGTAGGGGATGGCAACCATAAGACAACAATCCCTGGAAGGATGGCGCTGAAGAACCTGTTCATCCTCAGGCATTCTTCACGCCAAAGGATCCCCCCCCAAGGAGTAGAATCATGAGAATACATACCATGTAAATCCGGCCAGCATTCCGAGCCAAAGGAAAGAATCGCCCTTCACCTGATGGCTGAAGCTGCCACGGACGCCCCCTTGCCCCCGTTCACTTCCATTGGCGCGAGCCTCCGCTCAGCCGTTGTACAGCCCCCGCAATCCCGCCTCGCTGGCCGCCGCCACGCCGCGCTCGGTGATCAGGGCCGTCACCAGCCGGGCGGGGGTGACATCGAAGCCGGGATTGAAGCCGCGGGATCCGGTGGGGGTGAGCTGCACCGTGGCCAGCTGGCCGGCCGCCTCGCCCCCCCCGGCGGCCGTGCCCTCGGCCGGGGTGAGCAACCCCTGGATGTGGGTCACCTCGCGCTCGGAGCGGGCCTCGATCGGGATCTCGGCCACGCCGTCGTCCAGCGACCAGTCGATCGTGGAGGCGGGAAGGGCCACGTAGAAGGGCAGGTTGTTGTCGAAGGCGGCGAGGGCCTTGAGGTAGGTGCCGATCTTGTTGCAGACATCGCCGCGGCGGGTGGTGCGATCGGTGCCCACAATCACCGCATCCACCTGGCCGTGTTGCATCAGGTGGCCGCCGGCGTTGTCGACGATCACGGTGTGGGGCACACCCTCCTGGCCCAGTTCATAGGCGGTGAGGGAGGCGCCCTGGTTGCGGGGACGGGTTTCATCCACCCACACATGGATCGGCAGGCCGGCGCGGTGGGCCTTGTAGATCGGCGCCAGGGCGGTGCCCCAATCCACCGTGGCCAGCCAGCCGGCATTGCAGTGGGTGAGCACATTGAAGGGTTGTCCCTGACGTTCGGGGGGCCTGGCCGCCGCCAGCTCCCGGAAGATCGCCAGGCCGTGCTCGCCGATCGCCTCGCACATCGCCACGTCCTCCTCGGCGATGGCGCCCGCCTCGGCGCGGGCCGCCGCCACCCGCTCGGCCTCGGGCAGGGGCAGCAGCCGATCGCGCACCCGCTCCAGGGCCCAGCGCAGGTTCACGGCCGTGGGGCGGGTGGCATTGAGCCGCTCGAAGGCCTCCTGCAGGGCGCCATCGGAGGGATCGCGCTGGAGGGCCAGCATGAGGCCGTAGGCGCCGGTCACCCCGATCAGGGGGGCGCCCCGCACCACCATCGCGGCGATCGCCTCGGCGGCGTCCTCCAGAGAGCGCAGGGAACGGGTCTGGAAACGATGGGGCAACAGGGTCTGGTCGATCACCCAGACCGCCTCGCCGCCCTCCTCCAGGCCGATGGTGCGCCAGGGGGTGCCGTTGATGTTCATGGGGAGCGGGGGCAGGGCGAAAACGTTGACCGTGGCTGAGACCGTGGCGGATCAACAGGGGCCTGGGCCTTGATCAACAAAAAACCTAGGCCTTGATCAACATCCTGCCGGTGTAATCCAGGCGGTGCATCAGCAGGTGGAGACCGTGGTGCTGAAAATACTCGTCCACCGCCTTGCGGGCCCCCTGCCAGTGGCCGTAGTCGTCGATGATCAGCACGGCACCGGGCAGGAGGCGGGGAAACAGATGCTCCAGCTCATGCCTGGTGGAGGCATACCAATCCGTATCCAGACGCAGCAACGCAATGGGGCCCGGGGGCACGGCTTCGCCCACGGTCTGCTCAACCGGGCCCTGAACATAATGAATACGATCGGAAGGATACCCGGTACTTGCCATATTGCGCTTCACATCCTCGAGCCCAGCGATACACCAAACATTTTTCTTTTCGACATCATTGATCAAATGCTCCACGGCCGAGATACCATCAACAGCAACGTCATCTTCCGTTGGCGGGGTCATTCCAGCGAAGGTATCAAAAAGATAGAGATCGCGATTCAGATCGCCTGCATGCACCAGCGCCAGGGCAGCCAGCAGCTACTACCGCCGCGCCAGACGCCACATTCGACAATTGATCCCTGCAAGCCGCGAGCCGTAACATAGCGAACCGCATCGATCATGGCGCGTTGTCTTGCCTCGCTAGTCATGGTGAATTCCGCCACCTGATTCAGGATCCAGGCGTCCGGATCCCCAGGCTCCTGCAGGGCCGAATCGCCACGCTCCCGCTGCTCCGAATCCAAGCGCGAAACGGGCGGGACCGGGCGGCCATCAGCGCGAAATCGGATCACATCAAAACCTGCGGAGCGAAGCATGGCTCGCATCCCCTGCAACAAACTTCCCCCAAGCTTGCTCATCACAGCATACAAAAATGTTTATCCACCATACCACTTACCAACTGCCAAATGCACATCGCCAACCACACAATCATTGTTGACCGCACAATCAACTCAGAAAAGGTTGCCACTGGGTTCCGTGCTTCGGAGCCACGAGATCCACCGGATACCGCGCTCTTTCCATGACAGCCACGAAAGGATACAGGTGCATCGCATGAACTGCGCGCTGAAAGCTTGTGGGTGGCGACTGGAGGCGCCGCTCTGGGTCTTCGTAATCCGCCTGCCAAGCGTAACTACCGCCGGTGAGTTGGCGGTGAAGGTGCTTAAGGGTGAATCACCCGCGAAGATGGCCTTCCTAGCTCAACAAGATTGATGTAAGCCTGAACAAAAAAACCGCCCAGGAGATTGGCCTAAGGAGTCCCGAAACTGTGCTCAAATCTGCCAACGGGGTGAGCAACTGAGCCACGCCCACTGATGCGCTGTAACCGCGGACTTCTGCACCCGCTTACGGCATGCGCACCACTAAACGTGGCTCATTCACACGCCTACTGCACCCGCTGATCGTTGTGGCTCACCCAGCCGGCGCTATGGCGGCCGTTCGGATCGTGGTGGGTCCAGTGGATCACCCCACCCTTGGCATTCCAGGCGTATTCCCCAGGATGAAGCGCTGATGGCGGCTGCCCGCGTTGTCGTCGGACAGCACCCGCTCCACCACGCCATCGCTGGCCACCTGGACGCCACTGCGCTGGGCCTGAAAGGCCCGGGCGATGGCCTGATCTTCTGCATCGGAGGCGGGCGTCAGCCAGGAGGTGAGCTGGGTGCCAATCGGCGTGGTGGTGAGCCAGGCTAAAGCCAGCACCACAGCCGCCTCAGCGGTTACAAACCAACGCGAGAGCTGCGGCTGCGGCTGGGCAGACGAGGGCTGGGCCGGTTGCATCGACTGTCTGATTGGCGAACGGACTGGGACTTGCCCATTGCCGGTCGGATCGTAAAGGAGGTTGAAGCCATGGCTGTGATCACACCGAGCAACAAGCCGCGGAGGGTCCACCCCGTTCCAGCCGAGGATGGGGCGATGCCCTGGATCCCCTTAACCCTCGGCGCCCTGGCCGCGCTGCTGCTCGCGCTGGCCCCCGGGGCCGAGCTGGACCTAAAGGCGCGGCCGCTGCCGCAGGAGCCGCTGGCCTGCCTCGGCGAAACCCGCTCGCTGATCGTGGCGAACGGCATGCCCTACACCCCGGTGCGGGTGCAGGGCCGCACGGGCTTCTTCGTGGTGGACCTGGGGGCCGATGGCAGCGCCATCTCGCCGGGCACATTCCTCAGGGACGCGACGGGTGGTGCTGCTGATCATGCTGCCGATGGTGCGGGTCGTGGTTCGGCGGGGAGCACGGCGAGGCTGGCTGGCGGCGCGGCGGGACCGATGCCACTGCCGGGAAGCTCCGATCGCTTCGCGGGGGTGGACTTCTTCGGTCCGTGGGCGCCGCTGCGGCTGAGCGTGCAGGACCACAGCGGCATCCGCGGCCCGCTGCCCCAGGCGGGGCTGATCGGCACCGATCTGCTCAGCACTCATGTGATCACACTCGACTACGCCAACGGCCTGCTGCGCCGCGCCACGGCGAAGGGCTTCTGCAGCGATGGCGAGCTGCGCCGGGCGGGCTTCCTACCCCTCTCCAGCCGCGACTATTACGGCAGCAGCAGTGCGGACCTGCGCTGCCCAGCGGCACCGCGCCGGGGCGGCTGCCCCAACATCCCCACGATCCCGGTGTGGATCGGTTCGGTGACTGCCGTGGCCCAGGTGGACACCGGCTACGCCGACAGCCTGCAAGCCCCCCTCGATGAACATCACCAGGCCCTGCTGGAGCGGCTGGAGAGGGCCGGGGTTCCCCTGATCCGCGTGCCCGATGCGGATCTCAGCCTGAGCAGCTGTGTGCGCGGAGAAGTGGAGCGAGTGCTGGCTTACCGCCTGAGCGCCGGCAGCGCCGTGGAGCTGGTGGGCAGCAATGGCAGCGCGGTGCGCCGGCTACCGGGCGTGACCCTGTTCCTCAAGGACAGCCCAGCGGCGATCAAGAGCTGCGGCGGCATCGGCACCTGGAGCGAACCCGCCGCCCAGCTCGGCGCCAGCTTCGTGAACGACGGCACCCTCGTGGTGGATCCCTTCAGCCAGCGGCTCTGGTTCCGCGGTTGGGGGGCGGCTGCTGGGCGATAGCCCACGGCACCCTGCGCCTGCCTGGCCGATGGGCGGGCGGGCTGCTTGGCCGAAGAGGAACCGTTTTTCGCCTGATCTGTGAAGCAAGGACGTTTATTGGCCAACGCTCGGTAGCTTCTGGGCGATGTAAACCGCAGAAAGGAAGGACAGCTGAATCTCGCCGACTTCTTGAGGCCTGGAGACGGGCCAGCAAGCGCGTGTTCCGGCGACCTGTCTCGCCTCCTGTGGGGGTCATCGTGATCAACTGGCCATCGGCCATCAGTTCCAGCAGCGCCTCCGGGTTGGCCTCACACACCAGGGCGAACTGCTCCACAGACAGCCGCAGCTCCGGTGGCAACAGCTGGGGCGCCAAGGCAATGGAAGGAGCCCCGGCGGGAGAGCCCGTGGCTGGCGTGGCAGCGGGTGGGGCGATGGTCATCGCACCGGCGGAGCGTGGTTTTCAGGCTAAGCCGGTTGTGCTGCAGGTGCTGCCGGGAGCAGGCTCACGCCGCCCACAGTGTCTTGTGGGCACCAGTGCTGGGGAAGGTCTTGGCCGCAGCCTCCGCCTCCGCCTTGGTGGCGAACATCACCTTCGGCGCCCCATGACCGGCTTACTGGGCGCTGACAGGAGCGCTGCCAAGGGCAACCATCAGGCCCGCAACGCTTGCCAGCAAGGAGAATCCAGGTGGGTTGCAGCGCATCGGCAATCGGATCACTCGGCCGGTCATGGCAGAGATGGCCAGGGCCGAGGGACTTGATGCCCTCCCAACGAGGCCGCGTCAGCATCGCCTTCGCCAGGCCAATCAAACGCATCAAGTTGATGTCAGTTTCACGCCCCTGTTGCCCTCAAGCGCCATGCCTCAAGGGGTGGCTTCGACCCGATCCAGTTGGTGCGGCTCGCGCGCTCAAAGCGTCGCCCGGCCCCGGTCGTAGGCCGTGAGCCCGCAGCGCTGGGCGGCGTCGCGCCAAGCGGCATCGAAGGCGTCCCACTGGAAGCTGCGGGGATCGCGGCGGCTGTGGCTGCGGTCCACGGCCTGGTGGGTGGTGACCCGGCTGATCGGGATGCCGAAGGCCGCCTGCCAGAGCAGCACCTGGCCCGCCGCCACCCGGTATTGCTCAGGGGTGTAGCCCGAATGGGCATCGCCATCGCCGCGGCCATCGGGCGGGCTCTCGAGGCTGAGGTGCAGGGCCACGTTGTTGAGCGATCCCACCGACTGAGGCCGGATCCGCACGGTGAAATCGCCGAATGCTGCCATGCCTGCCCCGAAGGCGCGGCCCGCATCGGGCACGATCCGCAGCCGCTGGCCCGCGCGATCCAGCAACAGGTGGTAGCTGGCCTGGTCGTCGTCCTTGGGGTGGGGGGTGGCGAAGCGGCGGGCGGTGTCGGCCGCGGAGATCACGGTTTCGTGCAGCACGATCAGCTGGGGCCGATGCGGCACCTCGCGGCCGAAGGCATCGCGGCGCTGGCGCTCGCCGAAGTTGGTGGCATCGGCGGGGCGGGGCAGCTCGGGCGGCAGCCGCAGTTTCACGGCGCAGGCCTCCAGCTTCTCGGCGGACAGGGGCTTGAGGCCGGCATCGGCGAGGGTCTGCACCTCAAACGGGGGCCGGGGGCCGCAGCCCGCTAGAGGCACCAGGAGCAGCAGGGGGAGCAGAGCTCCGGCGGTGCGGGGAGCAACGGCCCCGGACGAGCCAGGGGCACACAAACCCACACCCCCGCATGTGGCGGCCGCAGCCACACCCCCACCAGCCAGGCCGCCGGCACCACGCTGTTCCGCAGCACCTTGGTCGTTGTGAAAAGCGTTGTCGTCGCGGTGCATATGGCAGTGGGTATCGGAGTCGAGGTCGAGATCAAAGTCGAAGTCGAAGTCGAAGTCGAAGTCGTTGGCGTTGGCGTTGGCGTTGTTGGTGTCGTTGTTGGTGTCGTTGTCGATGCCGCGCCCGTTGCTTGCCACGCCACCCCATGCGAGTTCCCCCAGTCAGGAGCAGCGCGGGGGCGGCGTCAACAGCCCCGCCCGGCGGTCGGAAGCACCTCAGCCTGCACGGGGCGCTGCCGGTTGCCGCGCCGCTCCGCTACGACGGAAGCATCCACGGCCCGACCTCCCAGGCATGGAGCAAGGCCAGGACAACTCCCCATCCCAGCCCGACCCGCTCTGGCTGCAGGAGCAGAAGCGGCGCATGGCTGAGGAACTGCGCCCCTGGCGCCTGCTGATCTGCACCACCGATCTGCCCTACGGCCTGCTGATGGTGGCCAACCTGCTCGACACCCCTCCGGGGCAGCCCTCCCAGCAACTGCTGGGCCTCTGCCGGCGGGCCGCCGATGCGCCGGCGCTCCTGCCGGAGATCGCCACCGACGTGCTGGTGCTCTGCCAGGAGTTCCTGCAGGACGGGCCCGCCCTGCCGGTGCTCAGCCAGCTGCTGCGGCGCCCCTCGCCGCCCACCGTGCTGCTCAGCCTGGCCAACCCGCATCGGCTGGTGATCAGGGCGGCACTAGCAGCCGGGGTGCAGGGCCTGATCAGCCAGGAGAACGTCGGACGGGGCGTGGTGCTGCAGGCCCTGGCCAGCCTCGGCCAGGGGCAACCCTTCCTGGATGCGCGCTGCCAGGCGGTGCTCGCCGATGCGAGTCCTGCCAGCCACGAACTCACCGCCCGCGAGGTGGAGATCCTCACCCTGGTGGCCGAAGGCTGCACCAACCGCGCCATCGCCGAGCGGCTGCAGATCGCCGAGGTCACCGCCCGCGACCACGTGCAGCGCATCCTCTCGAAGCTGCAGGTGCCGGATCGCACCGCCGCCGCCGTGGCCGGCCTGCGGCTCGGCTACCTCCCCTGAATCCGCAGCCCGACCCGGCGTTGATCCGCGAGCGCGGAATCCTTCATCTGCAGGATGGCGGCGGCGCAGGGGCCGTCGAAGGATCGGCGTCCTCCCCATCCCCTCCCCCCCCATGGCCATCACCACCGCGGGCAGCACAGCGGGCATCAGCCTGAACCTCTCGATCCGCAACCAGTGGAACGGCGCCTTTGACGGGGAGATCAGCCTCACCAACACCGGCACCACAGCGCTGAGCCAGTGGAGCGTGAGCTTCGTGAGCCGATATGCGCTGCGCAAGGTGAGCAATTTCTCCCTGCAGCAGAGCCAGCAGGCCGATGGCACCTGGCTGATCACCCTGCGTCCCCCCAGCTGGGGCACCACCCTGCTGCCCAACCGCGCCAGCCGCTCCTACGTGCAGGGAGCTTTGCCGAGCGGCACCCGGCTGGCGAGCCTCAGCGCCAGTGAGGTGCTGCTCGCCGGTAGTAGCGGCGGGGGCAGCTCCCCTCCTGCGCCCATCCCCACGCCGACACCGACCCCAATTCCGACGCCCACTCCAACACCAACACCGACTCCAAACCCAACTCCCAATCCCACTCCGACTCCTGGCGGCGGTGGCACCAGCGGAGGTGGCACCAGCGGAGGTGGCGGCACCACAACCACCCCCCTCACCCCCGGTGGCGTGAACTCCGGCAATGCCGCCGATGCCCTCTGGGGCGAGCGCTTCTTCGCCCCCTATGTGGACATGGGTTTGTATCCGGTGCCCGATCTCGATGGCCTTGCCCGCCAGCACGGTGTAGGCCTGTTCACCCTCGCCTTCATCCAGGCCACCCCGGCCGGAGATGCCGCCTGGGCCGGTCTGCAGGCCCTCAGCCTCACCAGCACCAACAGCCAGGCCATCGCCATCCGCAACGAGATCAGCCAGCTGCGGGCGATCGGCGGGGACGCGATGGTGTCGTTCGGCGGCGCCAGCGGCATCAGCCTGGCCCAGAAACTGGCCGCCTGCGGATCCACCGCCGCCGACCTGGCCAACCGCTACCGCCAGGTGATCGACAGCCTGGCCCTCAACCGCATCGACTTCGACATTGAAGGCGCCGCCCTCAGCAACCGGGCCGCCAACCAGCTCCTCGCCAATGCGCTCACCCTGGTGCAGCAGAGCCATCCAGGCCTTGAGATCTGGTTCACCCTGCCGGTGCTGCCCCAGGGCCTCACCGACGAAGGGCTGGCGGTGGTGCGCCAGGCGCTCAGCGCCGGCCTGAAGCTCGATGGGGTGAACCTGATGACCATGGACTACGGCGACGGCGCCGCGCCGCCGGCCCTCAAAACCATGGGCCAATACGCCATCGATGCCGCCAATGCCAGCTTCCGCCAGCTGAGCGAACTCTTTGGCGGCATCGGCCAGGCTTTCGGCTGGAATCAGCTCGGCATCACGCCGATGATCGGCGTCAACGACATCCGCAGCGAGGTGTTCAGCACCGGCGATGCCCAGCTGGTAGGGGAGTTCGCCAGCAGCAAGGGCGTAGGCATGCTGGCGATGTGGTCGATCGCGCGGGATAACCCCGGCCCCGTCGGCCAGGTGGCAAACACTCACACCGGCACCGCCGCTGCCAGCGGCAGCTACAGCGCCATCTGGGGGGACTACGGCACCGATCCCGTGATCTCCGGTGGAGCCACCACAGGAGGGGTAGGCGGGGGGAGCGAGGCCGGAAGCGGCGTGTCAGGCGGGACGGCACCGGGCAGCACCGACAGCACCACCATCGCCGTGGCCGCAGCCACCACCGCCCTCACAGCCAGTGCCACCACGGCCGAGCGCTTCCAGCTCAGCTGGGCCTGGGGCCGCAGACTCACGCTCAACGGCTTCGATCCGCTCCACGATGCGATCGACCTGAAGGGCTTCTGGGCCGAAGGCCAGCAGGCCCGAGTGGTGGACACCCCAGGCGGCGCCAACGTACTGCTGGATTTCAACGCCCAGCAGGTGCTGCTGCCCGGCGTGGCCGCCTCGGCCCTCAGCGGCTCGGCGCTGCAGATCTGGCAGGGCTGAAGCCGGGCTCCGGGAGAGGCTCAGATCAGCCGGTAGCCGAACCAGTCCGGGATCTGGGGCTGCTCGCGGCCATCGGGGATCAGGTGCACCGCCCAGCCATCCTGGCGACCACCGCCCTGCCGCCCACCGCCCGCTGCCGCAGCCGCTGAATCGGCGGGATCAGCGGCAAAGCTGAGCTGCACCTCCAGGCAGTCGTCCACGCCGCCGGCCAGGGCGTCCTCGACGCCGTGAAGATCATCCTTGTGGCGCTGCTGCGCCGCCGGCAGCAAGCGCCGCCGGGCGGCGGCCTTGGCCGCCTGGGGGCTGGTGGCCACGAACACCCCGAAGGCGTGCAGCTCCGCCAGCTGCTGGGGGTCGTAGCCGCCCATGTTCACGAACCAGAGCCGCTCGGGCCCCGCGAACGGCTCGGGCCGCAGCTCCACCCTGTAGCCATCCACGAAGCGCACCGCCATCCAACTGTCGAGGTGCAGTCCCTTGCGCGCTCCGAACCACTGGCGCCGCAGTAGCGGCAGGGTGTCATCGATGCTGGCGCCCGCCACGAAGCGCACATCGTGCAGTTCGATGTGGGCCCCGGCGATGCGACCACCCAGCACCACCAGGAACAGGGTGGGGGCATGCCCTGCTTTGGGGGTGGCCGCCGGAGCGGGTGAAGGCTGCGCCGGTGTGAGCACGGCAGCGTCGCCGTTGGTCGGACCGGATTGAACTGCTTTGGCTGCGACAGGCTTCTGAGGTGCCGCCATGAACCCGTCTCGACCGATGCGTCGTTCATGATCGACGGTTGGGGGCATCGCCGAGCGGGCAAGGCTGCCACTACGGGAGACCTTCGGCGCCGGCCTGCCGCAACCCAGTGGCCCCCCCGCCTGCAGGGCATCCCCGGCAGGCCGGAAGCGGGCCCATCGCCCGAGGCGAACACGCGAGAGCCGCTGCAAGCGGATCATGCCGGCCCGCCGGAGCAACCCAAGCTGGAGCGGAAGCGCAGCAACCATTCCGAGAGCTTCCGGCGGATGGGCCGGGAGGTTTGAGAAGGCGGATGGGGATCGGCAGAAGCGCCTGATTGGGATCGGCTGATTAGGTGGCGCGGCCCGCCCTCCAGGAACCGCCCCCACAGCCTCCGCCCACCCACGCAGGTGGACGATGGAGTGCCGCTCAACCACAGACCGTGCTCAACCCCAGTCGGATCCGGGTGATCGCGGTGGGCAAGGTGCGCAAGCGCTGGATTCAGGACGGCCTGGCGGTGTACCTCAAGCGCCTGCCGGGGCTGGTGGTGAGCGAGCTCCGCGATGCCGACCGGGCGCGTGAGGGGCAGGCGATCCTCACGGAGCTGCGGCCCGAGGAGCGGCTGGTGGCGCTCTGCGAGGAGGGGGAACTGTTGGGATCAGTGGCCCTGGCGGAGCGGCTGCAGGGCACGGGATCGGAGCGGCTGGCCTTCGTGATCGGCGGCGCCGATGGCCTCGATCCGGCCCTCAAGGCCAGCGCGAGCTGGCGGCTCAGCCTCTCACCGCTCACCTTCCCCCACGAGCTGGCCCGACTGTTGCTGCTCGAGCAGCTCTACCGGGCGCACTCGATTCAGCAGGGCGGGGTGTATCACAGGAGCTGAGGGGTCTTCGTTGCGATGCCGGGCTTAGGCCTGCCGGCATGCCGCCGGCCTCCCACGACCTCGACCAACCCGGATGACCCTTCGGCGGTCGCGCTCTAGGTCCTTCGCCACGATGGGCTCCGAGGCCCAGCGTCACGACCGCTCCAGGCGCCCAACCGCCCGGACCACCCGGCTCACCATGACCGAGCGCCCCTACATCCACGGCACCAGCGAACGGGAACAGCGCCGGCTCGTGGAGCAAGCCAATCTGCTGCGCGATCTCCTGGCAGACAACCTGGAGCTCCATCCCGGCGAACACCTGCTGGAGATCGGCTGCGGAGTGGGCGCGGTGCTCGGCCAGATCGCTCTGGCCCACCCCGAAGCGCGGCTCAGCGGCATCGACCTCAACCCCGATCAGATCGCCACGGCCCGCCGCCATCTGGCCGGCCTGGAGCTCAAAGATGTGGAGCTCGTGATCGGCGATGGAGCGCAGCTGCCCTGGCCCGATGGCCATTTCGACCGAGTGCGGCTGGTGTGGGTGGTGGAGCACCTGACCGATCCCCTGGCGGTGCTGCGCGAAGCCCGGCGGGTGCTCCGGCCCGGCGGCACCATCCACCTCACCGAAACCGACTACGCCAGCCTGCGTGTGTCGCCGCCCGATCGGGCGATCGAGACTTTCCTGGCCGCCTTCGTGGCCCACTTCAACCGCCACGGTGATGCCCACGCCGGCCCGCGCCTGGGGCCGCTGCTGGAGCAGGCCGGCTTCACGGCGGTGAACAGCCGGATCGTGGGCATCCACCACTGGTGCCCCGGCCAGCGCACCGAGCTGGAACGCTTCAGCACCTACCTGCTGCAGTTCATCAGCCCCGAACTGCCGGGCCTGGTGGCTTCCGCCCAGAACCCCGCCGAGGCCGGGCTGATCGAGACAGGTCACGATCGCTTCGCCCGGCTTGCCGAGCGCGACGACGCCAGCCTGACCATCTCCGCCTACCAGGCCCGGGGCATGGCAGGCGGCTGAGCGACAGCACACAAGCACCACGCATCGCCGGGGCAACAGCCACCGCCGTGGGCCGGGCTGGCCCGCTGAGCCACAGCTTGCACGGCGATCCTCCGGGGTGGGATCAATGGGCTCGGCGAACCTGCGGGACTCGGCCAGCGGCCATGATCGGCCATCCCCATCCAGGGGTCCTTCCCATCAGAGTGGGCTGGCTACCGGCGGATCGATGGATCTCTTCGAGCGGCAGTGGTCCTCCTACCGGGCCATCGTGAACCACAACCTGATGGAACACCACGAGGTGGCGGCCGCCACGGGGGCCGTTCTGGAGGGTTGGATGAAGCAGCGGCCCGCGCAGGCGCCACCGCCCCGGATGGTGGACCTGGGCTGCGGCGATCTGGCCCTGCTGGCCCCGCTGCTGCGCCGCCTGCCCCTCGCCAGCTACACCGGCCTCGACCTGACCCCGCCGGTGTTGCCCCTGGCCCGGAAAGCCCTCGGACCGGTGCCCTATCCCACCCAGTGGCTAGAGGGGGATCTGCTGGCCTGGGCCACGGGTGATCCACCCTTCACCGCCGAATCGCAGCAGCAGCCGGACTCCGTCCCTGGGCCGAAGGCAGGGGTTGGGGCTCCCTCCGGTGGTGCCACCGAATCGGTGGACATCCTCCACTCCGCCTACGCGATCCACCACCTGAGCGACGACCAGAAGGCCACCTTCCTGGCGGCGGTGCGCCAACGCCTGAGCCCAGGCGGCGTCTTCGTGTGGGCGGATGTGTTCAGGGAACCCGGCGAAAGTCTGCAGGCCCATGCGCAGCGTTACATCCAACGTGTCGAGACGCACTGGCACCCCCTCAACGCGGACCAGCGGCGCCACGTGATCGAGCACCTCAGCCGCTTCGACATCCCCGCCGAGCGCACCGCCATTCAGTCCGTCGCCGAGGCAGCCGGCTGGCGCTGGCGCTGGGGCTGGAGCGGCACGCATCGAAGCGAAGCCGTGGCGGTGCTCACGCTCGCCTGAGCGGCCCGCCCGGACAGCTCAGCGCTCCCTCAGCTGTGCTCCCGCAAAAACCCGATCGAGCCCTCGAGCTCCTCGGTGAAGCGGTCGATCTCGGCTTCGGTGGTGGTGAAGCCGAGGCTGGCGCGGGCGGTGCCCGAGAGGCCGTAATGACGATGCAGAGGCTGGGTGCAGTGGTGGCCGCTGCGGATGCAGATGCCTGAGGAATCCAGCAGGGCGGCGATGTCGTTGGCGTGCAGACCCTCCACATGGAAGGCGGCTAGGGCGGCGCGATCCGGTTGCTGCTCGGGGGTGGGGCCGAGGATCGTGAGGCCCTCGATCGCCTGCAGCCGATCAAACAGCCGCCGCGTGAGCCGCTGCTCCCAGGCGTGGATGCGGTCCATGCCGATCGATTGCAGGTAGTCGATGGCGGCGCCCATGCCGATCGCCTCACCGATCGCCGGGGTGCCCGCCTCAAACTTGTGGGGCAGATCGGCCCAGGTGCTGGTGTCGAGCTCCACGTCCTGAATCATCTCGCCACCGCCCAGGAAGGGGGGCATCGCTTCGAGCAACGCCTCGCGCGCCCAGAGGAAGCCCATGCCGGTGGGCCCGCAGAACTTATGGGAGGACCCCACCAGGAAATCGCAACCCAGCTCCGCCACGTTCACGCGCTGGTGGGGCAGGCTCTGGCAGGCATCCACCAGCAGCAACGCCCCGGCGGCGTGGGCCAAGGGCACCAGCTCGGCGATCGGATTGAGGCAGCCGAGGGTGTTGCTCACCTGAACCAGGCTCGCGAGCCGGGTGCGCTCGGTGAGCTTGCTGCGCCAGTCGTCGAGATCGAGCTCGCCGGTTTCGGTGAGACCGGCATGGCGCAGCACACAGCCGGTGCGGGCCGCCAGCAGCTGCCAAGGCACCAGGTTGCTGTGATGCTCCATCACGGTGAGCAGCACCTCATCGCCGGGTCGCAGGTTGGCCTCACCCCAGGTGCGAGCCACCAGGTTGATCGCCTCGCTGGCATTGCGGGTGTACACGATCTCGCGGGCGCTGGCCGCCCCCACGAAGGCTGCCACCTTCTCGCGGGCATGCTCGAAACCCTCGGTGGCGCGGGCGCTGAGCTGGTGAGCGCCGCGGTGCACGTTGGCGTTGTCGTGGCCGTAGTAGTGCTGCAAGGCCTCGAGCACCTGGCGCGGCTTCTGGCTGGTGGCGGCGTAATCGAGATAGATCAGCGGCTGCCCCAGGCAGGCGATCTGGCTGAGCAGCGGAAAATCGGGACGGGTGAGGGCGGCCAGGTCTTCGGCGGGCGCCGGCGGGGGGGCGGAAGCGCCGGCCAGGTCGATCGGGGTGGGGGTGAGGGTCATGGCCGGGGGACCTCCTCGCCCAGCATCGCGGCCAGAGGCTGCCAGATGACGGCTGCCGCCGGCAGCTCCCGCAGCACCTCCTCACAGAATCCGCGCAACAGCAGAGCAGCGGCAGTGGCGGCGGCGATGCCGCGGCTCTGGAGATAGAAGAGTTCCTCGCTCTGCAGGCGGCTCACGGTGGCGCCGTGGGCGCATTTCACGTCGTCGGCCACGATCTCCAGCTGGGGCTTGGTGTCGATCCGGGCCCGGTCCGAGAGGAGCAGGCTGCGACTGAGCTGCACGGCATCAGTGCGCTGGGCGGCGCGAGGCACCGCCACAGCGCCGTTGAACACGCTGCGACCGGCGCCAGCGGCGATCACCTTGTGGAGCTGGTCGAGCTTGCCCTCGGGCCCCTCAAAGCGCACCTGGCTGTGCTGATCGGCGATCTGCCGCCCATCCACCCGCTGCAGGGAGCGCAATCGGGTGGTGGCGGCGCCACCGCTCTGATTCACCCGGGGCTCCAGCCTCGACAGGGCCCAGCCCGCCACGGCGCTGGTGAAGGCGTAATGGCTGCTGGGCTGCTGGTCGATCGCCAGGTCGGCCAGCAGCACCGCAGCACCGCCGCCCTGGCCGATCAGGCCATGGCTGAAGTGGGCGCCGGCTCCGAGACGGGCCTCCAGCATCACGGTGGTGAGACTGGCCGCAGCGGCCCGATGCACCTGCAGGAGCTCCAGCCGTGCATCGGGTTCCAGGATCAGCAACACCCGCAGGGGCAGAACACCCTCGGCGCTGGCGGCATCACTCACCAGTTCCAGGGTGTGCGCCACAACTCCCCGCACCCTCAGGGCCAGGATCTGGCCGGCAGCGGCGGCGGCCAGCAGGCCGCTCCACGGCTTTTCAGAACCAGCCCTGGATGCAGCGTGGCTAGACGCTCCATCCGTTCCCCGATCGGTGGGTGGCTCCTGCAACAAGGTTTCCAGGTCGGCGGCGGGGATCGCCTCAAGGCCGGCCGGCAGGGTCAGCCCCGCCAGCGGATCGCCATGGGCATCGAGAACCAGCCGCACCACTCCGGCAGCAGCTGGTGGAAGCGGGGCTGCCGCGGCGGTTGCCGGGGCCAGCAGGGCCGGGGTGATCGCCTGCAGGGGGGCGAGGTCGGTGAAGCGCCAGTCCTCCTCGCGCCGGGAGGGGAGCGGACGCTCCGCCAGGGCTTTCGCAGCCCGCTCCCGCCCAGCAGTCAGGGGCGGCAGCACCCCTGCCACCGCCGCGGTCTCCAACAATGCGGAGGCCCAGTTGGCGCCGCCAACAGCCTCGACGGTTGGCATCGAGAGGGCCGCCATCACCCCACCTCCACGGGTGCCGCAGCCAAGGCCGCCAGCTCGGCGTCCACCCAGTCGTAGCCGCGCTCTTCTAACTCCAGCGCCAGCTCCTTGCCGCCGGTGCGCAGGATGCGGCCCGCCGCCATCACGTGCACGTAATCGGGGGTGATCACATCCAGAAGGCGCTGGTAGTGGGTGATCAGCAGGGTGGCGTTGTCGGGAGTGGCGAGCTGATTCACCCCGCCGGCCACGATGCGCAGGGCATCGATATCGAGGCCGGAATCGGTTTCATCGAGGATTGCCACCAGCGGATCGAGCAGCGCCATCTGCAGGATCTCGTTGCGCTTCTTCTCGCCGCCGCTGAAGCCCTCGTTCACCGAGCGATCCAGGAAGGCCGGATCCATCTGCACCACCGCCAAGCGCTCGCGCACCAGATCCTCGAAGGCGAAGGTGTCGAGCTCGTCGGCGCCCTGCTCGAGGCGGCGGCCATTGGTGGCCACCCGCAGAAACTCCAGGTTGCTCACCCCCGGAATCTCCACCGGATATTGGAAGCCAAGGAACACGCCGCGACGGGCCCGCAGCTCCGGATCGAGGGCAAGCAGCTCCTCGCCCCGGTAGGTCACGCTGCCGCCGGTGACCGTGTAAGCCGGATGGCCCGCCAGCACCTTCGAGAGGGTGCTCTTGCCGCTGCCGTTGCGGCCCATCACGGCATGGATCTCTCCGGCGCGGATGGTGAGGTTCACCCCATGCAGGATCGGCTGATCCGCCACGCTGGCGTGGAGATCACGGATCTCAAGCAAAATCGGGGCTTCGGGGCGGATCACGGCGGAGCGGGAAGGGCGGACTTTGAGAGGAGGACGGCGGTTAACCGTAGCGGCCAGACGTTAGGACTGGAGCCAGGAACTGGGTTTGGAGCGAAAGCGGAGGGGAATGGTTGCCGAGTGGGAGGGACGGGGAGAGCGGGCCAAGCCGAGGGGCGAGAGGAAATGGTGGAGCGACCCTCAGGCCGAAACCAAGGTGGCGAGTGAAGGGGATAAACCAGGAAGGCAAAACCCGATGGCTTTCCCAGGAGGTTGAGGCAGCGCTAACCCAACCTTGAATCCGTTAACCCCAAGTGAATCAAGCGATCCGGGTGAATCCAGAAATCCCAAGCAAGCGATGGGCAAAACTCTTAGGAGCGCCCCCAAAGATCGGCGGGGCTGAGGAAGACCCTGCTACCCCACCGAACCCTCCAGCTTGAGGGCGAGGAGTTTGTCGGCCTCGGCGGCGAATTCCATCGGCAACTGGTTGAACACATCGCGGCAGAAGCCGCTCACCATCATCGACACCGCCTCCTCGAAGCCGATGCCGCGGCTCTGAAGATAGAAGAGCTGATCCTCCGAAATTCGGCAGGTGCTGGCCTCGTGCTCGATCGCCGCCTCCGGCTGCTGGGAGCGGATGTAGGGATAGGTGTTGGCGGCGGCCTGGTCGCCGATCAGCATCGAATCGCACTGGCTGAAGTTGCGGGCCCCCACCGCCTTCGGACCCACCTGCACCAAGCCGCGGTAGCTGTTGGAGGAGTGGCCAGCGCTGATGCCTTTGCTCACGATCGTGGAGCGGGTGCGGGGACCGACGTGAATCATCTTCGTGCCGGTATCGGCCTGCTGGCGATTGTTGGTGAGAGCCACCGAATAGAACTCGCCAACTGAATCGGCACCCTGCAACACGCAGCTGGGGTATTTCCAGGTGATCGCCGAGCCGGTTTCGACCTGGGTCCAGCTGATATGGCTGCGTGCGCCACGACATTGGCCACGCTTGGTCACGAAGTTGTAGATGCCACCAACGCCATGCTCATCACCAGCGTACCAGTTCTGCACAGTGGAATACTTAATCGACGCGTCATCGAGAACCACTAATTCCACCACCGCCGCATGCAGCTGATTGGTGTCGAACATCGGCGCGGTGCACCCCTCCAGATAACTGACGGAAGCGCCTTCCTCGGCCACAATCAATGTGCGCTCGAACTGGCCCGTGTCACCCGAATTGATGCGGAAGTAGGTGGAGAGCTCCATCGGGCAGACCACACCCTTCGGGATGAACACGAAGGAGCCATCACTGAACACGGCCGAGTTAAGAGCCGCGAAGTAGTTGTCGTTACTGGGCACCACCGTGCCGAGATAGCGCTCAATCAAATCGGCGTGATCTTTCACCGCCTCGCTGATTGAGCAGAAGATCACCCCATGCTCGGCCAGCTTCTCGCGGTAGGTGGTGGCGATCGAAACGCTGTCGAACACCGCATCCACAGCGACATTGGAGAGGCGCTTCTGCTCACTGAGAGGTATGCCGAGCTTGTCGAAGGTTTCGAGCAGCTTGGGATCCACCTCATCGAGGCTGCCCTTCTTCTCCTGCTGCTTCGGGGCGGCGTAATAGATGATGTTCTGATAATCAATCGGCGGATGGCCGAGGGCTGCCCAGTCGGGCTCTTCCATCTCCAGCCACTGCCGATAAGCGCGCAGACGGAACTCCAGCAAGAAGGCGGGTTCATCCTTTTTGCTGGAGATCAGCCGCACTACATCTTCACTGAGCCCCTTGGCGATCTTCTCGGTTTCGATATCGGTCACGAAGCCGTACTTGTACGGCTGGCTGACCAGATCTCCGACGGCGGCGGTGCTCATGGCAGGAAGGGAACGGAGGGAAGGATCAACCGGCGGTGAGGGCCCGAACCTCCTCCAGGCTGATGGTCTGCTGTTCGCCGCGGAAGGGGTTGTCCTCGGTGAGGAAGAGCATGCAGTGACATTCCTTGCGCTCCCGCATCGGAACGCAGGGGCAGTTCCAAAAGGCCTGAGCCACCTCGGCCTGCTTGTCCTCGTAGTGGCGGCAGGGGCAGAGGGCACCACCGAGCTCATCCTTGTGACGGGCCAGACCCTCGAGCACAACGGCGGTAACGCCCGGATCGCTGCAAAAGTAGGTGCCGGTGCGCTGGGCGTAGGTCTCGGCGAACTTGCGGATCACCTCAAGGCTGTCGCTCACCGGCCGCGCCGCGGCATCCGGCTGGGACGTGGGGGCGGTGCCAGGGGCGGCGTCAGGTGCGGTCACGGCAGAGAGGGCGGAACTGAGGGATTAGGCGGGGTAGGGCGAGCCTGGAGTGGCCGGTTGCACAACCTGCAGGGATCGTGCCGGAACGGTGGGCGATCCAGGAAGGGCGCCCTGGTGGACCTCAGGCGTTGGGTGTGGTGCTGTCTGGACCCTGTGAAAGGTGCCGGGAAGCGAACCCTCACGGGGCGGATGTCCCGCCGGCCTGGAGACGGCTGGGCGGGTTCCTGACGACGACGACCAATAAGCCGACGGTCAATAACGAATCATCAAGGTTTCGTTAGGAAACGAGCTTAGGGCACCGCCCATTGAGCCTGGGGACAGCGCCATTCTGGCGCCCAACGCCGAAGCCCACCCCCGCTTGTGGTCCGGCCGTGGCATCGTGAGCGGGAATGGTGGACCCATGACCGCCTCCCCCCCACCCAGCTCTCCACCCGGCGCTGCCTTGGGCGCTGCGGCGACCCCGGCGGTGATCCCGAACCTGAACGGCGGCCGTCGTCGTGCGGGCAGCCTGGGGGGGGCCATTACGACGTCAGGACCGCGGGCCTTTACCACGGATGTCAAGCAGGGTTCGGGCGATGGCACCCCGACCCGTGAAGCCGTGCTGGCCCTACTGCTGCGCCACGGCGAAGCCACGGCCGCCGACCTGGCCGCACGGCTTTCGGTTTCGGTCCAGGTGATGCGCCGCCACCTGCGAGGCCTGGGCGATGAGGGCCTGGTGGAGGCCAGCCCCACGCCCGAAGGTCCGGGCCGCCCCAGCAACCGTTGGCGTCTCAGCCCTGCCGGTCATCAACGCTTCCCCAACGGCAGCGAGCACTTCGCCCTCGGACTCCTGCATTCCCTAGCCGGGAGCATGCCCCCCGATGCGCTTCGCCTGCTGCTGGATCAACAGGCGATGGAGAAGGCCGGCGACTACCGGCGGCGCATCGGCCCGGGCTCTCTGCCGGAGCGCCTGGAACGGCTGGTGGATCTGCGCCGCCAGGAGGGCTACGTGGCGGAGTGCCAGCCCGATCCCGATCAGCGCGAGGCCTGGGTGATCAGCGAATTCCATTGCTCGGTGATGCGAATCGCCGAGCAGTTCCCGATGGTCTGCGATCAGGAGCTTGCCCTGATCAGCCACACCTTCCCCGACTGCCGCATCGAGCGGGTGCACTGGCGCCTTGAGGAAGGCCACTCCTGCGGCTTCCGGCTCAGCCCGGCCACCACCACCGCCGCCGCGCCGTGATCGAAGCGAGCGAGCTGGCGGAGCTCGAATCCACTCTGCTACCGACCCTGGAGCGCCATCACCTACGCCTGCTGGCCCATGGCCTGCGCACCTTCCAGTCCGTGGCTGGCCGCCGCCAGGGCCCCCTGCCGGCCAGCGATGCCCTGGCGGTCTGGGCTACTGGCCAACCCCAGCTGGCCGGTGATCCGGGTTTCGCTGCCACCTTCCTGGACCAGCTGGCCGGACTCGGGGATCAACTGGAGTCGATCGCGCTTCAGCGGGGCACAGATCCCCTTGCCCTGGAGCTCACCGACCTAATCACCTGGGCCGAACACCAAGCCCGGGAGCGGCTGGAGATCTCACCCTTCACAGCGGACTCGGCAGCCCCACCACCAGGCTGACCCCGGCCAGCGCAGCGATGGCAGCGAGCAAGCCCCGCCAGCCGGGGCGATCTCCCTCCAACCACCAGGCCAGGGGCAAGGCCATCACCGGCGCCGTGGACATCAGCGCCACCGCCAGGCCGCCGCTCAGCCCGGCCAGAGCCGCCTGCTGCAGCACGATGCCGGCACTGGTTCCAAGCAGGGTGGCCAGCAGCAGCAACGGCCAGCGGCGTCCCGCCGGCCTGGGCCGCGGCACCCACAGGGGAATTTGCCCGGCCAGGGGCAACAGGGCCAGGCTGGCGGCAGCCAGCCGAAGAGTGGCCGCCTGCAGCGGCGAGATCGGCCCGGACAGCAGGGCCGCCCGAGACAGCAGGGCCCCGAGACTGCCGCACACCAACGCCCCGAGGGCTAACAGCACCCCGCCCATCGGCAGCCGTCCCACCTGGCCGTTGGCGGAGACCTTCGTATGCCCGGCCGTATGCCCGGCCCCTGAGCCATCGCCAGACGGCGTCTGGGCCGCCCCCCGGGCCACGAGAACCACCGCCACGGTAATCAGGGCGATGCCAGCCATCTGGGCCGGACCAGGCCGCTCCCGCAGCAGCAGCGCACCGGCCAGGGTGGTGAAGGCTGGCCCGCCGGCATCGATGGTGAGGGCCCGTCGGGTGCCGAGCCGGCGCAGGGCGGCGAAGAAGAGGCTGTCGCCCAGGGCAATCCCCACCACACCGCTGGCGGCGAGCAGCAGCAGGCCCCGGGGAGGCAGGTGCCAGGCCTGACTGACGACGAAGGGCAGCTGCAGCGCCACCGCCAGCAGATTCTTGAGCAGGTTGAGCTGAACGGCCGAGAGGGACGTGGGCAGCCGCCGCCACAGCAGGCTGGCAAGGGTCCAGCAGAGGGCCGCCGCCAGGGCCGCGGCGGCGGGCAGGGGAGCGGCGGGCAGAGCGACAACCGGGGCTTCGTCTTGCGATCATCGCCAGTGCCTCCCTCCTCCGGGTGTCCAGTCCCGGCGAGCCAGCGTGAGCAGCAGCTTCTCCAGCCCCAGCGACACCCCCGCCAGCGACCGCCAGGGCGCTGCGATCGCCGACGCGATCAGCTTCTTCCAGCTCAGCTGCGGCCGCTGGCGCTCCCAGCGCAGCAGCCACCACCTGCTGCACCGTCAGGCGGAGGCCGGCAGCTCCTACATCGAGGTGGTGGAACTGGACGCCAGCGATCCCCGACTCGTGGCGATCGCCGAGCTCCACGGCGAGGATCCCGCCGGCCTGGTCGGGGGCTGCCGGGTGCGCTGGAGCGGTTCGATGGCCTGGGACAAGGCCGGCGAAGCCCATGAAGGCGAGAGCGTGTTCGGCCTGATCCCCACCGACGCCCTCGGCCGCGAGGGTCTTCTGCTGCGCGATCGCGGCTATGCCGAGACCGCACCGGTGGCGGGGCGCTTCGCCATGGACGAGCGGGACGCCCTGCTGCTCACCACGGCCTACGAAACGATGAACAGCCTGGAGCGGTTCAGCTTCGCCGGGCCGAACGTGCGGCTGCGCACCAGCACGGTGGAGGGTCTCTCCAACACGGCCTCCTTTTGCATCGAAACACGGATCGCCAGCGCTGCCGCCAGCGTGGCCGGAGAGCCCCAGGAAAGCGCGGCCCTGCCGGCCGACAGCAAAAGCGCCGCGAGAAACAGGGAGAGCCTGTCGCTGCTGGGGTGGTGAGCCGCCATGAGGCTCCCTCAGCCACGCCGCTGAACAGCCGGTGACGCCGCTGTTCCGCCGCCGTGATGCCGCCGTGACGCCCACTTGACGCCGGCGTGTCGTGCCCAGCCAGCCGCTCCGCTCGCGGTCGGCTCGTCCTCGGAGTGAGTTGCCGACCAATGCTCACTGCCGATGGGTCCCATGGGATGGATCCAAGGGGGTGGGCCCAAAGGAGCGATGGGAGGGATCGGCGGCAGCCACAGGGCCGGGCGCGCCATCGCCGGAGACTGCCGGCATGCCGCCGGGCTTGGAGGGGGGGCAAGAAGATGCCGCGGGGACTGGCGGAACAGCCACACCATCCCCTGCCGGTTGGGTCGCCAACGTTACGGTCTGTAAGTCCTGGCGGGACTGGCGGAAGCCAGGCGCGGCCGCACTTCTACGATCCCAACCACGGATGCCGGACCCCGCGTGGCTCTTCCCCTCCTCAAGTACGCCCCCACCACCCAGAACTCCCGGGTGGCCCCCCTCCGGGTGGGCTCCGACGAGGACCCCAAAGCCGTATCCATGGACAAAGCCATGGACCGGGAAGATCAGAACTTCGTGATTGAAGCGGCCTACCGGCAGATCTTCTTCCACGCCTTCAAGGTCGACCGCGACCGCACCCTGGAGTCCCAGGTGCGCAACGGCCAGATCACCGTGCGGGATTTCATCCGCTCGCTGTGCCTTTCGGACACCTTCACCCGCAGCTTCTACAACCTCAACAGCAACTACAAGGTGGCCCGCCACCTGGTGGAAAAGCTGCTGGGCCGCCCCACCCACGGCAAATCCGAGGAGATCGCCTGGTCGGCCGTGATCATGACCAAGGGCATCAAGGGTGCCGTGGATCAGATTCTCGACTCCGAGGAATACCTCGAGAACTTCGGCTACGACACCGTTCCGTACCACCGCAACCGGGTGGTTGGTTCCCGTGAGGTCGGTGAGACCCCCTTCAACCTCACCTCCCCCCGCTACGACGCCTACTACCGAGGCATCCTGGGCTTCCCCCAGATCGTTTACACCGGCACCACCAAGTCCTTCCCGGCCCGGGCCCAGCAACGCCGTGGTGGCTTCCCCGAGGACTACCTCCCCTGGGTGCGCACCCTTCCCGCCCTGCGCGGCGTGGGCGCTCCCCAGGGCAACACCGGCATGGATTACCTCTCCAAGGTTCCTTACCGCAGCATCGGCCGCTGATCGCGAGCCCGGTCTCGACCATCAAGGGCGGGAGTCGCAAGGCTCCCGCTTTTTTTTATGGACGCGCGGACGGCCGATCGACCGCCGAACGGAACACAGGCACGGGGAGACGCACGAGGGGGGGTCAGTGGATGCTGACCCCCCAGGGGGCCTGACGCCCTTCGAGCGGAATCTTCTGCAGACTGATCCCAAATGAATTGTTTAGCTGTGAGCCAGAAGACGCTGACCTCCCTGGCCGTGATGACGCTGCGCCAGTTGCGTCAGATCGCCAGCGATCTCGGCGTTTCCCTCTACAGCCGCAAATCCAAGGAGGAACTGGTCGAGGCGATCAGCAGCCGCCAGGACCTCGGTGGCCTGAGCCTCGCCGCGATCGAGGCCGAGATGGCTCCGGCGCCTCGCCCCGACGCCGAGACCCGCGTGGTGTTCCTGCCCCGCGATCCCCAGTGGGCCTACGTGTTCTGGGACATCGCCGAGGCCGATCGGGACATGGCCCAGGACGCCGGCGCCAGCCAGCTCTGCCTGCGGGTGGCCGATGTGACCGGCCTGGCCGGTGGCTCCTCCCACCCCCACACCCTCCAGGAGGTGGTGGTGGATGCCCATGCCACCGAGTGGTACTTGCCCGTTCCCCTCTCCGACCGCGACTACCGCGTCGAGCTCGGCTTCCGCAAATCCGGCCCCGCCGGCGGCTGGCTCTCGCTGGCCTTCTCCTCGGTGGCCCGGGTGCCTGCCCTCAATCCCTCCGAGCAGATCCTCGATCAGTTCATTCCCTTCTCTCTTGACGCAGCCCCCACAGCCCTGCCGACCACCGTCGAGCCTGCCGATGCCGGCCTGCATGAGCGCCTCTACCAAACCGCCACGGCCCGTTGGCGCCGCCTCGGCCGCGGCTCGGAGGCCTTCCATGAGCTGGAGGAATCCGGGCACTCCGATTCCGCCTTCTCCGCTTCTGGCGTGGGCCTTTGGGCTTCGGGTCGCAACGAATCCGGCGCCGGCCTGGCAGCTCGCCAGCGCTCCTTCTGGCTGGTGGCCGATGCCGAACTGATCGTGTACGGCGCCACCGATCCGGCGGCCCGCCTCACGATCGGCGGCGAGGAGGTGCCCCTCACTCCCGAGGGCACCTTCCGCATCCAGGTGCCCTTCCGCGACGGCCAGCAGCTCTACCCGATCGAGGCGGTGGCCGCCGATGGGGTGCAGAAGCGCAACATCACTCTGGAATTCCGCCGCACCACCCCCGAGGCCAACGTGAACAGCCTTGAGGCCGCCGTTCCCGAGTGGTTCTGAAGCCTTCAGCCTGACAACGCTCAGAGCGGATCCAGGCCTGCGCCGAGTTTACGAAGCTTCGGGTCATCCACTGGAACAACCCACCGGAGTTCTCGATCATCCAGTGTCTCGAGGTTTCGGCACTGGTTGAGGAGCACTGATGCATCAGCCTCGGAAGGGTCGCCGCCTTGAAGCCGGCGATTGTCGAGTCGCTCCTGGGCAACGCTCAGCGGAGCTGTGCAGGCGAGGATGGCAAATCGGGCCTGAAGGCGTTGGGCGAGCTCCAGAAAGCTGTTGCGCTGGCTTCGCGTGAGGAAAGTGGCATCCACAACCACTGCCAGTCCGGCCGCCAGGGCCGCTTCGGCGGCCTCCATCAGCACCGTTCCGTACAGAAGGGTGCTCACCGCAGCGGAATAGGGATCCTGGCCATCCAGCCCGGCTGCATGGGGCCCAGGCCCACCGCAGCCCCAGCGATTGAATAGGCGCAGCCGCTCCACATCGGAGCGCAGATGGATCCAGCCCAGCTCCCGCAGCGTCCTGGCGGCGTGGCTCTTGCCGCTTCCGGAGATGCCGTGGGTGATCACCAGTGAGCCGCGGGGCGGTGCCATGGCGCGGCGGGCCCGCCCGAGATAACGCTCTAGGGTCTGCTCCAACTCCTGCTGCTGCGAAGGCGTGAGCCCCCCTTGGTCGAGCCGCAGCCCGGTGACCTTGGCCCGTACCAGGGCCCGATAAGCGAGGTACCAGGGCAGCAGATGGAGGCTGTCATGGTCACCGGTGGTTTCCAGCCAGCGATCCAGCAGCCGCAGGGCCAGGAGCTCGTGTCCCCGTTCCTCCAGGTCCATCACGAGGAAGGCCAGGTCGCTGATCGGATCGATCCAGCGCAGGGGCGGGCTGAATTCCAGGCAGTCGAACACCTCGATCCGATCGCCGGCCAGCGTCATGTTGCCGAGGTGCAGATCACCGTGGCATTCGCGGATGCGGCCGCTGACGCGCCGGGCTTCGAAACGCTCCCGCAGGCGGTCAAGTTCGTGGCGGGCCCAGTGGGCCAGGGCGTCCCCGTCGGTCGGGGATCGGCCCAGCCTCTCCAGGGTTTCGAGATTGGCGAGGGCCGGCTCCAGGATGCGCTCCGGCTGGCCCCAGGGATCAGCCCGTGAGGCCTGGGCGGCGTGGGCGTGGAAGTGGGCCAGGTCCTCCGCCAGCCGGTCGATCAGCTCCAGCGTCACCGCTCCCCGCTCCAGGGCCTCGCTCAGCAGATCCCGCTGGGCGAATTGACGCATCTGGACCGCGGCCTCGATCACCGGACCGTCACCGCCGAGGTTGGCCTGCTCGGCCGGACCATGGATATCCCGGACCCCGAGGTACAGATCCGCCGCCAGCCGCCGGTTCAGCCGCACCTCCTCGTGACAGCAGCGGCGCCGCAGCTCCGCGGTGCTGAAGTCCACAAAGCCCAGATTCACCGGTTTCTTCACCTTGTAGGCGAAGCGCCCGGTGAGGAAGACCCAGGAGATGTGGGTTTCGATCAGCTGAACCACCTCGACGGGATGGTCGTAGGCGCTGGGCCGCAGAAGTGCCCGGACAAGGGGATTCATAGGGAGCCGACCCGCTCAGCGGGGGCGCCGGCGTCCGCCCAGCCGCATCACTCGATCCTTGATCGATGCCATCGGTGTCGCCGCCGCGGTCGGTTGCGGGCGGTGCCTTCGCAGGCTCTGGTCATTGAGCACCTTCATCTGCCACTGGGCCAGGTTGTCCACCGCCGACCAGACCATGAAGGGCATCAGGGCCAGGGAGGCCAGCGGGTTGAAGGGACGCACGATGACAGCGAGGGCCAGGCTGGCGATTCCGGCTCCGACGCCGAAAGAACTGCCCACGGTCAGGCTGCGCATTTGACAGGTGATCCACACCCCCAACTCGCTGAGGAAGATCACGCTGAGGTAAGCGAGCACCCAGCCCCAGCGGCCGTCCTTTCCATGCACCAGGAGCAGGGAGGCATAGACCCCTGCGTAGCAGGCCAGCCGGATCAGCGGACTCCAGACATGGAAGCCCAGCCAGTGGGGGCGCCGCAGGCCCTGAAGCCAGGCGTAGTCAGCCTCGCTGGGATTGGACACCAGGATGATCAGCTCGATCAGCAGAAGGATCACCAACCAGGTGGGCATGGTTGGGAAGGCGATCTTTAACTATTCAAGCCATGCCTCACGCTACCGGCCTGCGCGGAAGGGACCGGTCAGGCGATTCACCCGGATCTCAGGCTTGGATTTCACCATCTTCTCACCATTTTTTCAGAAACGTGGCGGCGCGCTTTGCGGCTGGACCAGCAGCGCTTCGCAGGGTGAGGATGGGGAGCCATCAGCTGAGCCCATGGCCGCTCCCGAACCCAGCCGGCCGCCCTGGCTTCAGTGGTTGATCCTGCTCATCTTTCTGTGGTCCTCCTGGCAACTGGCCGGGTTCTGGCTGCAACGGCTCCACGGTTGATGCCGGAGGGGCTTGCCTGGGGCTGGGCCAGGGCCCTGGCCAGGCGCACCATGCCCCCGAGCAGCAGGAGCAGGGCCAGGAGGGCCAGCAGGGCCACCACCAGCACGCCGGTCAGTTGCAGCAGCCCGAGGCCGAGCCGACTGAGCCCGCCGATCACGTTGGCGATGGCCGTGCTCACCAGCAGGAGGGCATCAAGGCGCTCGGGGATCAGCATCAGGGCGGCGAGCAGGCTGGCTCCCGCGCCACCCAGCGCCAGGGCGGTGATCACCTGCCGTCCCCGACCCGGGCGCCGGCGTGGGGGCGGCGTGATCGGAGCCGCGGGCGTTGCATGCTGCCGGAGCGGGGTGAAGCCGGCACCGGGACGAGCAAGCTGCAGGCGTTCAGCCATGGGATCGCGCATCAGAGATCGAGAGCGTGACCGGCTCCCCGCATCCAACGCTCGAACTCCAGGAGCACCAGCTCATTGGGGCAGTCGATCAGGGAGAGGTCATGGACGCTGCAGTCGCCCTGACCGCCGTGGTGGAGGGAGAGAAAAAAATCCTCGCCGCTGAGACCGCAGACCTCCGGGTCACTGCGAACCACCACATCGAGGGCGGCACCCAGGCGGGTGACGCGACGGCGAACTTCCGACCAGCTGCTCGCCATGACTTCCGAACTCACCTCTTCCGCGCCAGTGTGCTCCCGGGTTGGTCCTGGTCAAGCGCGGCGAGGTTGGTTTCAGGGCTGACCCTGGGCAGGCTTCGTCGGTGTGGGCAGCTTGGCTGTGCCTGTGGTCGCGCCCACGCCCGCAGCCGTGCCAATGCCTGAGGCCGAGGAGGTGCCTTTGGCTGTGCCGGTGGCGCTGTTGGTCGTTGTGGTGTTGGTCGTTGTGGTGTTGGTCGCCGGCCGCAGGGGCTGGCGAGGCGGTGGGGGCAGCAGCATCGCCACCGCCGCGGTCAGGGCCAGCACTGCCACACCACCCAGGGGGGCCGCCAGGCGGCGCTGCAGCGGAACGCGGCTGATCAGTTCCGTTGCACGCAGGGGCCGCTCGGCGGGGGCGGCGAGGGGAAGCTTGACCCGGGGATCGACCCGCAGCTGGTCGAGCACCCGCACCAGGTCCGCCAGTTCGGCATCGTCCAATTGGAGATCGAGCGAAGGGTTGCCGCTCTGCCCGCTCACCAGCCGCAACGTATGGCCTGTCCCATCGGCAGGACCGATCCAGATCGGCCCCTCCTGGTCACCAAAACCCCGGCGGAGGCCACTCACCAGGTGGCGCGCGTAGGGCAGAACCGCAGTGATCAGGGCTTCGAGGTGGTTGCGCTGTCCCTCCAGCTCGGGTCGGCCGGCCCAGCGGAGCGACCAGCCGGTGAGGATGCCCAGATCATCGCTGCCCTGCCCGGCGGAGAGGTCGGGAAGACCCTCCACCCGGAGCTGGCAGCTGAGCTGGTCGTAGGTGAGGGTTTTCTTCATCGGGGAGAGGGCGACGACGATGGGATTCAGCTCGCCGCGTCGAGCAGGCTGGCGCGAAGACGTTCATAGCCCCCGGAGCCCGCCACCAGCGCCAGCGATTGCACCAGTTGGCGGCGCTCCGAGGCACCCTCCACCGGATCGAGCAGTTTCTGCACCGCCCGGCGACGGGGGTTCATCCGTTCCTTGAGGAGTTCCGCCAGTCGTCCCTCAAACAGCGCCCAACGTTGGGCTGTGAGCTCGGCGGGTTCGGTGTCGGAGAGCAGGGTGCGCACCATCGGGTAGAGCCGATCGGCCATGCCGCAGAGGATGCGCATCAGGGCCTCACCATCGCCGATGTCCAGGTCGCCCCGCCGGCAGGCACGCCGCATCGGATTGTGGCAGCGACGCTTCCAGAGCTCGACGCGATTGGGAAATCGGGCGCTGAATCCCAGGCTGTCACTCAGCCAGACCAGGGCCTCGCCTCCATTGAGATCGAGGGATTCCAGGCAGAGCAGCATCAAGTCGAGCCGCTCCATGCCGCGCCGAGGCAGGGGCTTGGAGTGCTCCAGGGGGGGCCGGGGAGCGGCATCGATGGGCAACGGAGCAGAAACCTGGGCCATGGCTGCGATGATGCCAGCGATCGGTCCCATCCGTCATCCCGACACGCCGGCTGCTACCCCGTCCGTCCCGGTTCCGGATCG
>Ga0209401_1000305_pt1 | contig 33846 bp, 57 predicted proteins | sample M_140807_MF_Meta_FD_187318 | JGI IMG/M metagenome (GOLD analysis project Ga0209401, IMG submission 187318) | Freshwater microbial communities from Lake Montjoie, Canada to study carbon cycling - M_140807_MF_MetaG (SPAdes) (version 2) | ecosystem: Environmental > Aquatic > Freshwater > Lake... | reverse complement strand
GTCATGCGGATATCTCCATCAAAGTTATTGTTGATTGTGCGCCACCTTGCGACCATCTAATAATTGTTCCTGCATTAGCAGAATAATAAACTGTATAAGTTGTTGCAGAAGTTGTTGCTGGTGAGTCTAAATAATTAAATGCTATGGGAACAATAGACCTAGTAGCACTTCCATACAAATTTCCCATTCCATTACCACCAGCACCAATATTAGTTGCCCCTCTAAATACTGTTACAAATGCTTGTTGGGCTATTGCACCATTATCAAAATTACCAGATACAACAACATATATTTTGCTACTTGATGAAGTTGGAGTAATAGTTGCGGCTAAAGTAGTAGTAACAAGAGACGTTGATGTTGTAGATTGTTCTGTGGTTAAATTTGCTGTTACAACTTGCAACACAGACCCCGTAGGCAATGTAGCCTTTGGTATGGTTTGTGTTCCTGTAAGTTGAGCCGCTGGTAGTCCAGTTGCATTAGTCAACACCAAAGCCGAAGGCGTACCTAATGCTGGAGTTGTTAGAACGGGTGAAGTTAAAGTCTTATTAGTAAGCGTCTGAGTATCAGTTAAACCCACCACAGCACTAGCAGGATTACCTACTCCACCCGCAGGGAATGTAACGCCACTTGTTCCATCTATGATTGTTGGCATATTAGTTTCCTTCTAATGCCGTAATACGGGCAGCTAGAGTTGTGATTGTTGCGGCTTGTGCGTCAACGATTGTTTTTAGTTCTTGAATGGCGGCTGTTAATGTGGCTACTAAGAATGATGTGTCAATGCCTTGGTAAACAGGAACAGTTCTTGTACCCATTACCGCAGGGGTAGTAATATTTCCTTCTTTGTCTTTAACTGCTGGTGTTACTTCGTATTCTTCTTGACGGGTTGCATCTTTATCGCCTGATACACAATCTGGTTTTACTTCTGCCAATTCATGGGCAATAAAGCCCTCTCCATCAGAACCATTTACTTTCCACTTGTATGTAACGGGTTTTAATAGTGCAACTTTAGCCAAAGCACCCGTCATTGGCGTAATGTTTTCTTTAAGACGATAGTCAGATGAAGTGTTGTATGTTGTATTTGTTCCGTTTACAGAAATGCTACCAACATCCGAACCTTGTCTTCGCAATCTAACTACAGCACCATCAGTAGTAGCCCTGTTAAAAACAGCGCAAGTGTCACTATTACCAGTTGCATAAATTTGACTAGATGTACTAGAATTGTTAAGAGCAATTCCTTTTGAATCGCCTGAACCTGCTGGAGTTTCGCTTGTAGTACCAACCATAAAAGTACCATTAGCCACAAGACGTACACGTTCTGTATCAGACCCAGGTCTAAATACAATATAACCAGTTGAACTTGAGTTTGTAATGTAAAGTGGGTCTACAGTTCCAGAGCCTTGGAGATAAAGTCCTGCTTGGTTTGCTTGGATTCGGATACCAGCATTACCAGAAGCAGTGTTGTAAGAACCAATTAAATTATTGTTGTCTGTGCCAGAAGCAACAATTTTAAGATTGGTAGGGTTTGAAGTAGTACCAACCAATAAATTACCAGAGGAGTCAATACGCATACGCTCGTTAGCCAACCCATTTGTGTGAAAACTCATTACATCGTTTTCTTGGTTGACAATTCTTAATGCAGTTGTCCCACCCTCAACGCCAATAAATGAACCATCAGTATTGCCAGTACCAGTAGAGGCATTAAGCATTTGTATATAACCATCTCCACCATATACGCTTAGTGGCTTGTTTGGCGCAGTAGTACCAATACCAACTCGTTGTGAAGTATCAACAGTAATCGCAGTAGTGCCAGCAGATTGCAAAGTTAGCGCAGTAGCAGATGCAGATGAAAGTGAACTGATAACTGGTGTGGTTATCGTAGGGCTAGTTCCCAATACATTAGCACCTGTACCCGTAGAAGTTGTTACTCCTGAACCCCCAGAAGCAACAGGAAGAGCATTGGTTAATGTAACTACTTGAGATGCACTGATGCTCAATGCTGTAGTACCAGCCGTTTGTAGAGCTAAAGCACCAGATGTGTCAGCAGTCTGTACTAACCCAGCTGATGTTGATGCGTTTATGGTAGTAGTCATTATTGTGTTCCTTCGTCTGCGGGAGTAGGCGTGTTGCCTTCAGCCACCCATGCTAAATATTGCTGGTAGTCGGTGTTGTCTGGGTCAAATGGGATAGATAAGTAGTTATCTTTAACTACACTTACAACTGCACCTTCTAAATTTTTTACTTCTTTATACATTTTTATAACTCCGCAGAATAATCTATATATGCAGAGGCATTGTTGTTTGCTTGCAGTGTATAAACTCGATATTGCGTTGCACCAGATACAGTAAAACTTACCTCTGGTGTTATTGCGCTATTTTGTGTAACGCTTACGGCAGTAACTGCTAATCCTGTTACGCTATCTACCATACGAACATTTGATACAGTAACTGATGGCGTAGAACGCATTACAACAGGTAAATTTGGATAGCCAACAGTAGTTGTAGTATTTGGCGTTAAGCAAGTCATTCCCAATTGCGAGTATGTTGAACTTGCCAAATTTTTCCAATAATACCTCTGACATAACTGCAACTCAGTACCATAAGATCTGTAATCAAAAGATGTTGCGGTACTGCCTTTTTCTAGTTGTACGCCTGTGATGTAGAAGGTTGCACCATTTGTAGAAATTAAATTTGTTTGCCCTGTTGCACCCTCACTAGTTGAAGATGTCCAAGTACCAGCAGTATTTACACGGCTACTTCCAGCACCAAGACTAAAACTAACTGTCATTCCATTGCCGTTTGTTTTAAGCCATGTGCCGCTTGTGTCTCCAGTAATCGTTACTGTTTTATATTCAAAGGTATTTGCAGATGAAATGGTATAACTAAAAGGATAAAACCTATTAAAAGCATCATTTTGAATAGCACCGCCAAATGTTCCAGTAAGACTAGAACGCACCCAAAACGATAAAGTAACTGTTGAAGCACCAGCCGCACCAAATCCTAAATCGGCTACGTTGTAACCTTCAATGTTTTGTCTAAACAAATAAGCATCGGTTGATGCTGGAGTCGCAGATGTGGTGACTGTACAAACTACTGAATTGTTAAATCCTGTTGGCGCAGTTGATGATTGTTGTGCAGTAAAAACACCAGCCGATGAAACTCCACGACCAGCAAATCTATCTACAGGATAAGTTGCGGTTGAACTATTTACAGTAACACTAGCCCCCGCATTACGCTGGTCAATCACCATTGCACCATTGATGATGCGGTTCTTGTATCCATCGTAATTCACACCCGTACAACTTGTAAGAACACCGCTTGCTGGTGTTCCTAGTGCTGGGGTTGTCAATGTGGGACTTGTTAAGGTTTTGTTTGTCAGAGTATCTGTAGTTGTTTTACCAACCAGAGTATCGGTTGCTACAGGAAGAGTAAGCGTGTTAGTACCTGCTACAGCAGGTGCAGATATGGTTATTGCCCCACTTGTGTCCCCAGAAATAACTACTGATGCCATATATATCCTTTAAACGACTACCCAGCGACTACCGCTGGAGAGAGTTACAGCTTGACCTGATGCCACGGTAACGGGACCAGCAGACATACCTGAGTATCCTGCTGCAATAGTGTAGCTTGCAGATACTGTTTGACTATTAACCACAATGCCATTTAATGCTACTGGGACTGATGCTTGCAACTCACCAGTACTAGGTTTATACAATAACTTAGCATTGCCTGTAAACAGAGTGGATGCTGTTCCTGATGTAGCGTTTGCAAACAGTGGATAGACGTTAGTTGCTGTGCTTGTGTCGTTGCTCAGTGCCGCACCACCTACAGATGCCCAAGCAGTACCGTTGTATCCTTCAAACTCTACTGACGTAGTGTTAAAGCGAAGCATTCCACTTGCAGGAGTTGGTCGTTGACCAGTCGTACCCTTGCTGATGCTTAATGCACCAGTTGAAGTAAATGATGAATCAGCTGTAGCAGTAAGAGTGGTAATTGTTGCAGCAGCAGGAGTAGTAGCACCCACTGTTCCATTGATATTAACTGTTTGAGCTGCTGAAAAAACATTAGTCTGATCTAGTATTGCCGTGTTACTAAGAACAGCAGCTACTAAACGTAACTCTACTTTATCTCCAGTAACAAATGCACTAGCCGTAGTGTTGTCTTGTGCTCTAACAATAGTAAATGTATCAGTAGACCTAGCAGTTACTTTAACAATCTCAATTGTGTTAGTTACATTAGATAGTGTGCAATAGAAATAGTCACTACCACCTAGAGTAGGAAACAAAGCACCTTGCCCAGTAGCCACAGTAAGACTAGTAGCACCACTAGCAATGCCTGATGCTAGAGTAGATGTTGCATTGTTGGTGAACTTTATAGCCATAATAATTCCCTATTAACCAACAGTGATAGTCCAATTAATTGTCAAAGAATCATTAGCACCTTTACCAATAGCACTAAACACTACATGCGACAACATAGTTCCACCAGACGTAGTGTTATTAAAGATACCTGCCTCAGTGATAGTGCCTGTACCTACACCAGCAGCAAATAATTTAGATAGACTTACAACGTTTGTAGACACACTAGAACTAGTGTATGCAGCACGAGTTAACTCAGTACCAAGAGCTGTATCACTCACTCCAGCAGGAGTACTGTTAGTACCTATTGCTATAGCAGTGAAAGGAGATGTACTGCTACTAATAATGGCAGAGGCTAAGAAGTTCTTTCCTACTTGAACAATTACATTCTTTTTTTCTAAGACTATTTTGTCGTTTAATAGGATCTCTACTTCACCTTTTAAATTAATTGTTTCGTTCATTTTAATTTATCCCTAAAGAATTAATTGCTGAGCCATTGATTGCTGATGATGAGATTAAAACACTAGTGACTGTTTCAGAAATAGAAACACTTTCTGCATTAGTATTGTTAGCTCCCAATGAAACTGACTCAGAGACAGTAACACTCTCACTTTCTGCTGCTCTAACAAATATCTTTGCTAGAACTTCAGTTACATCAATAGGCTCATTAGGCTGTTGAGTGTAGTTAATTGGAACAAAAGAATCTGATGATTCTGGTCTAACCCACACAGGGGCTTGGATGTCTGCTATACCATGTACAAAGTCTTGTGGTTGTCTAGTCTCCCAATCTTTATGACAAACTATTAATCCATCCCAACGAGTTTTTAATTCGTTGTTTTTAAATACACGACCACACACATCACAAACAGCTTTCCAACCACCGTTATCCCAGTTGGATTTGTAAGACACAGTTACACCCTATCAGATTTATTGTCCAACTTGTCAAAAATCTTTTCAATCATCTTTTTAAGTTCTCGAACATCTTCCCGATAGTCATCTTTAGCAACGTACTCTTTGGGAAGATCTTCTCTTAATTTAGCAAGATCACTTTTAAGTTCTTTAACAGCATTCCACAGTTCACGAGCAAACCAACCCGTGACTGAGGACACAAGCACTAAGCCAGCATTTAGAAGGCTTTGATAATCCATTACAGATTTGTACCCTGTTTAGTTAATCTCAGGATGATAGTAAATACTGCCGTACCTGATGAGTAACCTGTAGTCAAAATGTTAATAGTCCCTGTTTTACCAGTACCTGCATTGTTAGTTAGTCCACCTAATTTTTTTAAATTAGAAAAACCAGATCCAACAAGAGCTACAGCTACAACATCAGCTGTAGCATTCCACAACAGTTGTACTGACAATGGACTACCAATTTGGTATTCAATGTGCTCAATCTTTACTGCTGTAGGAGTAACACCATAACCACCTTGGTTAATGCTAGACATTGCAAGTGCAGCAGTAGAACTTAGATTTGAAGTATCTAATACTCCAACTAGTTTTACTGCCACATTGCGTGGACCTTCTTCAAGGATTTGAGTTGTAAATGAATTAGCCATGTAACTCTCCTAATTAATAGGCGCGAGTTTGGGCAGACAACATAAAGTCAACAATCATATCCGCAGTAGTAGGTGCAGTAGCAGCAGCTTTACAACCAAAGCCCATGCCCATGTTTGTAGCATTGGGGAATGTAGCAACCATAGTACCAGTAGAAATGCCTACATCAACAGAGCAGACTTTTACATCATTTACAAAAACATCAATGTTGCCTCTACCATCGTAGTACCAACCAAGTTTAATAAAAGTACCACTAACAAGAGTAGCAACAGTTGTAGTAGCAGTTGAGTAAGCAGTAGCAGCTAATGAAGCACTACCTTTACGAACAACAAAAGTAATAGCTGAAGAACCAGCAGCTTTGTTGAAGTAGATACCATCAGTAGGAGTTAATGCAGCCATAGAAGCAGCTACACCAATTTGTAGTTGATCGTTAGCAGCAGTAGTTGCTTTAAATGCAGTGTAAAACCAAGCTTGTTGTGTAGGAGGAGCAGTGGCAGTAGTTGTATTAGTAGCAATGTTGAAATTAAGTGGAGTGCTTTGAATAGCACCAATGTCACTAGTAACACTAGAAGCACCACCAGTTGTAGAAATTAATCCACCATTACCAACAACTAAACCAATAGTTTGATGGGTTGTAGTGTTAGTAACAGTCCAATCATTAGCAACATATTGGAAAAAATCTTCAAAATCTAAAGAAATGTCTGTAGGATCAGGAAGGGGAAATTGACCTAATGTAGAACCAATTGCTTGTGTTGATACACCAGAGGGGAAACGGGTAGGAGAAGCCATAATAAATATTCCTTTGACGTTGTTTAAAACAACGCTCTATTGCTAGAGCGTCATCGGAGATTACATTCTATATTACATTTTCTTTTTGTACATAGATGCTTTTGGAGCCATTTTCTTAGCTGCCATCATCTTAGCCCCACTCATTTTTTTAGCAGGAGCCATCTTAGTAGATGCCATTTTAGTTGGCATCATTTTCTTTTCTTTCATTCCGTAAGCCATGATAATTTTCCTTTATAAAAAGAACCCCCTCTTTTTAAGGAGGGGGATGTTACTAATAACAATTAAGGACCATTGGATCCAAAGATAGCACGGGGATCAGACCAACCAAAACTATAACGCTCGTAGCCTTTGGCTTTAACGTTCATAGTATCAAAGTCATTGTCTTGATCAAACGTGACAGCATGACGCTCATAGTACTTCAAACCAGTGCCACCAGGAATGGTATTACGGATAAACCAAGCATGAGGAGCTGTGAAGTAATGGTTCACTTTGAAACCACCAGGAATGTAATTGCCAGAGTTAATGATGTTTAAATCATTATTGGCATTACCTGTCTGATACTGTGTTTTCAAAATGCGTTGAGCATTGAACACTTCTTGACGAGGAATGTGCAAACTGTTTGGTTGAATAGCGACTAACAAACCACGGTCATTTGTTAGACCCATGATTGCAATCACTGCATCTTCCAAAGCAGCCTCAGACAAGTCAACATCAACTGCTGGCTTGTTAGAGAATGTACCACCTGAAGTATTTGGGTGGGCAGTAGAGCATAAAGATACACCATCACCACCTAAATATGTGCTGTTAAAAGCACGGTTGTACACGTTAGCAGCAATGTTTTCTTTCGTTTGACGGAAAGACATAGCCAATGCAGCAGCACGTTTCTTGGATACTTGCTCATACAAGTTGTCATCCATTTCTTCCTTAGTCACGATATAACCCATTGCGTATGCAACGTGTGTATAGCGAGTTGTGAAGCCTTGGATCTCAGAGTCATAGGCAGTGCCTTGACCTTCAGACTTAACTGGCACTAACCCGAAGCCAGACAGTTGAACGTCTTCCTCGTAGTTCATAGTAGAGGTGTCTTTGTCAAACAAATCACAGTACTCTTCTGGGTGCTCATCATAAGTTTGTCCCCACCAAGCCTTGATACCAGGCCATAGTGCTTTGGGATGCGATGCGGTTGTAATTACTCCAGCCATGATTTAATCTCCTTAATTAGACTGCAAGGTAGTTCACGACAGAGCCAGAAGCTGAGCCGATAGTACCGTATTCGTGGTAGTTAAATTTGCACAATACACGAACATAAGGACTAGCTGCGCTAGTTACTTCATTGTCAGTACGTTGTACAGCACCTAACATGCGGATTGGCAAAGTAGCCGTAACTGCTGGTCCTGTGAGAACCATATCAGAGTAAGGCACACCATTAGCCAGAGACGTCTGGTTAGCAGCGGAGATGGTCACAGCAGCATTCAAAGACAATTGAGCTTGAGTAGCACCAGTGCTATCAAATTGAGCTTCAAACAAGACAAAAGGATCATCCACAACATAGACATAACGCACACTAGTACGAGTACCAGCAGCAATATATGCCTTCTCTAAAGACAAAGAGTTACCAACCAAGCTTACACCTGGATCAGCAACACGAATGCCCACAATAATACCCAGAGGCAAAGCAGAAGTAGTAGTTGCACCACCCCACTTTTGGATGTAACGAATACCAGTAGTATCCGAACCAGCTCTAGACATTACACAATCACCAATTGCATAGCTATTGGTAGTGTCAGCAGTAGGGATAGCATAGAGCCGACCCTGCTCATTCCACTTGCCACCTAGCAAGTTACCAACAGGACTGAACCCGTTGGCTTTATTTACGTTAGCCATTTAAGACTCCTTTAAAACGTTAGTTAAGTTTGATGCCGTCCCTAGGGGTGTAGAACGATGGATTTTCTCCAGTAATCTTACCCTTACGAATAGCAGCGTCAATAAGATTGTTTTTAGCCTGAAGTTCGGTTTGATCTTCCTCATGCCATTCTTGCCGAATCTTCATTAGATAACCGTATTGCTCCGTGCCTTCAGCACGAGGATTTACAAGAAATCTAATTCTTTCTCCGAGGTCACCATTACGGCTAACCACATTCTCACTCACGCCTCCAACTTCATCTGGTCTTACAAACTCGTAGCCATTATCCATAGCTGCTTGTATGCGTCCACCTGTGTCTGTAAAGACATGTAAGTGGTAACCATCTATTTGTTTTTGGACATTTATCTTAGCTTCCGTGCCGTTAAACACGTTACGTTTTTTACGAGTTGTACCGTTTAGTGCTGGTGTAGGAGCAGACTCTACTGTCTTACGTTCTTCTATCTTAGCTACTAAGCGATCACGTTTTTCAAACTCATTTAGTGCGCGGGGCATATCAATTTCCTTTAAGTTATTAAATTAATTCCAGTCAAAATCAGCTACATACTGTTCACGAGTCATAAGCTTTTGCTTAACAAACCGATCACAGGCTGCTTTAGCTTCTTGGGGGAGGTTGTCATAGGATGGAGCATTACTGCTGCTACCACGACTTGCTCTACCTGAGCCTGATTCCACTCGACTAGATGGGTTTTTCTTTTCCCCAAACTTATTTGGAAATTCTTCTGCTAACACTTCATCAAGCTTATTTAAAAATGCCTGTCCTTTAAGCAAAGGGAACTCTAATCGAAGGCTTTCACCAATACCGTTAACTATGCCAGTCATCCGCTTGTCTTGCCCAAACCAAGTGTTTTTATCCAACCACTGTTGTAGTCCTGGATCAACCTCTTGACTTACTGGGGCAGCACTAATTGGTGTCTTGTCAGCATCTTTAACTGCTTGCTTAGCATCTTTGAGTTCATCTTTAGCTTGATCTAGGGCATCATCTAAAGCATTGACTTTCTGTCCGTCCCCATCGCTAATAGCTTGAGCACGGCTTTCTTTTATTGCTTGGATACGTAACTCATAATCTTGAGCTTTACGTTCATAAGCATCTTTCTGAAATCTCTTAAACTCTTCTGCTGCTTCACGAAACTCTTTGAGCTGTTCTTTGGTTGACTGCAAGTCTTTAATAAGGTTTTCATTATTCTTACGCAGAATAGGAAGAATCTCTCGACCACGCTTTACAAATACATCAGCATCAACCCAATCAGTCTCGTTTCCACGAAACCTTTCTTTTGGAACCCACCCTTGAGATTCAGCCTCTTGGCGTATCTCTGGAGTTGTTTCGTTACTAGTAACATTTTCTTCACTCATATCTTACTCCTATATTTTAAAGAATGTCAACTTACGTTTTAGCTAGGTAAGGATCAACCAGATCTACGTCAGCATCTAACGTACCTGTGATGTCCTTGTCGTTAATCATTCGATACTTGAATCCATCTTTACCCAAGTACAACAAACCTGCATACTTAGCAAAGATTACCTTATCCCCAACCTGACACCAAGGTGCAGGTTCATCGGCATAACATTGGTCACCCATAGAGACAACGATTCCAGTGGTGTTACCCATCTGTTCTCTATCTTTGGTTACCTCTGTTGTTAGGATAATTCCCCCTTCGGAGACTTCCTTTACTTCTTGGGGTTTGATAAGCACCCGCCAACCTACAGGATTAATACCGCTTTCATTGCTCATTTGTTTCTCTCTTTACTTCAAATAGGTCTTCATACTCTAAGTTAAGGATGATTGCAATTGCTCGGCATCTACCTTTAACCTCTTGCTCATCGTCAAACGTATTGTTGACAAGCCCCTCTTTCATGGCCTCACGGTCTGTACCTAGCATCTTCATCAGACGTTTGGTTACTGGATGATGTTTCCACTCATCAAAGTTATCGGAAGTTACTATTTCCATTCTCTCTCCTTAAAAATCCTCACTGAGGTAGTTGTGGCATCTCCACATTAAACTGACCTAAATCTTCTTTGCTACCTGCTATCATTTTTTCAAAGGCAGTATTCATAGTTTTGATGGCATTCATAACGCCTTCTCTACGTTCTCTTTGTAAACCAATTTGCATATTAATTTCCTGAATACGCATTCTTTCGCCTTCAGTAACAATACCAATCTTGATTTCTTCTACCTCTGCTTGTAACTTTTGTATCTGTGCTTGATCTAATTCTGCTTCGCCCATTAATTTAAGCAATGCTATCTTCATAGTCAATTGATCAGAAGCTTGTTTAGCTTGTAACTTCATTTGTTCTATCTGGAGTTTTGGATTAACAGGGGCAGGGATAGCATTTGGACCACTAGGATCTGGTAATAATCTATCAATGTTAGTAACTTTGAGTGCCTTGAGGAATGCGTACTCAGCTTCGTATCTGTTATATAAACCAGGAGTTGCTGCTACACGAGAAGCAATAGCAGAGGCTTGGTTTATACGTTGGGCTTCAGATGTAATACTTGGATCAGAAGTAGGCATAACATCAGTTACTGGTCCTTCGTAGTCAGATGCTAAGACCATACCAGAACCAGTCGAATCAGATACGTAAGGTGTATTTTCACTAACAAATATCTGGTTCAAACGATAGAGTTTACGGAACTCTTGTTTCAAACTACGGTGAGTTCGTTTAAAGATACCGTTAAATACTTTCATTCCTTGCTCAGCCATAGTGCGAGTAGTCTCAGCAGGAGTATTCTGTCCAGGATTCTGTCCAGAAAGAATATCTACAGAACCACCAATACGTTCACCATAGTTGATGAGTAGGTTAAGTAGCGTAAACATTACTTGTGAAGGCTCACGTACTGGCAAAGGAACAATGCCTTTCCGCAAATCATCTCCAGTAGTATCTACATGCTTCCACTCCATCGGATTAAATGTGTAGTTGCCACCACGTAACTTAATGCCACGACTAAGGAAACCACCAGCAGTGTTCGCCATCGTCCCAGCATCAACAAGCTGATTAATAATTGTATTAATAGACTCATTAAGAGGCCCAAGCAAAACTCCAAACCCAAGGTCATAAAAACCTCCATCTGGTGACGGAATAAATGGGTACTTGGTAAAGTATTGTTCTGCTCTGATACTAAGAACATCGTTGCTCTCATTACGTTCAATGTCTTTTTGTGTGTACCTAGCAACAATACGAGCAACCTTCTTGTTGTCTCTACGCACGTACACAATGTAGGGTTCAGCGTACCCATCACCATCAAAATCGATATGGCAATGTTGTTCTAAGATTTCAGTTGGAGTGCTAGAGTCATTGGGTTCAGGAGGTTGCATACCCTGAGCTTTATCTTGTAATGACTGTAGTCCATTACCCATTGCAATAGACGAGTACTGTTGTTGGCGACCTTCACTTACACCTTCTAACCATAATCCACGAGCAGTACGTTCATAGATTTCATTCTTACTCATCTGTAAAACATGAGTAACACGATTAGCTGTCTCTAGACTTTTAGTCCAGTAGTTAACTACCAAATCTTTAGCTAATACATTTTCAGAAATATTGTGTTTGCGTATTGGATCATAGTAAGTTTTCTTAAATGCACAACCAATGATAGGTTGTGTAATAAGAACTTTATCCATCTCTGATTCCCAATCTTCATCTTCTTCAAGAAGTTGGTAAGACATGTGTTGTTCTACACGAGTAGCACGTAAAGTACGTAATCCGTCTTTGTCTTCTCCTACTACTCTACATTTGACAGGTAAGTCATTGTCTATGAGTACAGGATAACTACGAGCATGGTATTGCAAAGCAGCAATAGTGATAAGAGGGAACTTAACATTGGAAGCATTAGCCCAAGGAAAGTTTTTATTTTCAACTACTTGCAAAGCAAGTTTTAAAGAAGTTTCAGTACGTTTTTCCCAAGAACTTCTAGACAATAAATCATTGTCAAAGTCTTTAACAACTTGCATTCCAATTGTTTCAAGATCATCTTTGGATAAAAGATTAGCTATGTTTGGCTCGTATACAAGCTCATTAATATCAAACGTATTTTTTAAATTCATGTCAGTACCCACAGACTGTAGAACGCCCAGAGTCTACTACATTACTATCCCGAACAAAAGCCTCGTACTCTTCTTCCTCAAGCTCTTTCTCAGTTGGAGCTTCCCACATCTTATCGAGCATTAACCCCAGGTATGCCCAAGCGTCAACCTGATCGTCATGCTTATCTCTAGGAAATCTAAGAAGCTGATCTTCAAAAGACTGGTACCACTCAGCATCCTTATCAAATCTGCAAGCACCACTTCTCATACGAGCTTGGATACTTCTAGCACGGGTAAGTTTGTCACCACTAGGCTTGAGTAGAACAGTGTTGATGAACTCGCCCCGCTTAAGCATCTCCTCATTAAAGAAGGGTCCTAACGCTTTCTGGATGACACCTTGCTCAAATCCAAAGAGTACGGGCTTATATATTTTTTGAATCATAAAGATTGTATCTATGATCTCAAGACCATCCATACGAGCTTCTATGACATGTTTGCAGTACAGTTTGCCATCTTCGTCCATACCACCAACAGCAAAAGCTGAGTAGTCAGCCCTCTGAGACTGGGATACAGCTAAGTCACAGGTAGCGTAGAAAACAAGTTTCTTCTTCTGATCTTCTGGCTTCATAGGCACAAAGTCAGTCTTCTTAAAGAAGGTATCCCCTACATCTAGAGGAACATTAAGCATCTCTTGGGAGTAGACATCAGCTAATCCCTGCCTTACATAGTCTTCCTTTTGGAGTCTAAACTCGGCAGCAGTCTTCATCTCAGGCCAGAGTAGAACTTTAAAGTCATCCGTATGAGCACGGTATTTGACAGACTTCCAAGGTAAAACATTGAGAGAATACTCTTTCAAATCCTCTCGTATAAGGCTTTTAACTCCTCTATGGGAGTTGACAAGGGATGCTGGCATTAGATTCTCAAGCAAACTATCTAGGTGGAGAATAGTTCCAACAACCCTAATCTTGCCAGAGGAGGAGACACAGGGAATAAGAGCACCATAGAACCACCTCTTAAACTTCTGTCTCCTATCCTTATTCATAACAATTTCATCATTCTCCATATCATCGCCAATGATGAGATCTGGTCTAAGATTCGCCCACTTAAGTCCACGGAGCTTTTGCTCTGAACCTTTGGCTTGGATACGAAAGGTGTACCCATCTTCCATCTCTACGATAAGATCATCTTCAGTATCTTTAGGGAAAGATGAGACTGAGAATAGGGAGCGTAAGTCATCGTTGTCGAGTAGTTCTTTTTTGATGTCTCCAAGGAACTGGACTGCTTGGGTAACCGTATCGCTGACGATAAGGACATAACGAGATTCTCTAAATAGGACTGAAGCTAGGGTATAGGCGTGGGTTACAGCCGTAGACTTAGCGTGATAACGAGGAGCAGCTATGGCTACTTGCTTGATGTTACTAGTAACAAGCTCCCATATCTCTTTGTGGAACTGAGGAGTAGGGGCTGGTTTGTCAAAGTTCTTTCTAAGAACAGAGTTGACAAATCCTTCCATTACTTCAGCATTAAGTTTGCTCAATTACTCTAGCCTCTACATCTATAGTGTTCTTTTTCATGGTAGCAAATCTAGCAAACTCTTCAGAAAGCTTTAATAAACGCTCATCAATCGTTCTTTCTACTTCTTCTCTAACAGGATTCTCGTAAAGTTTCTGTTGTTTGGTCATTAGTTCTGTAGAAATCTTCAAAGCTACGTGAGCTTTGACTGGAATACGGATAATTTCTCCAGTTTTTTGGTCAAATTGAGCATCACCAAGATCTAATCTATCTTCTGTAGCCTTAAGAGCTTTGGTTATAACCCTTTTGAGGTTGGAATCCATCTGTTGAACATCTTCAGACTGAAGTTGTAGGCAATATTCTTTAAACCAATCGGTTACTTTCCAAATTTTTAGGGTAGCTAAGGGTATACCCGTAACAACAGCTGTCTCAGCCATGTTGCCAAGCATCAGATATGTGCTGACAGCCTGTAGTTTTTGGTTCTGAGTCCAGTGGGACTTCTTATATCGCTTATCGTGAGATGTTTTTCTACGCATAGGTGCTTATTATTTACGCATTTTAGCTAGGGTTTGTGCTAATCTTGCTTGTCTACCAACTTTCCCACCCTTTTTAACAGCAGCAGCTATCTTGGGACCTGGTATCTTTGTACCTAGGGGTATGCCAAGACTACGATGAAGACCACCTTTGTTCTTAGTTGCTTTAGCAATCCAGTTTTCTTTAGCCATTAGAGTTTCTCCGCAGTTTCGTGTGCTTGTAAAAGACCTCTTAAGCGTTCTATTTCTTTATCCCGCTCTTGTAGTTTGTGCATTAGGCTCTCATTCATATCAGCCCAAACTAGTACTTGACTCATACGCTCCTTGTGGTCGCGTCTCATCATCTCAAATAGTTGTTCACTAATATCGAGTTGCTTTTGGATATGGCTTGCTATGGTCATCTGTAACTCGCTGTTTTCTTTGCTATTGCTTTTGGTTGAGCAACGAATTGCTTACCAGCCGCTTTACCTGCTCTTTTTGCTTTGGTTGTGGCTGCATATTCAGCAGAAGTTAGAGACTTAATTGCCTTCTCAGGTAAGTATCTCTCCCCAGTTTTAGATGAGGGTTTACCCGACTTAGTACGCCACTTTTGGTCACCCCAGTCTTTTAGGGATTTCTGAGGAGCTTTCAACTTTTGTATCCTCCACCTGCTGCTTTGTATTTCTTAGCAACAAGCTGAGCTTTACGAGCTGACCATTGTCCAGCACCCGTACCTTGAGTTGCAGCAGCTTTCACCTGAGACACAATCCTCTTACGAAGACTAGGCTTTGTGTAGTTACCAGCAGCATTGACAGTAGATTTGGTTGCCATATTAACAATTCCAAGCACGAAGGGCTTTATTAATTCTGCTGTTGGGATCATTGGCTGTCTTAGCAGAAGTAAGTTTCTTCTTCATACCACCCATACGAGCACAGAAAGAATCTCTCCTAGAACCACCTTCAGGTTGAGGAGCTTTTAAACCTGGCTTACCAGGGTTAGCAGCATTGTAAGAAGCTCTGCCTTTAGCATTTAGTCCACCCGAAGGGGACTTGCCTTCTTTACGTTGCCAAGCTGGACTCTTTCCTCCACTGCTTTTTCCACCAGTACTCTTTTTACCTGTAGCCATAGTTACCTCCATGTTAGTGTAGGTACTCGCACATTACACCAGTTCTACCCAGGAGTCCAATCCTTTAGACTAGTATCTGTTTTCCCTACGGACTGCACTATATCATCCTCTCAATATTTGTCTACAGGGGTAGAGATATATATCAATGAATACTTTCAGTGGACTTGACAGGTATTTTGTAAAACAGGACACTGAGTGCTTCTTTCTTTTACTGTTTTCTTTCTTAGGTTCAGGTATATATCCCCCATATTGTTTGATGCGAGTTCTGTAAGAACGAGCATGTTTAAAGACTAACCCCCTCTTGTTTAAAAAGCTACAGCAGCGTTATAAGTTGCCATAAGTAATAATTAAGAAAAATATAATTTCCCCCTCCTACCCTTACTAAACTAATAAACCTAGGCTAAACAGCATAACAGCACCTCCTTATAGTTAAGTTAGTGCTCACTAACTAGGACTTTATACTACTGTGTTATTAAGCAGCTATATATATCAACAACTTATACAGCCCCCTATGTTACTGTTGTAGTACCTATCTAAACCTACATAACAGCCATTGTTTGGTATAGGTTTGTAGGCTGGTTAGTGCCACTTGTGAGTCGAATGCGTTGAAGAATTGACTGTGTGACATTGTGATTCCTACTGCGCCCGCCCCGCAGTCTGTGGTTGGCGTTGGCTACTGCGTAGCATGCCCCACGCCAGAACCCGCTAAAGCGGAACCTGTCATGTGTCAAGCGTGGGGTAGTTGTGTAGTGTTCGCGGGTCGGACTGGGTTCCGTTGGCTCGGAAGTTTTCACCCCCTCTTTTGTGAGGGGGATGAAAACCCCCTCGCTTTATCAACGAAACAAAGGAAACAAAATGTCTCAAAGTAAATTCGATTTCAACGCTTTCAACAGTCTCGTAGAGCACAAACCAGCAGGTTTGCAGATCTATTTGGCACAGCAGTTACTCTCTAACGCTCTTTGGAGTATGGAGAAATACGACAATCCTCGTCAAAACGAGGTTCGTGACGCACTCAATGCTCTCAAGACATTGCGTACTCAACTCAAGGCTGATGCACTCGCTCGTGCTTAACCTTAAATCAAAGGTAGTAGTTAAATCTACTACCTTTTTTTTTGTTCATAACTCTTGGAGATCACTATGCGTAAACACTACGATGTTACTAATATCTTTCAGCAGAAACTGGATGCTATCAAGTACGACTACACCTGGAAGGACTACTTAGCCTGTGTAGTTATGGCAGCTGCTGTAACAGTTCCATTTGTAATCTACCTCTGGTAATCACATGATGTATCACGCTATACATTTTGATGGCAAGGTCGTTGTACGACCTATGACTGATGGCATCACTGATGCGGAGTGGTTTCATGGATGTCGTTGTGTAGAACACTCTCTCTCACAGTACAAATTAACTGAGGCTTTGAAAACCAGACTGGATGTTCTGACTAAAGAACAGTGGTCTGAACTCATAAGCTCACTGGATGAGCCTGTCAATGTTCCTAGTAACAAATTCATATCAACCCGTTATGTCGCTGATAAATGGGATGCAGATAGAACTATCTATTGAAAGTTAACTCATGAATGAACGCTATTTACCTATATGTACTCACTGCTATGCAGTGCGTGTTGAACCACAAAGAGCTAGAGCATTACGTCCAACGTGTGCTGCTTGTGGTGAAGAACTTGCTAGACAAGTTAAGCACACCATTGTTCCTATGAATAAAAGCAACTACATGCTTGTCACTGACAGGTCAGTTTTATCTCAACTAAATCCCAAGGTAACCACATGACTAAGATGAAATCTTACAGAGAAGAAGTTCGTGAAGAACTAATAAAATCTCCAACCCTGTACTGTTGCTATTGCACAACAGAGAAGGGTGGGAAGACCCATTGTTGTAGTGAGTACCACTTTGTAGCCTTCAAAGATATGTATCCAAGTGACCAAGAACAGATGATTCTTGATCACGTTGGTGAGTATGAAGAGTGGGCTAAGAAGCAATGATTAGTACGCTCAGGCTGGCAAGCTGTGCGCCAACTACGTTGGCACTTGCTTGCTTAGCCTTCGCTTGGATAGATAAGCGGGACTTGCCGACTGCCCGCCTTAAGCGGGGGCAGATCGGCTTCGCCCTTTGTTTTACTCAATAGGAGTTAGCTATGAATTTAGATAAACAGTTAGATTTAGTTGATGAGATGCAATGGGAAGATAGTGGCAAAGTAGAGATGATCTCATTGGAAGATGCTGGTTTGGAAGAGCCAGTTTTAGCAGAAGAGACACACATACATGGTCATGTGTTTCGTAACGGCATTCATGCTTACCTTGATTGGTTCTATGACGGATCGATAGAGAATGACGATTACTAAGTACTGGACGATAGAAACAAATGACTATGACGATGTACTGGTTGAGGTTATTATCCCCGACCCTTTTGCCAGTACTGAAGAACCTACTGAACTATCAGTAGCTCAAATTAAAGAATTCACTCAACTCAGAGAGGCACTCAATGCGTAATCCTTCAACAACTAAACGTGGTCCTGGTCGCTACCACAAGCAAGGCCACAAAAAATCTAAAAAATCTAAGAAAGGTTAACTATGCCAAATTGGTGTGAAAACAAAATGACTATACGTCATACAGATCCTTCGATGATCAAACGAGCACGGGATGCTTGGATGGATCGAAGATTCCTTAAAGACTTTATTCCTATTCCACATGAGCTGTGTATAACTGCTGGTCGTGTTGGAGCTGATGACAATCCTGAACAAGTGTTACTAGTAGCACAGCAAGAAGCTAACCAAAAGAAGTATGGATACCAAGACTGGTTCACTTACTGTGTCAATGAGTGGGGTACTAAGTGGGACATTGGCTATGACGAAGGTGAAGACAATGCTCCATACAACGAGAACCAAGCTGAGTTCACAGTTAACTATATGTCTGCTTGGTCACCACCAGAGGCTGCTTGTTTCAAACTAGTGGCTATGGGCTTTGACATTACAAACTACTACTACGAACCAGGTATGGGATTCTGTGGTGTATTCAAAGATGGTGAAGATCATCAGTACAGCACTGGAGAAGCTCCTACAGAAATTCAAGAGATGTTTAACTTTGATGTTCCAGAAGTAGATCTAACTAGAGATGAACTTATCAACAAACTATTACAGGATGAGATTAGAGGAACTATAGATGATCTCAAATCTTGCATAGAAGCTATGGCTATGAATGGTGTAACTGGATACAAAGATATGTCTGATGATGAACTTAAAGAAGAGTACATCAATCGTGGGCTACATGAAAATGAAGACTCTGGTTTTACAGCTGAGAAGTTTGAATCAATCGAAGATCTTGGTGAAGACGGTGAAATCGTAGCACCAAGTATGTTTAATGCTGACAAATAAGTTTACTTCTGTAGCAAGTTCTAACGAGCTTGCTATGGTGGCAATCTTGCCGTAACTGTGGAGATAACTAAGTGGAAACTACTTCCTCCCCCTTGTACGCTGCTGCAACTGAATCGTTAGTTTCAGATGCTTCAGCTACTAGCACCTTTGAGAAGATGATACAGGTTGCGTATACGCATAGCACTGTAGACACCTTCACAAAGGAATTGAAAGACACTGAGAAGCTGATCAAGAAAGACTTTGAAATAAGTTCTATGCCTGGACCTTGGCGATCTGCTAAATCAGTTATCCATACTGCTATGAAGCTCAGCATTAGCTTAGTTGATGATAACGGAAGCTATTGCGGTAAGACTTATCTTCAAAACAAGATCAAGGAAACCAAACCTGACAAAGAAGAAGTTACTAACCAACAGTACATTGACAAAGTTCTCAAACTTCTTATGGAAATCCCAGGGCATCTTGATGCTAAGACTATCCATTCCGAAGTTAAAAAAATGTTGTTTGCCTAATGCTTACAAAAGCTATTGAAGTTCAGAAATACATTAGAGCCAGTGCAGGTAGGGCTGGTATATCTATAGTATTTGAAGACGCTAATGAGCCTAGGCATGATGGTAAAACCATCTATCTACCTAGGATTACTCATAAGACCACTGACATAGAACTACAGCAGCTGATGGCATCTGTTGACCACGAGGTTGCACATGATCGCTTTAGCAGCTTTGATGTTCTTAAGAACAAAGACCTTAATCCTAAAGGCATCTTGATGTTTGTATGGAACTTCATGGAAGATTCCCGTATCAATGTCATAGAAGCCAAGGAATATCAGGGTTTCAGAGAAAACTGGGATGACTGTAGTTCAATGCTAGTAGAGCAAATCCTTGCTCGTGCTAGTAAGAATACATCAGCCATTGCAAAACTCACTGTAGCCTTGATGTGTTGGGAGTCTGATCTAACAGCAGCTAGTTTTCCAAAGATTGGACTTGCTGCATCATCAACAACTCCCAATAAAAAGGTAATGGATGTTCTTAATAACTTCTCTGATCGTCTTGTTCATTGTCATTCGATACTGGATAAAAAGATAGGTACTGAAGCTACATACAAACTAGCAGAAGACATCCTAAAAGAGCTTGGTGATGAATGTCCTGAAGAACTACCAATCCCAGCTAAACCCAAAGAAGGTAGTGGTGATAGCAAGATGGATGGTAAGACCACAGAGAAAACTGATGGAGAAGCAGCTGGTGAGGTTGCTGAAGCTGTTAAGTCTGATGGTGAAGGTGAAGTAGCACCATCTACAGAGTACAAAGTTATAGACATCATTCTCACACCTGAAGACATAGAGTCCTTCTCAATGTCTATGCCTGAAGAAGGATCAGAGATGAGCAAAACAGGTGTTAACTTTGCACCAACTGGTTCTAGAGGTGAGTGGGACATGACCGACTACTCAGAGTTCATTGTTGTTGATTACCCACGTAGAAGGGGTGAAGACAAATACTTTGAGGCTAGTAGTTACAGAAGAAGCTTCTTGCAAGAATATGAGAAACGGATAACTCCAAACCTTGTATCACAAGAGAACTTTGCACAGCAGGTACGTAGACTCATTCAGATCAGAGCTAAGTCACAGACTCAGTACGGTGTTAAGAAAGGAAAGCTAGATCAGTCTCGACTGTCTCGTATCTGTTTCAATGCACCAGGCTTCAATGAGCGTGTGTTTAAGAACAAGATAGACAACAAGACACTGGATGCTGCTATCACAGTATTGGTAGACATGTCTGGTTCAATGGGTGGAGACAAAGTGCTAAACGCTTTGGCTTCTACATTACTTGTTAATGAAGTTTGTTCAACACTCAACATACCTCTTGAGATACTTGGCTTCACTGATGCTAGTGCAGGATTCTCAGAACCTAAACCATTGATGTTTGTATACAAAGGCTTCAATGATCTAAGGGTAAACGATGATAGCCTTAAAGAATATTTCGCTCTTAGTAGTGGGTTTATGGTTGGTAACCCCGATGGTGAGAATATTTTGTGGGCTTATGATCGTTTGAACAAGCGTAAAGAGAAAAAGAAGCTATTGATTGTGATGTCTGATGGTTGTCCAGCAGCATCAAAGTCATCAAGTGGCCTAGAGAAATTCACAGAGAAAGTAATCAAAGAGATAGAAGCATCAAAGTCTGTTGACATATACGGCTTAGGTTTATGTAGTGATGCAGTCACGTACTACTACAAAGCTAACAGTGTTGTCAAAGAACCACATGAAATCCCAAGTAAGTTGATTGAGTTAATAGAAAGGAAAATTCTTAAATGACAACCGTAGTAAAACCACCATCACCGAAGGTGGAAGATCTTGTTAAAAAAGCTTTGAAAGAAGCTCTTGACAAACGTAAACCACCTAAAGCAGCAGGAACATCAACAGATGTTTCACATGAAACAATTACAGAATGCGAAACAGTCGAAGAACTTATGGCAGGATCACCTACAACAGATCTTAAATCTAATCAAGTCTACCTCTCTGAGGTTATCGGTCAGAAAGTTGACCATGATTTTGGAATCACTGTGTTCCAAGAATCTGATTGGGATGAGCGTATAGCTGCATTTGTTCCTAGTATCAATTCAACCTATGTCATTGATCCAAAACTTGCCTCTGACATTCTTCAAGCATGGGAGTTAAATGAGAAAGTACTTTGCTTCGGTCCTACAGGGGCTGGTAAATCTAGTCTTATTGAGCAGTTGTGTGCTCGTACTTATCGTCCTTTTGTTCGGGTTAATTGCACTGGGGATATGGATTCCTCAATGATCTTTGGTCAGTTAACAGCTAAGGATGGTTCAACAATCTGGGTAGATGGTGCAGCAACAGAAGCAGTCAAGTATGGTGCTGTCTTTGCATGGGATGAGTGGGATGTAACTCCTCCAGAGATCTCAATGGGTCTACAGTGGCTCTTAGAGGACGATGGCAAGCTTTTTTTGAAGGAGATGCCAGGTAGTACCAAGGACAAGCAAATCATTCCTCACAAGGACTTTAGGCTTGTTGCTATTGGTAACACACAAGGTCAGGGTGATGACACAGGTGCTCATGCAGGTACTAACGTACAGAACTCAGCAACTCTAGACAGGTTTGGTACAGCAGTATTCGTTGACTATTTACCAGCAGCAGTGGAAGAAAAGATCATTACTAGTAAATACCCTACTACAGTAACAGGCAAAGCAGCTAAAGAACTGGTTAAACTAGCCAACCTTATTAGGCAAGGCTACAAGTCAGGTCAGTTTAGTCTTACTGTTTCACCTCGTACCTTGTTTGGTATCTGTAGGAAAGTCTCAGCAGGTTCTACTCTCAAAGCAGCATTTACGCTTGTATATCTAAACAAATTGAACGACACACAACGTAAAGTTGCTGGCGAGCTTTTTGCTAAGGTATATGGGTCATCAGAAAACACAATCTAAAACTACAAAACCATATAGTCCTCTTAGGAGGGCTATATATTTTGGGTTTTATAAATGATAAACAAACAGCTAATACTTAAAAATGCTCCTAGTAACATGGGGCAGCAGATCCATATTAACCATGATGGATGTTCAGCAGGTGTGGATACTAAACGTAGGCTATACATCAAACGTTCAGACAGGGGATTAGTAGCTTACTGCCACCATTGCAACGAGTCTGGCCATATTTCAGACGGACTATCCCAAGGCAGATTATTAACCTGGATAAGTAAAAAAGAAGATACAGGGTCAATGAAATCACCAGCTAAACCACAACTAGCAAAGCTAAGCATCGAAGGTGAAGTGTGGCTCAGAACAAACTACTGCAACACAGAAGACGATAACTTCCACGGCATAGAAGGGGAAAGGCACAAAGTAGCCTTAACCCTACACAACCCAGAACAACAGCCGATAGGCTGGCAGGTACGCAACCTAAAGGCAGAGCCTAAGTACATCACCTACTACACCAACAACAACGCCAAAGGCGAATCAAGCTGGTTCTACAAAGGCAATAAAACATTGGTCATAACAGAAGACTACCTCAGTGCTTACAGAGTACACAAAAACACAGGTCTTAGCTCCGTAGCGTTACTAAGAACAAATCTGTCAGACAGAACACTAGCTCAAATCTATGAGCTAGGCATTGAAACTATATTTATTTGGTTAGATCCAGATGAAGCAGGAATGGAGGGAACAACAAAGCTATACAAGAAACTAACACACTACTTACCAGACAACATAAATGTTGCCTTATTTGGCATAGATAAAGAACCCAAAGAATGCACACCAGCAGAGCTTGTGAGCATACTAATTTAAAGGAACAAAGTGAAAAACGGATATACACCAAGAGAGTTTGCATACTCAGTTGCAGTCGATCATTTGCATTATGTTATGAAAGCTATTCTATTAGGTCACTATGACGATGAATTAACGCCATCAGAACAAAAGGAAGTTGTATCTGCAATGACTAGGCTGCGATTTAGTCTCGTAGAAAAAGCAAAACTTGACGATACAGTAACTACATAAAGGAAACTAATGGACTACGATGTTCTATACCTTTGCGCTAAGAGCAAAGAGAACCTCTCAAAGTACAGGCGGTACATCAAACCGCATGTAGTTATGAAAGAAACCAATACCATCCTTGACGGGATGGACAAATACTACAAAACATTTCCCTCAGTTACAGAGTTTGCTTGGGACTCCTTCAGTGCGTTCCTAATAGCAGATCAAAGTAAACGTCTTACAGATGATTCCATTGTGAAGCTACGTATGATGCTTACCAAAGCAAAGACGTTTGTTCCACACCATGCACATGAAGAAGTAATCAAGACTCTTATTGAGTTAGACTACCTAGCCCTCATCATGGAGGAGTGTGAGAAAGTCAAGGAAGGCTCTAGTGATCTAGAGCACGTTCATATCATTGCAACCAACGCTCTTAAGGATGTCGAAAGGTACATAGAAAAAGATGAACTTTTTGTTAGTGCTGATCTGTCTGTTATTGCTGATCGAATTACTAGTAGCGGTTACGAGTGGCGTCTTGACGCGCTCAATAGGTCTCTTGGCCCTCTCCGTACTGGGAACTTTGTTATTGTGGCTGCTCGTGTGGAAGTGGGTAAAACCACTTTTCTAGCAAGCGAAGTCAGCTACCTAGCACAGCAACTACCTAAAGACAGACCTGTGGTCTGGGTCAACAACGAAGAAGAATCTTCAGTTGTGTTCTTTAGAATTGTTCAAGCTGCGCTTGGACAAGAAAGTAAGGTACTCATTGCAGACTCTAAGGCTGCTATGGTGTCATACACCACACTCATGGGTGGTGATAAGGACAAGATACGTGTTACTAAGGACATGAACAACGTGCGTGATCTTGAGACATTGTTTAGAGAAGTTAACCCAGGACTAATTATTTTTGATCAGCTTGACAAAGTTGATGGCTTCAAGTCAGACGAGCGTGAGGATCTTAAGCTGGGCAAGATATACAAGTGGGCAAGAGAACTTGCAAGATCGTATGGCCCAGTTATTGCAGCATCACAATTGTCTGCGTCAGCAGTAGAAATGAAAGATCCACCATTCATAGGCTTGGATGCACTGCGTGGCTCCAAGACTGACAAACCAGGCGAAGCAGACGTAGTGATAACAATCGGCAAGTACAAAGAACCAAAGAGTCCCGAAGAAGAAATGATTCGTACCATCAATGTTCCTAAGAACAAACTACCAGGAGGAGGAAGCAAACAAGTCGAGTCAGATAGACACGGACAATTTCTAGTAACCATCGACCCCATCAGGGCTAGATACGAGTAACCTTTTAAGAAAGATTTTGGAAAACCATGACCAAAACATTTATAGCTATTGATGTTGAAACAACACTCAATGGCAACAATGACGTAGGACTAGCTCATCCTATGCACCCAGACAACAGAGCTATTGCATTTGGATTGTGTGGCAGCACGGATGTAACCAATACATTTACCACATACGACATAGCAAAGTTTGAATACTTAATACGAGTACAAAGGCCAGATGCTTTTATCTGTGGACACAACATATCTTTTGATCTGATGTATCTCTACAAGACTAGCTCTGACTTGCAGTACGAACTACAACGCAGAATGATTTGGGATACACAGTTGGCAGAGTACATCCTAAGTGCTCAACAGACTAAGTTCTCAAGCCTCGATGAGTTGTCAATCAAGTATGGCTTGCCTATCAAAGACGATGGAGTTAAAAAATACTTTCAGGCTGGTCTTGGCTCTGACAAGATTCCACCTGAAGAACTAATCCCATATCTAGAGCAAGATGTTCAGAATACTGTACAGATTGCTATGAAGCAATATGGAAGAGCGATAGAACAAGATCAGCTACCACTCATACTCTCTCAGATGGAAGCGTTACATGCAACAACAGAGATGCAGTTCAATGGTCTGCACATTGACAAAGTAAAGCTTGATGAGTACACAGTAGAAGTTGTTAACGAGTATGTTGAATGCAAACTTGACTTGGAAGAGTTGTCTGTCAAACACGCAATCGAAGACATCAACAGTCCTAAGCAATGGTCACAGTTTTTCTTTGGAGGTAAGAAGAAGATACGTGTGAAAGAAGAAGTAGGTCTATACAAGAATGGCAAGACAAAATACAAGCTCATGGATAAAACCATAGATATAAAGCCATTCATCAGATACACACCAGATCCAGAAAAAATATCTGCTAAGACAGGTCAAGTATCTGTAGATGACTCTGTATTGAATGACATGCTCAAGCATACATTCGATCCAGAAGCCATCAAGATCATTGAGAAACTACTGGAGTATCGTGAGCTATCAAAGCAGCTCTCAACTTATGTACAAGGGCTTAGCAAGCATGTTATAGGTGACTTCATACATGGTAAGTTGAATCACACAGCAACTGTCACAGGTCGCTTGTCATCAACCAATCCTAATTTACAAAACATTAGCAACAACCCTATCAAACAAATCTTTAATTCAAGGTTTAATGATGGTGTGATTGTCGAGGTTGATTTCAATCAACTAGAAGTTGTAGCTCTAGCACATGTTACTAGAGACACACAGCTCATCTATGACATCAAAAGAGGAGTTGATATACACAGTGCTCTGTATGAAGCTATGTTCGGTAGACTACCAACCAAAGAAGAGCGGAAACCTTTCAAGGCTAGAACGTTTCAGCTTATCTATGGTGCAGGTGCTAAGGCTATCAGCAAGCAAGCAGGTTGTAGCTTAGATGAAGCTAAGAAATTTGTGGATGTGTTCTACACACGTTATCCACAGGTAGGTGAATGGCACACTAAGTTTGCAGAAGATGTGGAGAGAAGCTCAACTTATGAGCTTGACGAACATGGCTTTCGAGAGAAAGTAAAAACGTTTGTTTTAAACACTGAGACTGGACGTAAGTTTTTGTTTAAGGAGTATTTTAATGAGAGTAGTTGGTCTTCTAGGACTTACAATTTCAGCCCCACTGAGTTGAAAAACTACCCTATCCAAGGTCTAGCAACTGGTGATATTGTCCCAATGATGTTGGGTATTATCTTCAGATGTTTAGAAAGCAGAGATAACGTGAAGATGGTTAACACCATACACGATTCTCTAATGTTTGATGTCCAAGCAAGTGCAGCGGACGGTTTTATAAAGGAGATAACAGGAATACTTAAAGACACACACAAGTATTTTGAAGAAAGATTTAAAGTGCCATTGGCTCTGAAGCTCAATGCAGGAGCGTCAATTGGTAAAAATTGGTTTGATATGAAAGAACTTTGATATGACAATGATGACAGGCATCGTGGAAGCAATTTCCACAAAAGACGTAAACACTAAGTTTGGCAACAAACCTACTTACTCTCTTAAAGTTAACGGCACATGGGTAAAGTGTGGGTTTAAGAATCCTAATGCAGGTGCAGGAGATGAGGTAGAGTTTGATGGCAACACTGGTACTTATGGTCTTGAAACCAAAGCAGTCAATGTATTACGTAAAGGTGCTGGAACACCAGCTCCAGCTGCTACTAGTAACACTACAACCGCAGTACCTAGAACAACAGGTAGTGGCTATGCAGCTAAGGTGTTTCCTATCCCAGCTTTACATGGAGATCGTGCTATTGTTCGTCAGAACGCACTAGCTCGTGCTACAGATATTTACATTGCTGCTCGTGGAGGCAAGCCTTGGGAGTTAGATGCAAGCAATCTTGACTTTGTTATTTCTCTTGCTCGTAAGTTTGAAGCTTACACAGCAGGTGACTTAGACATGGCTGAAGCTATTGCAGAGAATGAAGAAGTGCAAGAATAACTAGGGAAAGCAGTTGCCTAGTTTTATGGGGCTGTTAAGCCAGCATTCGAGGATGTCAACGTAGGGGGTTTTCTGGCTTTCTGCCCTACCTAGTTGAAGACTAAATCGTAGCCCCATTTTTTTATAAGGAATATATGCGAGCACTAATAGACGGAGACATAGTTGTTTACCGTGGAGCAGCATCAGCTAATGAGGATGAACAATGGATAGCTCAAGCCAGGGCTGACCAGATGATTCAAGACATACTAGCTGATACAGGAGCAACGTCTTACAGCGTTTACCTAACAGGTAGTGACAATTTCCGTAGGGAGATAGCACCTAGCTACAAAGCTAACAGACCAGACGAGCGACCAACACACTGGCAAGCAGTACGAGAGTTCCTAGTAACACAGCACAAAGCAATCATCTGTAACGGCTACGAAGCAGACGATGAGATGGGCATACAACAAGACAAGGAAGGTGGAACAACAGTCATTTGCAGCATAGACAAAGATTTATTACAGATCCCAGGTAAGCATTACAACTTTGTAAAGAAAGTATTTACAGAAGTAACCTCGGATCAGGGTTTAAAGTTTCTCTACATGCAGAGTCTGATTGGAGATCGTAGTGATAACATCATTGGCGTAGCTGGCATTGGTCCAGTAAAGGCAGAGAGAGCACTAGAAGAGCTGTTGCCTGAAGAGTGGTACGACAAGTGCCGTGAACTCTATAGCGATGATGAACGATTCCATCTCAACATGAAGCTGCTATACATCTGGCAGAAACCCAACGATAGTTGGGAACCACCAATCACACAACAGGAACAACATGACTAAAGATATAAACATGCAGCACATGACCATGACAGAGTATGTGGCTATAGCTCTGCTCAGCGAACTTGCATTTAAAGATGCAGTTCTAAAGATGATTGACCAGAAAGAGATAACCTCAACCAAGGTTGTTGAAACTTGTTTCACCTGGGCAGATGTATTTATGCAAGTAAGAGCTGCACGTTATGCCAAGACCAAGGAGGCATAGTCCAGCAGGATACCGCAGCGGCTTAGAAGTTAGATTCCAAGCAGCTTGCGAAGCAAAGGGATGGAAGCTAGGGTACGAACAAGACAAAATCAAGTACGTAATACCTGCAAGCAACCATACCTACACACCAGATTTCACTGTTACTAGTAACGTACACATAGAAACAAAAGGTCTATGGACTGGTACAGATAGGAAGAAAGCTGTGCTTATCAAGCAACAGCATCCTGAGATAACGATCCTTTATGTGTTACAGCGCAACCAAGGACTGTCAAAGAAAAGTAACACCACTTACTTGGACTGGGCAGCTAAGTATGAACTAGACGCTTGTGTGTTCTCAGACACTGAGCATTGGCAAAACTTTATTATGAAACATTTACCATGAAACTATCTTTTGAAGCATCAGACAACAACAAAATTATCATTACAGAACTACTTGAAAAATGGAAAGAACATGAGAAGAACATGAACAAAGAGTCAGCTCTTGAGTACATAGAGAAACTACAACAATCTAAAACTAACCAACAATCACTAGCAGCATAGTGATCCCAACAAGAGATAGCCCATCCCCAGTAATATTAGAGTCACTCTGGTTTGCTGGGTTTATTAAACAAGACGAGAAAGAAAATGAAATACGATCCTGACAACATTGATCACTCAGAGTTACGTGCTAGAGATTTCTATGAAAAACGTACACGCTACCAGTTAATAGCTCATCCAAATTGTCGTGACCCAGATCACCCAGGATGTGATAAGTGTGATGACGATACCCAAGATTACGAAGACGATGAAGATGACATCCAAAAATACAAATGAAACAGTCTAGACACACCAAGATTAGGAACCTCATACTAGCATCCCCAGATGGGATGACTACTAACCAATTAGCTAAGGCTCTAGGATCTAGCTACAAGAGTATGCAACACACCATGAACAGTGTCTGGGGAGTCTATGTAGACCGATGGCAAACAGTGCCTCGTAAAGGGCAATACGCAGCCGTATGGATGTGTGTTGAAGTACCACCAGACACACCCTACCCAGAAGATGGGATTTCACCTAAACCTCAAACCGAATGGAGAAAGCCATGATACCTACACTCCCCGAAGAAGATGAAGTGTTCAACGACATAGAGCGTTTAAGCAATGTTAGAAAAGAAATGTTGCGTACCCCACACAAAGAGGCTAAATTGATAGCTGAAGTAACAGTACTAACTGAGATGGTACGAGTGTTGTCTGGCAGAATTAAAGAATTAGAGGACAAATACAATGACAAGTTTGTGGCGTAAGAAAAAAACTAGCGACAAAGTTGCGACAGATGTTCACCATAATGAACAAAAACACGACAATTTGTCCGATCCACTGGACTTATTGCATCAAGAAAATGTTCGTTTGGGCTTGTACGAAGATGTTTATGATTTAAGTATCAAGTCAGACAATTTAAGTATCAAGTCGGAGAAAGCAATGCGTGAAGTGCAAAGATTAGGTCAGGAAATACAAGGAGAACACATGATATGGGTAGACCCACCAGAGGGATGGAAGTTTGGCTTTCCCGCCATATACGACCCTGAGAAAGATGGTCAGATGAGCGAATGGATTGTCAGAAAAGGCTATCCACTTCTGACAATTAAGGAATATGGCGATTCTTGGGCAGTCAGGTGTTGGCCTGTGAAAATGAAACCTTCCGATGAGTCTGATTGAAATTTCATGCAAATTATCTTTTGTTATCCACCAAGTGATAAATATCCCGATAGGGTTATATTTGCACAAAAACACTCTTAGATGATAAAAAATGTCCTGATCGGGTCATTTAACATAAAAAATGCACGATAACAGTCTTAATGTTAAATAGGAGAAAGTATGTTAGAAACAGTTTTGTGGGTAGTGTTCTTAATTATGTTTGGCGCAGTAGCTGCCATCGCTACATTTGTAGCAATCTTTATGCTATCGGAGGATAAATGAAAATAACTATCGAATTTGATGACTTAATCGAAGCAAAACAGGCTATCCATGCACATGATGTGTGGACAGCCATGTTAGACATCAATCAAGCAATACGCTCACATACTAAACACGATGTTTCTGAAAAACAGACAATAGCCAATATTCAGGAAATCTTGTCAGATGTAAGCCAGTTGCTTTACTCTTGATCTTCGTCTTCTTCTTCTTCTTCACTTTCGTAGAGAACCCATTCGTCTAACTCTGGAACATAAATCCAAGTCAGACCATCTTCATCTACAAAAGACAGTTCATCATCTTCTTCTACTTCCCAGTTGCACTCTTCTTGTTCTGCAATGAACTCTTGTATAAGAGCTATTTTGTTGAAGTCATTAGTCTCAATGACGATTTTCTCGTCCCAACCCAATTCAATCTCAAGTTTATACATATAAATCCTTTTAAACATTAATGATTTGACCTCTGAATTCCACCTGACCATCATCCCACTTGTGAACTAGCTCAGGCCATAACAGTTTCCCATCAATAAATGTCAGAATTGCGAAACCTGACCTATGGTTTAGAGGATTATCTTCACCATAGCTAAACTGAGGACCGTATGGTTCTGCCAGTGTACCTGTATCAACTCCAAACCTATTGCCGTTGTAGTCAGCGTAAGGAGTAACTTTAAGGCTGTGAAGGTGTCCAGTAACAATAGTCTTTCCTGCACCGATAGTATTATTATGGGTGGCATGTATACCACTTTTGTATCTATGTTTAATAACCACATCATCCGTAGCCCAGCAGGTCATACAGAACTCCCAAGTTGGGAAATGGTCTTCTAATTTAAACCCATAGGTTTCGGCAAACTGGGGAGCATTAGCAGCTAACCTAGCATTGAACCTAGCATCATGGTTACCCCATGTATACACTAATCGGACATTGTGTCTAGCTTCCTTAGCTGCTTCTTCTATTTCTCCCAAGGCTTCTTTACAAGCTTTAAGTTCTTCTACAACTGAAGGTTCTTTGTTACTAGTAACCCCGCTAGGAGGATGACGGCTGATAGAAGCACCATCAAGAGCATCACCATTACATATCACAGATGTAGGTTTAAACTCTTTAATAGCCCATAAAAGAGCGTTAAAGGCTGTAGTGCGAATGCCAGGCCAAAAGTGTGCATCACTAAACACAATCACAGTGCCATTCAATACACCTAGTTGTTTGCGTTCATACGCTGATTGTGGTCTTTCAGGTCTACCATGAGGATTCTTGGCTTCTAATAACAGACCATATTTAGTCTCTAAATTGGCTCTACGCCTCTGAAGAGTTCTTATATTACCCCCTATAAGTTTATGTATAGCGGCAGCAGATTTATGTGTTTTCCACAACTCCATAAACTCAGCATCAGATATATTTGGGGTTGTCATCATTACTCCAGTTTTAATCGCCAGTAACTTGTGTGTTTTGTCATCCAAGGATTAGTTGGATCAAACATCTTGAAACCACAAGAGATAAGAGAATTTGCAGAAGCAGGGTTGTCGTAGGTGCTAGTGATTAACCAGTTCATTTTGAGAGCTTTTGCTTGTCTGATGCGCACCCGAATAAACTTCTTCTGTAACCCTTGTCCACGATGATCAGCCACAACACCACAACGTACAAGGTAACCGCAATCAGACCAGCGAGAAGAATAAACAAGACCTGCGAAACCACAATCCACGCCATCCTTAACAGCAATCCACCAATATCCATTATTTGTGTCATACGGTTTATCAGAAGGTAGGCACTTCTTTTGAAGTACCAACAATCTCGTATTAGTTTCGGGTTGACGAACATCTACACGCTTGATTTTCATAGTGCGTATTAGATGCTGACAATGTGAATGATTTATGAATAAGCCCGTGTACCAGCCTTATCAATAATCAACGCTTGTTTGCGTGGTGTGCCTGAAGGTGCATTAGGAACAGATATATGTGTCCAAGAATCAAACTCACGAATGATCTGGTCATAGGCTATTGGAGAACCAATGATTGCTTTAACTACTTGGTCTGGAGACAGACCAGGAACACGTATGTCAGCCGCACAACCAACTCTGTGCTGTGATGTGTCTTTTGAACCCACAGCGTCATTTACGGCTTTTGACCGAAATGCAGAGTTAACCATGATCGGCTTGCCGTCTAACAAGTCTTTAACTTTTTCAAGCATCTCAGCCAAACGCTTAAGGTTGTTAATCTCCGTGCTATTAGGAACATTCTCAATAGTACGGTGATCAGTATGAGTCAACTCTTCAAGAGTAAAGTGTGGAGTAAGTTGCATATTAATGTTTGTGGCTTGCACCAAAGTAGTAGGAAAGAACCATAACCAAAGCACCATCTAAGGTGCCTAGTACACGAATAATAATCTCACGCATCTCATTGGGAACAACGTGAGTCAATAAGTGATATTGAATGAGTCCCCATGCAATCACCACAACAAGAGCGAGGATAGGAGTAACAGATTTGTTAAGTAAAGGAGTGTTCTCACTAGTAGCCAAAGCTGCTTCGTTCTTACGAGCAGAGTCTCTGTCTGCTGCATCTAACTTAGCGTACTCTAACTCTAGCTCTGCTATCTTTTGAGCAGCAGCTGGATCGCCCGCAATAGCTTTTGCAACAGCATCCACGGAATCAGAAACGCCAAATTTACTAGCCAAAGCGGTAACAGCAGCACCACCCAAAGGACCAGCCACAACAGTTGCCAACGTGGGTGCAATACCCTTGAGTAAATTGAATAAGTCATTCATTTATTTCTCCAACAGATTTCAGCTTGTTTTTTATAGTAGTTAGCTCGCTTGTCGTGCTCACGCACAAACCAAGTTGCACACCCTACCACCACAACGATAAGTATGGTCACAACTACCATCACAGCAATTTCCCATATCAATATCCCCATCGCCATTTCCTATCGTATTCTACTAACCAAGTTAATAACCAAATAGAAATGCACACATAAACTAGTGCAATTACACCAGCTATGTATATATGTACTTTCTGTTTGATTCTTTTAAGACGTTCTTGTCTTTTTAACTCAGCCTGTCTAAGGGCTTGTTTATGTAGCAGCTCAAGCTCTTGTGCTTCGTTAATGAGCTTGTCTCTTTCTTCAAGTATTTCTACCCATAAGTCAGGCATACCTAACTCATAACGCACCATGTGCTCTAGGTCTTTGTAATATTGCCTAATCTCTCTAACGTGCATTACGTTATCGATAGCTTGCATTGTTACATTTTTAACCTTACCTTGCTTAGCAAGTTCCTTTGTTTCTTCTTGCTTCTCTTTATAGTCTTGTTCTAGCTGATCTTGACCGTGAAAGAATTTCGAGAGTAACCCACCGACTTCACCAGCAATACCTGCAACCTCACCGCCAGTCTTCTTGATGTCTTGGTACGCTTGAACTGCCGTCTTGATTCCTTCGTAGGCAAGTTT
>Ga0209401_1000303_pt1 | contig 33874 bp, 50 predicted proteins | sample M_140807_MF_Meta_FD_187318 | JGI IMG/M metagenome (GOLD analysis project Ga0209401, IMG submission 187318) | Freshwater microbial communities from Lake Montjoie, Canada to study carbon cycling - M_140807_MF_MetaG (SPAdes) (version 2) | ecosystem: Environmental > Aquatic > Freshwater > Lake... | reverse complement strand
TGCCGCCTACATCATAACCAACCAAAGGTGTTGATGAGAATATTAAATCAACACTTGTTTCTTCTTTGGCAAATTCAAACCCTGTATCAAATTTGTTTGTTCCATAACTAAGATTAAATCGTTTCTTATACTGCTCATTGTAGTAATCAGAATCATCTTTGTATTTAAACAGATAATATCTTGCGTTTAGTTCAGACATCGGTTTCAATATCAATGGTTTTCCTACGTCCATCTTGTAAGTCCAATCAAGTGCATTGTTTACATTTGTGTCATAAAAATCAACATAAGGTTTGATTTTAATCATCTTCTGCAGTGTGCTGTCTTCGTATAAATAAAGATTAAACATTTTCATTATTGATGACAAGAAATCTTTCTGCATTATATTCTTTGGAATAGTATCATTGATTGTAATTATATCACTAGCAACCAATGGTTGAACAATTGGTGTTAATGAATCAATGCTAATTGATAACTGATTGTATTGTGATTTGTAAAGAATTGATCTACTTGAACCAACATTATTTACAATTTCTAATCCAAAGAAAAATTGTTGTGATGTTGCAAGATCAAATTCAGCAGTAAAATCAAACGGATAAAGAAATTGTCCTATAATATAATCGTATTGCACTGATTGACCGACCAATGTATCAACACCGCTTACACGTCTGTAAACATTTACTCTTAATTTACCACCACTCAATGGTGTTCCTGATGGTTGAACATTATAAGTTTCAATGAAATGCAAATTAAATCTTGATCCTATTCCATTATAAGTGAAAATAATATTGTCCGATGTTGTAACCGTTGTTGATTTATACTGCATTTTTATGCCATTGACTGATGTCGTACTACCTGGTATGGTTATAGATGTCAATGCAGTTTTGCCACCCTTAAATATATTTGTCTTTGTTCCACTAAGAACTTTTTGATTGTGTGGAATTATTAATGTTTTGAAAAATGCTTGATTAAAAAATGGTGCATCATACTTGTATGATAATCCTTCAAATATTTTTTTGATGTACTCCCAAACAAATAATGCAGGTCTAAATGTCCTATAATCCCAATCAATTTTATTTGTAGAATATGTTCCGTAATCAATTAAAGGAAAGTATAATCCAAGACCTTGTTTTCCTGTTACACTTATTGTTCCTGATCCATTGCTATTAGTTGCAAATGCTGTTGTAAAAACAATTGTTGTGTTTACTCCATTTGTTGAAAATGATGCAATTGTTTTTGTTCCATTATTTGTTGGAACATCACTTGAAGAAATGCCAAGAACATCACCAATTGCTAAATATGGTGTTATATCTTGACCAATTAATATCAATGTAAAGTTTACATAGTCAATATTAAATGGACCAGATTCAATTGGATAAGATTGATTTGCAGGATTCCATGAATTTGTAATTGTATTGATGTCATAAACAATATCATACAAACTAAAATCAAGTTCTTCAATTTTCTTTGTTCCAAGTGCAAGAATTAAACCACCAAGTTCACCGAATAGTGAACATTCATATTGTATATTATCTTTGTCAATTACAATCTGCATGATTCTGATGATGCCTTTAAACACCTGCATATTTCCCTGAAACAATATGCAAGATGCAGAACGTGAAATGTCAAAGTTGTAGTTGATATTCGGTTGATTAGGATCACTATAGTTTGATTGATTAGGATCAAACACATTGCCAAATATCTTATTGTTGTTTGCGGTCCCTGGTATTACAATTGTCTTGCTGAATGATGTATTGCGTGCGCTGAAATCTTTAATGTCATCAATGGCATAACTGATCATTGCATCAACGTCCGATGTAATGTCAACCTGATAATTTTCAACAAATAATTCTGTTATCATATTTATCTGTATTGTGTGTTCATTTGTTGTTGTAATTCTATATTGACAGTAAGATTGAACACCTTATCATTCACTCTTTTCTTAAAATCATAATTTGAATCTTTTATGATTACAGGAACAAATGAATCATTTATATAAAGAAATACACATGGACTGATTATCAATTCAGATAACCAGTCATAAGTTGCTTCATCAATGATGTCTGTATTGAATGACATTGATTCTTTGAACTTGCTGTCATACACAATTTGATTTTCAACAAACACCTTTGATGATGTTGATCCTGACATTTGAACATAATTCATCACACCATTTGCCGGATTTATATTGTAAGGAATTCTTTCAAATGATTTCTTTTCTGATGCATAAGACCTCTTTGATTTCTTTGAAAACTGATATGAATCATATCCACCATATTGATTTAACCAAACAAGTGTAAACACTTCATATTTTGATTCACAATAAGGATAAAAGTTTGGTGTTTGTGCTGTATAAGATTGACCTGCAGCAAATTCAATAGTTGTTTCAACATAGTAATACAAAGTGTTATCATCAATAAATGTTGATCCAAGTGCTGCATTCAATGACCTTGCAGACATATCGTATTGAGTCATTGTGTTATCAATCCTTGCATTTGTTGATGTGATTGCCGATGATAATGTGTAAGTTCCATCTTTACTGTATCTGTTAACCCTAAAAACAAGATTTTGCGGTGAAGATGGATAAACTGTAATTGAATAAAACGGAATCAGCACAGGTGCTGCAGAAGCACCTGATTCAGGAAGAAATACATTTGTTCTTGTTGCAGGTCTATTTGTCGCAAACTTGTCTGATTTATAAGACATTGTCGGTGTTGATGTAATATTAAATACCCTTCTTTTATTATACGAATTTGAATAACTGCTTGATCTTGTTTCAATATTCAAGAATTGTGCAACATTTGTTCCATATTCATACCCAAATTTACATTCAACCAATCTTGTATGGTTTGAAAATATGTCAACTCGTATTCCTGCAACTAATGGCAGATAAGTCAAATTTGAATTCACATAGTTACGCACCACGTTACCAATGTTGAACACACCATAATTTGTAGCAGGATTCGGAAATGATTTCAATTGTGCAACCTTTACACCACCGATATAAATGTCACAGATGTATTTGAAATTTGTTTGACTGTACAATGATGATTCAAGACACGTGCAAACAAGATCATCATTTGCTGATGAATAAATTACAGGAAAATTTGATGTTACTAATGCCATTTTATAAACTGTTTATTACTGATATTGTTAATGCTGTTTCAAATTCCTTTTCTGCAAACTTTGCTGCAGTTGCTTCTGCATCGGTCCAGAAGTTTGTTTTCTTTAAACCTTGCTTTCTTACAATCCCTGCAATCATTATTGCTGTTGATGTCGCTGTATCTGTTATCTTCTGCCTTCTTGATTCTCTTGCACTTATTGCGTTCTTTGGATTCTTACTTGTTGCCTTTGCTTTCAACCCTTCTTTAATCAACCATTTCCTTATTGCTGTCACCATTTCAGATGACTTCTTTCCGCTTTTACCTGCAGGCGGTTTGAATGAATAAGGTGAATCTGATGGATTGCCTGATTGCCAACCTTTGACACCCTTGTCAATAAACTTATAATAATCAAGAACACTGATTTCAATTGTCATCTTTTTACCCATCACCATAATTTCTGATGGTTTAATTGATTCAGATAAACCGCCTGTTGATACACGATCAGCAGCAGCAAGATTGTCAACTGCAGAATTGATAAATTCAACTGCAATATTATACAATGCTGTTTCCAGTGCTTTGCCTTGAAACGTTGTGTAATCAGATGCCAGGTCACTGTTTAAATCAATGGTTCTATTATTTATAACATCTAATTGCCGCCTGGTCATACTAATTGATTGCATCGATATTTCTTTTGTTTATTTCTGCTTCATATTCCTGATGTGCTTTCAAATAAGACAAGTCATTGAATGCTTGTATTATCGGCAGATCATACGCTTCATCAAGTTTAATTCCTTCAAATTCTGCTACCTTTTTTGCTGAATAAATCCAACCATATTGTTCATTAAATCCGTTTGATAATGGTTTCAAATCTTCTTGTTCCATATCTTCAATCCCAAACAAACCGCCGTATTCATCACTTAATTTTTTAATCACTTCAAGAAACTTTGTGACATTATACAGCACTGGCAACAATGGCATCTTCAATATTTTATCAGCACGTTCAACGTGTGACAATTTATCGCATGTTGAAAATGATGCAGCAATTAAATGAAGATTATTCAAGTAATTGTTTTTGTAAAAATGTTGCACTTCAATGAACTGTCCAAGTGTTACTTTACGAATATCAAAGTTGAACTTGAAATCCTTTATTCGTTCAGTTTCTTTGCCTTGCATATTCAGTTGTTCAAATCTTTGCTTAAACTGCCTTTGCAGTTGTGCAAATTTATACTTGTTGATCTTGTCAAATTCCTGTTCACTTTTACCAACTAAGAATGCCATTGAAAACAAAACCTTATCAACCTGGTCCATATCCGTTTCGTTTATTTCGTTTATGTACTGATACATTTCAACGGTTATCTTGTTCCACTTTGGAATTCTTAATCTATTAATAAATATCATTTATGATGTTTTGTTTCTTAAATTATTGCATAATGACCGGACATGCCTGCTGATGTCCTGAATTTATGCCATGCCAGTGCTAATGCACAAACACAGTCATCATGCAAACCTACAGGTGCAGAATAACGAACACCAGTTCGTGTGTACTCAAATTCAAATTGTTCAAGTTCATCTTTGATTTGACCTTCAGGAAATGTGATTCGCCTTTGTTGAATTGCAAGTGCCAACCCTTCCATGATCTGTTGTTTGCTCGATGAAGTAAACTTGAATAGTTCAACATCTTTAACCCTTGCAATGTCTTCTGCAATGGGATCACCGACACCTGTCGAATCAATTGCAATCTGTGCATTTGGTAAGGAAAGTATTTCTTGCGTAGTTTGTCGCCAATCTTTTTGAAATCTTCTGTAATCACATACACTGCCGTTCTTATCCAATCCAATAATCACTGTGTGATCACTTGACTTTGCAAGGTCAATGCCGTAACAGATGGCAGGACCTGATGTCATCGGGTATGTACATTGATGAATAAATGAAACCCCAAACGGATTACTTCCATCTTCTGCTGCTTCTGCCAGGTATAATTCTTTAAACACTGATTCAGGCAGATCACGTTTCGCCTGTTCAATTTCTTCCATTGTCAAAAGACCTTCACGTGCTGCATCATAAGCAGTTATTTTGAAGTGTTCAAAGTTCTGTTCACCTTGCTTTGCACGTTGTGCCATACGATAACCCCAATTCTTTTTACCCTTTACGTTACCGATAAACTTACACCAACCATTTGTGGCGGTTAATGTTGAACGAAGTGCAAACCATGCTTCTTCACGTGACCGGGTAAACTCATCAAATACACAGGCATAAACGTCATCACCATAAAGGTTGTCCGGTTTTTCTGCAGATTTGAATTGTATGATTGCACCTGTTGGCAGTGTTAACTTTAACTTTGTTTCATTCGCTTTAAAGAAGTTCTTATCCGTCACCTGTGCTTTCATTCTATTGAACGCAATTTCCGCCTGTGAATAAACAGGTGCAACCCACCAAACAGATTGATTTTCTTTTAATGTCAATGCTTGTTCAAATAACCAAATGATATGACTGGCAGTTTTACCTACCTTTGTCGATGCTTCTGTGACTGTGAATCTTGCATTTGAATTCAGGATTGCTTTCTGATATTCGTAAAGGAATGGTCTTGTATAGTTAATCTGTTTCATCTTCTTTGTTGTCTTTTGATTTATCAATTAGATGCACCCACAATACTGAAATGACAACAGCAACAATAAATTCAAATAAGTAAACACGCCACATAATTATGATTTTATTTTACACACCCAAACAACATTCTTGAATTCTTCCATGTATGGTTTTAAATTGTATTTGTCAACTGCTTTACTAATATCAGAATCTTGAATTTCCAACCAATTCCAAATCTTGTCTTTGTAGTTTTTTAAGAATTCATCTGCATTGCAACAATAATCATGTGCCATAATGATGTCACCATCTTTCAAGTATTCACTTAAGATATTAAATTCATTTATCTTATTACCACCATCACACAACACAATGGTTGTTCCTGGTCTATTGATGTAATCTTTTACATCATTGTCAATCAATGCATCATACTGATCATTAAACACATTCTTGATGATTACTTCAATGTCATGTCCTTCATTTAGATAATGTTTCTTTTCAACATCATAAGTTCTGATTGTAGTGTTCATTGATAAATCATCTAAGATGTCCCTTATCATCAAAGTAAGTCCACCTGATGCAGTTCCTATCTCAAGTATTTGTGAAGGTTTTGCAGATGTAATCAAATTATAGAATGCATCTTCGATGTTTTCATGTTGTTGAATCGGAATGTTTTTGTAATTGAAGTTGCCTGTTACTTGTTTCATATTGCTTTTTTGGTTTTAAAGATTTGCCTGTTATTTATTTTGTAACCATTTTCTTCATAGTATTTTGCCCAATAACCCCACTTATGACCTGCCAATGATAATCCCTCATCTTTCATTTTTCGGTACTCAGTACCATTGCCAACATCGTGTCCAATGTGTTGCTGTGTTAAATTTGGTATGTAGTAATTGATGTAGCCACTATTATTTAATCTTAACGCATAATCGCTGTCCTGCATTCCGTACGGATCATGGTCTTCATTCATATAACCAATGTCATCAATTACCTTCATCGGGATAAGTACATTTGCAAATGCAGTGTATGTAGGGTGTACCATTAAACCATTCATTTCAATCTGATCTGCCAAACCTTCAACACAATGAATGCCACACATTCCAGTGTTTGGAATTCTTTCTGCATAATAGACCATGTGCTTTAACCAATCATTTGGAAGTTGAATGTCATTTGCTGCATACACAATAGCATCATATCCATTTTTTTTGGCAAAGTCAAAACCGTCATTTGTTGCGGTTGCAATCCCAAACTTATCAATAGTAATCAAATCAAATGGATAACCTGCATCGGCAATTGATTTCAATGATTGTTTGGTGTAATCATGTCTTGAGTAATCCAAAAAAATAACAAGAACTTTCATATTATAATTTTATGTTGATGTAGTAAATGTAACCAAGTGCATCTTTAACCCTGAATGTATATGGTGTATTTCTGCGAAGTTCAGTCCATTTAGTTTTATTTAAACTCCAACTTGTAGTTGAGTTTCTGCTAAATGAATATGGTGGCTTTCCTCCAGTTGCTTTAAATGTAACAGAATTAATTGTTGTGCTTAATACAACCATGCTTAATGTATTGTACATTGTACATGATGAAGTTTTAATGCAGTTGTTTGCATCTTTGGTGTTTATAGTATGTACACCTAGTTGTACATCAAAGAAAGTATCTTTTCTTTGATACGGACCATTATCAATTGAATATGTAAATGGTGGTGTTCCGCCTGTGCTTCTTACTTTGATGAATCCGCCTTCGAATTCCTGTGCAAAACATGTTGTTGACATCAACAAAATAATAATCAGTAATTTCATATCAATAATAATTTAAGAATTAAAACAGGCATTGCACCGTAGATTGTATAAAGTAGATCATTAATATCCGGTGTTCCTTCCATGCTTACATAATCCCAAACTTCTTTGGCAGTCCCAATGGCAACCACTGGAACCATTGCCCATATTGCAGGCATAAATAGTTGTGCAATTGTGTAGATGCATAATCCTGCAATGAAATGGTATTGTTTATCTATTGGCATATTTGATTGATTTAAGTTTTTCAATGTACAGGATTGCATCCATCAGTTCTTCCTGCAGGTGTGTAAAGTAATCATCATTGTTATTCTGTTCCAATGTTGTGCCATACTTCTTGATGCCTACTTCGCTACGTTGGTTGAACTTGTCGATTACTTTTTGTACTATCTTGTCTTTATGGTCTGTCGGTTTTTCCGACACGTTACAATGCACAACAGTTTCACCCATTTCATTGACATAAACAATTTGGTAATTCAATAATGTTTCAATTGCCTTTGTAACTTCATATGGTTTCTGCATGTAAACTTCGTCATCACCAATACGCCATGCATGATAAGTTGTTAAAATTGTTAATGCTTGATGTAGTTTCATTTGTTTAGTTTTAATTATTAGGGAAAAGTGTTTTATGTATTCTGTCAAATAACAGTTTTAAATCTTCACCGTTATCTATACTCCAACCTTCTGTTTTAAGAACATAGAAACATCTTTCTGCCCTATCAATACCCAAATCAGAAAGGCATTTAATCTCTAAAAATTCAGCACCATCATTTTCAGACATGCAGTTTGCTTCTTGACTAAAATGAAATGTTGCTTCTTCTAATAATGGTTTTTCGTTCATTTGTTTAGTTTTAATCGTTATTTACAATTTTATCGAATAGCTTTCTTATTGCCCATTTAACTAATTCATAGGAAATAATAATAACTGTTATCTTATACATAAAGTGTTGCCCATAATAAGTTGGCAACAGCGCCGATAAAAAAGAACATCCATGATTGATTAATCTTAGGCATTACACCTACATTTCCAATATCACGTGGACCAACTGCATAATCCTTAAACCCAAAGATTAATCCTGATCCAATGAAGGCAGCAAGTAAACCAGCAAACCCTTGAAACCAATACTGATTATCGGGAAAGAAGATTGGATTGATTAATCCAATACTGAATGCCATGCCGAATAAGTTCTTAATTACTTTCATGTTTTTTGTTTTAAAATTAAGATTTTTGTTTCAATATTTCATCAATATAGTTTTCAACCTGATTGCGCTGTTCTTCGTTCATCAACATCAACTTATCGTTGATTCCTTCAATCAGGAATGAATCTGCTAGTTCTTTTTTAAGGATTAGTTTATTCTGTGCTGTAAGTTTGCAGGTGATGGAATCAATGATGAAGTCACACTTATGAATGTACTGTGTGAACTGATTCTTAATACTTGAATTGCAATCACGTTTCACATCAGTGAAGTATTCCTTTGCGTTGTTGATGTGATGCAGTGCCTTTGCTAAACTAAATGTATTTTGTGAGAAGTTCATTATTTATTTAAGTTTAGTGTTACGTTGTATGCTGAAATAATTCCATCAATCTTATCCGGTGCGTAGGTCCCACGTTTCTTCCATAGTTCTTTCATGGCATTAATCATTTCACCTGGTGTTGGTTTGCGGTTAAACTCAATCAATCCGTCTGGTGTTGATGTTGTTTCCATCACATCTATTTCTCCAAATGCAATTCTACAAAGTTGCTGTTCTATCTCTAAATCCGATTTTAAGCCGTTTCTAGCCGCTTCAGTAACTTCGTGTGTGATTACCTCATTTATTAAAGATTGTTTAAATTCGGCACGTTTCTGTAGCTCAAGGAGTGCTTTAGGTTTATATCTGTGAAATGTAGCAGTTGACATTCTCATTTTTTCACAAATGCTCTCATTTTTATACGAATTATCCAACTGCTGCTTTTCTAGTTCATCAGCAAGTTTAAGAATTCTTTGTTCGTTTTTTTGTAACTTTTTCATTTGGTATTGGTTTTTGTTCTGCTTCACGTTTCAATAGTTCATCATATTGATTATAAACATATTTTATCATTTGTGCAACATCAGCACTGCAATGCAGGCAACAAAGATAACCAGGACTAAATTCTTCACGAATGATGTTAAGCATTGTTTGTCTTGTTTCATTTGTTAGGTTTGTAAGGAATCCTGCAACAACCAGTGTATGATGATGCGACCTATTGAAATCTAAGAATTGTCTATTTTCAACTTTCATATATTTGTTTTCTTTGTTCGTTAATGTTTTTAAAGTTGTAATGCTCGTTGCAATATTCCATTAAGTTTCGGCCATACATTTCACGTGTGTAATCAAAATCAGTCAAAAGTTTGATATGCTGATACCATTCCCTTTGATTGTCAACATACATCACGCAATCTTCAGGAAAGTCAAGATAAGGATCAACACGCGATGCAATCACTGGAACACCGGCATAAGCAGATTCTAATATTTTAAGGTTTGACTTATACGAATTAAATTTGTTTGCTATTAATGGAACAATTGAAATGTCAGCATTGTTGTAAACTTGATAATATTCTGTTGGTTTCATTGCAGGAAATACCAATGGATCAAGCTTCAATCCACAGGTAAATGCAGATAGCATCATATTAGATTCCGGCAAATCTTCAACATAACCACCGAAAGTTGTCTTAACTTTTTTAAGCAGCTGCGAATCAGATGCCACACGTTTCATTGGATTTCTCAAAAGTTCAATATCATCTTTGTGTGTAATTGATCCCTGATACAAGATTTGAACTTTATGGCATTGTTGTCGATTAAGATTAAATTGTTCGAATCCACCTGGTATAGCATTGGGTAATACATGAACATTCCGATTATAAACTTTGATTGCATCTGCTAATCTTTCGTGTGTACAGGTGATGATGTCTGCATCAATCATATTGTTTATAATCACGTTTGAAACTCCATCAATATCCCAATGTGGTTTTAAGATATGATTTTCAGATAGGTGCCAATAATCATCAATATCAATGGCAATTTTGAAACCATATTTTACACGAAGTTGATTGATTCTCTTTGCATGATTAAAGTTTGCATAACGGTTAAAAACTAACAAATCACAGCCGAAATTTTGTATTGCTTCTTCTGTAAGCTTATTGGTAATGTGTGTATCATGGTCCATGTTCATCAATGGTGTGTACACTCGATGGTAACATGATCCTGCACGTTGGTTTATGATTCCAATTATTTTCATGTGTTATAATTTTCTGATTACACCGTCAACAAAGATTGATAATATCATTGCCAGGCACATGTAAGGAATTGCAACCCAATGAAACCCGGTAAGGAACAAAGTGATCCAACCGGATAAGCAGGTGTGACAGTTTAAAGGTTTAAAGTTTAGTTTTGCTTTGAATCGGTAAGGCATTTGCAGAATGTTAATCCAAACAAATGAAAGTGCAACTGCATAGATTATTTCCATAATGATTTTTTTATTTGTTGTTTTGCTTTCTTGATTGCGTTGTAAATTGATTTCACTGGTATTTTGGTTATGTTAGATACTGCCCTGTATGATCCATGTATTGAATAAAGATTTAGCAGTTCTTGATTATACCAATACAGATTCTTTGATTCGTTTACACATTTGTCAATCAGTTCATGGTAGTTGTCTGACGAATCCACTTGCTGTTCCATCACATCAACATTAAGTTCATCATTTAGTTTGTGTTGTGTTAAGAATCCGGACCTGTTGCTGAATACTGAATTTGAAATAATCTTGACCAAAAAGAATTTCAATTGTTTTTTGCTGTTCAGTTCGATAATGAATTCAGGTGACTTTTCACAAAGGACGGTGAATGCATATTGCTTAAGATCATCTTGCAGTTCAACTGGCTTAATTTTCTTAATCAATTCATTTACTTCTTTGCTCACATAAAGTTCTGAAATAATATCGTTTTTATTTTTCAATAAAAAATGTGTTTACCAAAAATAATGAATTTATTTTAACTAAACAACAATAGGTTTTTGAAAAATAGCCGAAGGCGAAAAATCATTCTCTTTCTTTTTTATTTCCTTTCCTTTCCTTTCCTTTATAGCATTGCGTTCGCATTGCGGTCGCAATGCGTTCGCATTTTTCCACCTTTTATTCGCTGATTCACTTGCTTTTATAGATTTATCTTTTCTTTCATTTAACCGCTTTTCTATGCTGTTTGATTTAAATGTTTTCTTACCTATTATAAACAGGTCAAAGTCATGTATTACACTCTTAATTATGTCGCAATGCGTTCGCATATCGAACGCAATGCATTCGCAATCCAATGGCAATGCGTTCGCATTATTGTATAAATCTTCAACCAATGCCCAGTAAATTCCATATCCTAAAAGACCATGTTTTTGTATCAATTTTTTTATCTTTACATCGGTCCTGGCATTAAAATCATGTGTGAAATAAAATGTGTCTTTTGTCATAATTAAAAATTTGTTTGTATGTATTGTCTTGTGTCAACATTGTATGTAAAAGATACATTTCCAACCTTTCCGAGCCACGAATATCTTACTTTTTGAATATAGCATGTAACTTCATTTTTCTTAAATGACCGCCACATACAGATACCGTTGTCTGTCTTATTAAAGAAATGCGCTGATCCGCTGATGTTATAAAGTGTTGGAACTTCATATTCACCTGTATCTTTACTTTTTGCAATCTTTGTAGGGTGTGCAACAATGAAAATATGTATGTTTGAAAGCAATGCAAATGCTTTAAACTTTGTTAATGATTCACTGATGTATTGTGTTTCTGTTTGGTTTGGTGGAACTTTGTGTTCAATGTAATTCCAAGGATCAATGATAAGACCTTTGATTCCTTTACGATGGACCAGTTCACGTGCCTTGTCAATGATTCCATCAACAGTAACATCAACTTTATTAATGTTTATAAAACTAAAATACTGATCAATAACACCAATGCTGTAATCAAATTCATCTTTATTCAATCTGTGTGAATCATTTTTTCTAAATGCAAATGATTTGCCTGTCACCTTTTCTTGTAATTTTGTGACGTGAAATGCAGATGGTTGATTCTCAAAAGAACAAACCCCCCAATGCCATTGATGATGCATTGTAAGTTTAGTCATAATGTAATCAAGAAATTCGGATTTTCCGGATCCAGGAACACCTGTTATCATTGTGATCTGTCCGCCGGCAAATGTAATATATTCATCAAGAACAGGAATGTGTGATTCATAACCTTTTGGATAACCGTTTTCATAATAGTTTTTTACATCTTCATACATGTCTTCCATTGTGTGAATGCCTTCAATAGGAAAGCACGTTGCCAGTTCAATAACATTTGCCACAATTGCCTTACCATGTTTTACAAGTACATCATTAAAATCTTTGCAATCATCAGGATATAAAACTTTGTAACATTTTTCTTTGCCGATTCTTCTTGCAAGTTCTTCACGTAGGTTATTGCCTGGATCATCATTGTCTGTGGCAATCATTACCCTTGTTTTATTTTCAAAATACTTATAACAGTTGTCAAGATATTGCAGGTTATTACCTGCACCATTTGGAACAGATACAACATTGTAATATCCGCATTCATACAATGTAAGTGCATCAATTTCACCTTCAACAATTATTACTGATTGTGTGTCCTTGATTGCATCGATGTTGTAAAAGATTAGTTCTGCATTCTTTGCAAGTTTAAAATCCTTATCCTTTGCCCTGTATTTGATGTTGATGAGTTCTTCATCACGATAATAGTTGAAACATATTGCAGTAACTTCTGCCTGTGCTTTCGGCATCCATTCAAACGATTCTGTGACATTAAAACGTAACAGGGTGTTATTGCTTATGCCACGTGTTTCAAAGTATTTTATGGTGCTTTCTGATAGTTTGGTTAATCGTTGAACAGGACGTTCATATTTTTTATCATTCTTTTCAAGTTCAATATTGTATTTTTCTGCAAGGAATTTGATTGATTCGTAATAAGATTTGTTTTTATGTTCCATTACGAACTGGATTACATCACCGGACCTGCCACAACCGAAACACTTGTAAATACCTTTGTCATTTGATACATTAAATGAAGGTGTTTTTTCTTGATGAAATGGACACAATCCAACTGCAGTTGATCCTGTTCGTTTTAGTTTGACAAATTGTTCAATCAAACTAATTATTTCGATTTGATTTTTTAGTGATTGCATCGTTTAGTTTAGATAAAAAATGATGGCATTATTAATAATGCCATCATTAAAAGTTGTGAATTTACTTTAAAGAAATCAGATAATCATAAAATTCAAAGAAATCTTCCGGTGTTTTTGCAATGTGATACAACGCGCCTGAACTGGTGACATTTTTTTCATACTTCTTTTGATCATCAGACATTCGGTCTTTATTTACTTTTACTTCAATATAAATTGGAATGCTGTATTCAAAGTTTTTATTTCTGAAATGTCCTTTGATGTCTGATGTTCCCCTGTCACCTGTTCCCTTCTGCCATTCGATTCCGTTTTCAATTCTTTCAAGTTTGCCTGATAGGATATTAAACTTTTCAAAATACTTTTTTATTGGTCTGCCCATGTTGTTTGTACGTTCTGCATGGTGACCGGTCCACTTCATGACATTGCAGATTAATGTTGTCAATCCGTTTGCTGTTTTGTACTTTGGTAAAGCAGGTTGAAAGTAATGACCTGATGAATAGGCAGAAGGGTATTTCCTTTTAAAATCTTCTTCATGTGCTTTGTAGTATCGTTGTTGCCAGGTCATAAGTTAGAATGGTAAGTCACCACCAAGTGAATTAATGTATTCTTCTTCAAACTTCTTTTCAATGTTTCCTGCTTTCTTCTTTGGTGCTACTTTCATTGTTGGTGCTTCTTCTTCTTCCTGCTGATCAGTAACATCAGATGTAACTTTCCAACACTGCAGGGTATTAAATACTTTCACTTCACCTTGTGGATTGGTCCATTCACGTCCACGTAGATTGATTGACACTGTCAATGGTTGACCAGGTCGAAAGTTATTGAACAAATTTACTTTGTCCTGTGCAACTTCAACTTCAAGTGTTTGCGGGTAATCGGCATTTTCATCATCAATTACCCATACTTTACGTGACTTGAATGTGCCACGTTCTACAACATCATTCTGTTGTTTGAATTTACATTTGATTTCCATGTGCTAAGATGATCTTTGACCTGATCAAGGTTTATTTGTTTTTAATTGTTTCTTTTAATTCATCAAACATGTCATTTAAATCAGAACACAAATCATCAATTGATCCATAAATTCTTTGTAACATATCATTTATTCCGCCTTCAAACTTTTCACTCATTGATTCATTAATCTTTCTTAATTCATGAATTAATAAGGTTTCAAATGTTGTAAGTTCTTTATCTTTGTGAAGTTGTATAAGGTCTTCAAACTTTCCATTTTGATTTTTCATTTCTTTTTTATTTAAAGGGATTTGTTAAAGGTTTTTGATCATTGTTTATTTCTTCTGCTATTCTTAAGATTTCATCATCAATTGTACATTGCTGGTAAGTCATTGCGATTAGTGCTGCTTTGAATAGTACAAACATTGTTTCAATGTCTGTTTCTGAAGTTGTGAATAATGCAGTGACACCACCATGTGTCACTGCTAAAGTTGTTGAATTGTCAATAGTCATAATTTAAACGATTCATTTTTGATTGTAAAGTAATGTAAATTTCTGCTTTATAATATAGGTGTGCATAACGTTTCTTCCAAATTTCAATCACTTGCTTCATTCGGTGTTTGCCTTTGAAATAACGTGCATCAACTATTTCATCATTGTATTCAATGGTTAAATATCCTGTCATTTTGCAAGTGTCACTTTGTAAGTAGATGTTGATGTCTTGAATGGCGGAAATATTTTACATACTTCATCATCTTTTAAAATATCCATTCCACAATCAGGTAATGTTTTTAGGAATGCTTTGCGGTCACTGATCTTGATTTCAAGTTGTTCTTGTTGTTCAAGTAATTCATGCAGTTCAGGATCACCACAGAATTCAAATGTGTAACTAATTCCTGTTTCCATCGGTGCAATCTTTGCCCCCGATGGTGATTTGAATTCTTTGCCATACTTTGCAACTTCATCAAGTGCATAAGATTTAAATTCATCATTGCTTTTAATTTGCTTGATGAATGCTTCCAATGCTGCAATCTGTTCAACTACTTCAAGAATGTTGCCTGTTTCAAGAACATTTTGAACTATTAAATCTGCAGCAATTGTGATTTGTGTCTTTGTCATTCCGGCAAAGGCGACCGGTAAGTTTACGTTTTCCATTGTTTTTTAGTTTTGAAATTTAAGAAGTGCTTGTCTAATATGATCAACCATTTTATCGTTTACACATGTTGCTAAACTCTTACGTGCAACTGTTTTACGTGCTGATTCAAGTGTTGAATTCTTGATAAGAGTTTCGATTTCCTTTTTAACATCATCAGTTAAAAACCATGCATCAGTAACTTCCTGCATGTTAAGTTTGGTCTTAATCAATTCAACCTTTTCTGCTGTTGTTGGTGTTCCATTCTCGCACCATTGCAATAACATCTTACCTGTTTGTTCTGATGGCACAAATTGTGGCTGGTCCATAAATAACCCTGTACGGTCTTTTAATGCAGTTGCATTGTGTCTGATGTCTAGTTCGATGTTAGCGGTTAATTCATACTCAAACCCTTCACGTGTAACTTCTTTCAATCCTGCTTTCTCAACTTTCATTTTTCCGCCTGCATCCTTTGTCATTTCATAATCTTGCTTACGTCTTACGGTAGTAATAACGTGGCATTTTGATTGTAGGATTGCATCAATAAATGCCTGATGACGTGGTGTTACTTTTGCCCAATCCTGGTATTTACCACCAAGTTGTTCTTGTATTTGTAAACAACCGCCTTTACCGTCCCATTCGTGTGTAATGGAATCAATGATGATCACATTCATTCCTGCATCTTCACAGGTCTTAATTGCATCAATATAACGTTCAGGTGAAAATGGTGCATTCAATGTGAATACATTGTAATTACCCATGTGTGCATACAGATCAGCACTGCCATTTTCTGTATCAATTATTGCGACTTTTGATAAGTCACCACTTGACAAACCCTTTGCAATTAGTATTGCAGAATAAGTTTTGCCACCGCCTGATACTGCTGAAAGTCCAAGGCGGATTTTTGCTTTTGTTCTTGTTGCTTGACGTAACATGTTTTTTTGATTTAGTGAATAAAAAAGTTATTTCAAATCGTTTGCAATGTTAATTACAAACTCGTTGATTTTTGAATTTAGTTTGATGTTGTTTTTTCTGCAGGTGATTAAACTTTCTGCATTGATCCTGAATCCTGTGCTGATTGTTTCTGCTTGTTTTTTTCTGCCTGAATTGGAACGTTTGCCACCGTGCTTTGGTTTTTGGTTTGTCATATTGTTTGATTAGGTTTTAATGATTTCATTCGCTTGTCCCAAATATCAATGAAGTATTCAACATCTTCCTGCTTGTTGAACTGGTCATCATAAGCAAAGATGTATTTAACAATGTTTCTGAGTTCTTCTTCATTTTTTGATTTGAATATTTGCGACAGTATTGAAGCAAATGCATCATCTTCGTTGTCAAATTGTATTGAATTAATTGCTTCTTCTTTTAATAATACTGCAATTGTGTAAACATAAATTGCAATAACAATAATGAAAGTTATAATTACTATTAACATAAATTAGGTTTAAAATAGGTTAATAATATTGTGTCCAATAAATGCAATCAATAATGAAATAATGACAATGACTGTTGCCTGTGTTGAAGTAAATGATTCTTTCTGATAGTTAGTTTTTTGTTTCACGTGAAATAGTTTTAGTTTTTTGTAAAATTGTTTAGTGTGTAAATGTAAAGTAATGTTTTTAATCTGCAAAACATTTTTCAAATATTATTGAATTTGTTTTTGCCTTTGTTCCTGTGGAATGAAGTTTGTTCCAACCCCACCAACTTTGTTGATAAAGTCAACTTCAACCTTTGCACTGTTGATAATAACTTGACCAACTTCACAGATTGCTTTTGCCCGGTCCAATTCCATTGGATTTTCAGTGTCTGATAATGCTTCCAGTGCTGCAAATAAATGATTGCGTAAATCTTCAATTTTGTTTTTCATTGATTTTCTTTTTTAGTTTGTTTTTTAATTTGATTAATTCTTGTATTTGTTCCGGGTATTGATGAATGGTGTTCCTTAACATGTTGTCTGCTTGACTGATCACCTTCAGGTTGTTGATGTCAAAGTTGTTCATGTTGTTGTCTTTGAATATTACAACATGATTATCAGGAACTGGACCGTTTACGTTTTCGTAAACAACCCGATGTTTTAAACGCCAGTCAGAATCAGCAATTTTTACATACGTGTAACCTTCATGATCAATACGTATAGAACCAACCTTTTTGATGTTACCCGGTTTATTACCAGGTTTAAACATTGTGCGCTTGACTTTCTCATACAATTCTGCAGGCATTTTTTTGCCTTTATTGTGTGACGGTTGTCCCTTCTTAAATTGATGTCTTATACCTGATGATCTTAATCTTTCTGCCTCAATTTCAAGCAGTGCTTTCATGTGCTTAAATGATTTCTTTAATCCCAATTCATATGCTTTGCCATTTACACTGCCAATTGGTCTGTTCATGATTGCAGCAATGTCTGCAGTTTTCATGTCGCTGTAATTGTCTGTAAGAAATTTGATTTCTTGTTCTGTATAAAAGTTTCTTTTCATTTAAAAAAGTTGAAGTTGATTGTTTATTGATTCAATAGGTTTACTAATCCAATACTTTGCAAGTGCTGTGTTTTTGGACCGTTCAAATTCTGCAGATGCCATCAATTTAATTTCATTCATAAGGTCATCATTGCCCAAATATTCAGCAGTAATGATTGCCGATTGTAGTGCTTCATCGACAAGAACAGCACCGATTTCAAAGTGCTTACGGAAGATTTCTTTTGCTAATTGTTTTGTGTTCATTTTAGTTTAATTTAGTTTGAAAAATATGTGCGTTGATTGGTCGCACCCCCACGTCTTTGGTAAGTTTAGAATATTATAAATCAAATGTTGGACACATTGAATATTTGCCATTTGGAAAAATGTACTTTCTGCCATCAAAACTTGTCATTATTTTTTTTCTTACTATTTTTTTATCAAAATAAATGATTGCAAAGTTTCCTTTGATTTCTAATAATTCAGCAGTGAAAATACAATTGTGATCACAAATTGAACGAGTTGATAAAGTTTTAATTGAAGTCATTTTGTTTAGTTTTAGTTTTGAATTGTTTCGTTTAGAATTCAAAAGTATAAAAGATATTTGAAACTGCAAAACATTTTTCAAATTATTTTTTTAAATCTCACCAAATGCAGTGTGGTAAAGGAAAGAAATTTTTATTCATATCTCAAATGTCAGCGCAAACCTTGCAAATTAGATACAAAAAAAATCCCGGTATAGACATACCAGGATAACTTTCATTCACTAAACTAAAATCTATAAAACGAAAACAAACTAAACTTTAAAATATAATTCTGCTTCTGCAGTTCTGCGTCTGGTTAAACCTTTTAACACAGTTAATTTGCCACCGACTGTTGCCTTATTCCACTTCATAAATTCATCTTTTATTGTCGGATCATTTGGATTAAGCAATATCTTTTTTCTAAGTGTTGATTTAGTAAAGGCACCGATGCCAACATTATAGATAAATGACAAACAAGAATCAAACTGATTTTGATTAAGATTTAACCCATGCAAAGATATTGATTTGTTCTTTAATTCCCACATCAATAATTCATTTGCTTGCTGTTCATTTATCGTATCACCTAACTTGATTTTGCGTCCATCTGTGTACATGGTTGAACCAAAACCTATGGTTACTACAGATGCCGGACACAAGTATGCCTTCGGTTTATAACCTTCAAACATCTTGATTAAGTTGATGCAGTTCTGTGATGCTGTCATAATTTTTTAAGTTGTAATACGTTACACAATATCGAACATAAAAGTGCTATTATAAGCCACATTATCCAACGATTTTTTGCTGTTACTTTGTTCTGCAGTTTTCTGTTTTCGGTAATATATTTATTACTTTCTTCATTACATTTAATTAAATCAAATTTTATACTGGTCAATTCAGCCGAATCTTTAACCACCTTCACAATCGTTTTAACCGGGTATTTTTGACCGATAATTACAGGTCTATTGATTAGTGTTGTTTTATTTTTTACAAGCCATATTGTGTCCTTTGGAATTTCTTCAAATTCATTTATTTTAATGGCTGTGTAAACAGTATCAAAAGTTGTAATTGTGTCAACTTTTGATATTACACACGGGAAAGAATCCTTGCAGAATTTGGCAAGAAGTTCGGGGTGTTTTTCATTTAATTTGTCAAGTTTCTTGCTCGGATTACAAGACAAGATCATTACCGTCATCAACACTGGTATCAAATATTTCATTGTAGATATTATTTAAAGATTCACTAATTATGGAAATTGCCTGAAATTTTATTGTGTTAATTATTGCACGTTCATCTTCATTCATTAACCCGGTATCAAGTAGATCAATTGCACCAAGTGAATTGAATGCTGCTGCAATGTATTCACCGCTTCTGTCAAAATATTCAAATTCAACTTCTTCATCTAACATAATTTGCCGTTTATGATTGAATAATTTTTAACTGTGTAATCACCATTCTTTTCAATTTCTATGTGAGCAAACCCATGCATTGTGTTACCAACCAATGGTGAATAATCTGCCCTTAATTCACACAAACAACCTGTGGACCAGCAACTGATAATATTGCCGTCCAAATCCGTTTCAGGGTGATGTGACGGTCTGTGCAGATGTCCGACAATTAACGATTGTTTTGCCCTTAAGAATGCGCCACGTGATGGATTCACAGGTGTGAAAACTCCTTTGAAAATATGATGCCCATGTGTGATTGACAACTTCCCTGCTTTTACAAGAACTTTGTCATCAAGTATTGTCACTTTAACCTGGTTAAGTTGTAAACGTTCTTCAAGATAAAAATAATCATCGTCCCAAATTTCACGAACTTTTGAATGCAAGAATTTTTCCCATCGTACGCAATGGTTACCTTTAAGCCAATAGATTGTTGCCTTTGGAAATGCTTTTCTAAGTTGTTTTAAGAATTCTTTTGTCGCATCAAATTCTTGCTTAATACTTCTTTTCTTTACATCGTGTTCGAAACGTGACACCTGGTGCATGTCGATTAAATCACCATTGATAAAAATGGTATTTACTTTTTGTGCTTTGCCATAATCTAATGCTATAGTGACCGCAGATATGTTGTGGTAAGGAATATGGAGATCACTAATAAGAAGAATATTGTTGCAATGTACAGGCAAAATATAAGGTTCACGTTGTTCTTCATAAGATTCAGGTAAATTGTAAGGATTTTTTGGTCTATTTTCTTTCATAAAAAAATCTGATTTATTTACATATTTTCTCAAACGAATACCATTTTTACCTTCAATATACCTTAATGCACTTCTGCTATCTTCAACATTTGTAAAGCTTAATTTATTTTCGACATACATTATCCTTGCCAACTTTAAAGTTGGATAATCAGGATATTTTTTCCTGTATTCTCTAGCAATATCACTTCTCTTTGCCAAAGAATTTACCTGCTGAATTAGTAAACAAATTCTTCATTATGTAAGCAAGTGCTGTTGTTAATGCCATTGTGCCGATTGACTTCCAATCAAATACAAGTGATCCTGCTTCAACTGTTTGATAAACAATTGTAATTACTGTTGACAATACTGCCATAATAAGACCTTTTAAAAAGTCCGTTGTGTTAAGATTTAAAAATGTACTGTTCATATTTGTTTGTTTATTTGGTTTCTAAATTGGTGATTCTTACTTCGTGATCAACAATATCGTCTTTTATAACTTCAATGTCTTTATTAATGGCTACATCAGACAACAATATCTGTTCAATTTTTTTTTCAAATCGATCAATTTTTTTAAGAAACATATTGCTTACAAATGCAACCAGTGCAAAGATTGCTGTCATCAATACATTTGTCAATTGTGCGTTGTCCATTGTTTTAATTTATAATTGTGAAACCTAATTTTTGAGCAACATAAGTAAATATAATTGCATCATCTGCACCCCATTGTTGTACTATTTCAGATGGTATTTGCAAGCTTCCAACAATTAATTCTTCTGCTGATTCACTTTGAGTGTTAAATAAACGATAGGTAACTGTTCCCTCGCAAAATGGCAAAAAACCATAATTATAGAAATCTGTAATGCTAAACATTGTTACAGTTTGTTGACCTGATGCAGTCCATGCAGATATTGGTGTTATGTTTCTTGTGTTTGTCATAATTATTAATATAATGCGATTACTGGTGTATTTGTTGTTACTGTTACTGTTGATAGATTAAATGATGCTGGTGAAACTGTACCATTTGAATTACCTGTTAATTTTGCAGGAGATGTAAAATCATAAGTTGTATTTGCTGATTGTTGAACTGTTTGCACAATAGATGGAAAGGTTGTTGCAGTACCATTACATATTGCTGCCAAATAATAAACTCCTTGAGATAATGATGCAGTTGTTACAAATGCTTTCGAATTAAAACCTGCTGTTGTCCAAGTGTTTGCATCAGATGCAGTAGAATCAATTCTAGTACATAACCCTGTACCAACATTATAACTATACAATGCAATACCGTTATAATTAGCATTACCAACATAAGCAGTACCAGCACTACCTGTAATCCATTTTACACCTGTAACAGTTGTTGTTGTTGGTACATAAATAGCTGTTAGAAATATTCTAGTATTAATAAATTGCAAGTTAGTTGTTGCTTGAATAAATGAATTAACACCTATAGGAAAAAACTTTATTGAACTGCCTAAATATTGAAATGCAGAAATAGTTTGATTTGCATCTGTAATATTTACCTTAGTTGCAATTGATGCATTTACAGTATTAGTACGAGCATAATTTGTAAGCATATTTGCTGTATCACTGATGTTTACCTTAGTTGCAATTGATGCATTTGCAACGTTTGTACGTATGTATGGACTAAGCATATTTGCTGTATCTAATGGACTTACTCCTGTTCCTGCCATTATTCCACTTTGTTGTGTAACAGTTAAAATTGCAGATGGAATTGAAGGGTGTGGGGATGTAGCAGCAGTTGCTTTTATAACAACATTGTCATTGCTTGTTGCCCACATCAACTCCAAAGAATCATTACTACTAACTGCAATAACATAATTCCATGCTGCTATAACAGGCGATGCATTTGCACTACCTGTCAATACAACCTTCCCTGTTGTGCCGTTTAAATTAACACCGTTTTTTCTTAACCAAATATCTGCAATCATATTGCCACTGCCACCCGATTTTTCAAGTTGCAAAGAAAATTGTATGTTGTAAATTCCAGCGTTTGCAATTTTTATTCTTGTATTATTTGCAATTGTTACTCCATTTGATAAATCAGTTACTCCTAATTTTACACCATAAGCAGTGTTTATCAATGCCGCAGTTTGTGTTGTACTATCTGAAAACGAACCATAATATCCAACAGGTGCAGGATTAGTTCCAACACTGTCTTTGATTGCAAACCGATTTGCACCTACAAAATAAATTATTGAATCTTTGCCTGGTGTTCGTGTTAATCTTTTAACAAATTGATTTGTTGTATCAATAGCAGGACCACCCCCACCACTTACCCAAGATTCTAATGGTGCTAATTTTCCAGTATTATCAATTGCTAATGGTTTGTATGTTGTTGTGTCAGTTGTATAATTTAATCCAGTAAAATAAATATAATTAGAATTGTTTGTTGTTGTAAAAGCTATGCTATCAGCATTTACATTAAATGCTCTTGTCTCTCCATCTATTCCATTAAAATTTATTTTATTATCACTTCTAATTGTTACATTATTAGTTAAATCAGTTGTCCCACTTGTTTTCCAAAAATCTCCACCACCACCGCCAACACTATCTTTAAACTGAAAAACTCTTGTTCCATTTTTATAAGCATAAACACTATCATTGCTACGTTTTAACGAATCAATTTTTAAATTTATTCTGTTGCTTAAACTTGTTGTATCTATTGTTGTTCCGCCAATACTATCTTTGTATTGAAATACAAACACTCCATTTTTACGTGCAAAAACACTGTCGCTTCTGCGTCTTAATGAATCAATGCGTTGGTTGATTCTGTTGCTAAGTGATGTTGTGTCAATTGTTGTTCCGCCACCGATTGATGTCCATTTAACACCATTACCTAAATAAATATTTCCGTTAAGTGATACAGCACCAAGTTTATTAATAACCGTATCTGTAGGCATTATAAATGCTTCACGTGCCTGTAATCTTTTATAACTGAAACCATAGTCATAAGATTTGAAATACTTGTTTGTGTCATTCGTGTTCACCTGTGCTTCTGCAAACAAAGTAAATAAACAAAGTAAAATTGTAATTAATTGCTTCATATTATCTGTATAGTATTTGTAATTTTTGAAATTCCTGCAATTCTAATGGCAATGTCAATGATCCTGTTGCTGCATTAAAATAATATTCTTGCATTGATGGAACTGGCAAACCTGATGGTGTGGACAAATTCTGTCCTACAAAAACAAGCAGCAAAGTTTTATTAATCAATTCAGGAATAATCTTTGTTGTTGTTTCACTTGCTGTTCCTACATACACATATTTCAACACCGAATCCTGATTAAATGTGATTGTTTCAAATGGTGATCCCGGTTCAAACACTACATCATCTGCAGGAACAGCACATCTGTCTGATAAATAATCAACACCTATTGTCACATTTGTACGTACAGCAACGGTTAAATCTTCAAACTTTTCACGAAAGTATTCAAGATCATAATTTGTTGTAATGGTCCACACATCTTGATAACCTGAATAGTTTAACATTGCAAGGAAATCTTCTGCAATACTTGTCAAATCAGACATCAAATCAACTTGATTTGCATCTGTATTTGTTGTAATATCCTGCAGATCAAGAAACCAAATGTCAAAGTTGAATTTGGTTTGCTTGTCATCTTTATTTATTTCCGACTTGTTTATCTCAACGAAACAACAAGGATAACGTAAATCACCATTTGTAAGCCATTCAACAATTTCACCAAAAAAGAAATAGTTAATTTGTTGATGACTTAAGGCAAGTTGTTCCAGTTTTTTTACTACTTGATTTAGTGTCATTTTTCTTTTGTTTCTGTAAGAAAACTTTTAACTTTTCTTCGTTTGTTTTATTTATATTTTTTCCCATAATTTAGAAACGTGGCAAATTGCTTTGATATTTTTCTTCGTATGTTTTATACTCACTTTTGTATGGTGATACATCACCCAAGTAAATTGGATTGCTAAATCCTTGTCTTTCAGGAATAACAGTGTCAACACCTGATCCTGGATTAATGTATTCAGGAAACATTATAGGTGCATTTTCACGTAAATACAAACGCATTCTTTGTGCATATTCTTCTGCCCTTCTTTTGTACTTTGATGCAACCGAAAACAAATCAGTCATTGATGGTGCAATTGAACTGTCTGTTGTCTTTTGTGCAACCCCTTTATTCCAAAACTGATAAGTCAAACCCAAAGGCAATTCGCTGATCACATAGTTTGCAAGTGTATCAATGATGTAATCATCAACAAGAACTTTGTAATTGCCTGCAAGTGTATTTGCATTGATGTCCGTCAATAACTTGTTAAACAATGCTGATCCACACAAAGGCAAAATGAACATGTCCTGTGCTGCTTTGATTTCCGGAAAGATTAGTTTTTCATCTATGTTGTCATGAACAGCAGTTCTGTCTTTTAACATTTGAACACTGATCATTAATATATTTTTACTCATTGCTTTACTTTTTTATTACTATGTTTGTTTTCCACATATGCCTGCATTCAGCAGAAATTCCTTTGCCCTTTCCACGGTTCCAAAATCCGCCCTTTCTGTCCCATAATGAATAACCAAGTTTTTGTGAAATGTTTTCAATTTGTACACGTGAAAATAAACGGTCCTTTGCCAACATTTCCCTGCAGAATGGACGTGTTCCTTTTATTATTTTAGGACCAACACCTGGTCTTACTTCATAAGAATAACGAACAAGAATTTCAGGCAACTTTGTTGATATGTCACCAAGTATTGATGTCAAACTTCTTGTCAATTTACGTGTCACTAATACATCACCAATGCCTGTTGTTTCTGTACTGGCAATGTAACCATCTGTTTCTAATTTTGTTACAACTTCTGATGCATAACTTTCTTCAATATCGTTGGCAATTGCAATATCCTTTACTTGAACATTTGGATTCTTTTGAATCATCTTCAAGATGTTTGCTTCAAGATCAGTGACATTTGCAGATAATCTAAATACTTCTTTTTTATAAAAACTATCTTCATATGATTTCACTTCTGCATCTGATGTAAACTTTGCTTCATTCGTATAAATGAAATGGAATTTTTCACGCAATTCACCGTTCTCAATCAGCATGTTTGCCACATCAACTTCATTATGATCTTCTGAAAATTGTGCTTCATTTGTTCCAAGATACATTTTCACATCTTCATCTTTGAAACCAAATCCCGATTTTAACATGTGCGATGCCTGGTCCATTGTCAATTGACCTTTTGTGTATTGCCTTACAATCCTATTTATCTGCTGTAATTGTCTGCCTGTTAAGTTTGTAAGTACACTATTGATGGAAGATTCATCTTTCATTGTATCAGGTGCAACAACCGGTGTTGTTGCAACTGCAGTTGCTGTTGTCTGTTCTGTTTGTGTCTTAACCAATGGATTTGGTGCAAGACCTGCAAGTGATCTGATTTCATCTGCAGTCATTGATTCAAGCACTTTGTTCGCCACCAGTGGTGAGAGTGAATTTATGCTGTCACTGATAATTTGCGCCTGTGATTTGACATCTGTATCAGGTGAAATTGTAGAAATACCTGCAACTGTTGTATCAAAATACTTTGAAGTATCAACACCCATCTTTTCAAGAATCCAAGATTTCGGTGCTGCTTGAATTAATGATGCATCAGTGAATTCAATTCCAACGGGATCAACAGAACGAATAAATAATTCATTCTTAATACCCTTTAACTTTGCAATGTAGTTAAACACCTTTTCAAGTGTTCTTTGTTTTGAACTTGCATAAGTATTATTAAAAATGTCATAAGCCATTTTCAATTCATTACGTGATCCAAGTTTACCCGGTTCACTTATGCCAAATAAAACAGGTGATGTAATCTGATGTCCTGCCATCAAGTTTGCAGTAATCAATGCATCAACCTTTTGGAAATCTTCTTTTGTCAAATCTGATGATCCCAAATCAATCACCGTTGGTGCTTTTGTAGGATCATTATTGAATGAAACAATTATCTTTGATCCATCAGCACCGGTGAATTTCTTTTCAAGACGTTTCTGAATATCACGTTGCATTTCCGGTGCTGGTTCCCCATTAAAAAAGTTTATTAATTTTGTAGCACTGAATCCTGTTTTTGCATTTGTAAGTGTGTGTTTGCTCACTTCCATGTCACTTTCCACATAGTTCATTGCACCAATGTAATTTGGCAAAGGATAAGTTCTTAAACCTGGTCTGTATTCCTTGTATTGGAATATAGATGCCTTATCCATTTTCGCTTCATTAAATGCAGGATATTCTTTTGGTTTGTCACGATTTGACACCCAGTCATTCTTATAAAAGAATTGTGAACAATCTTCATTTGCACGAACACGATTAAAATCAAGATGGTATATTTCAGCAATTTCACCAATTCTGTTTGGAATAATATTCAAGTAAAAACCACCAAAAATTTCAATGTCAATTGCACATTTTTTTGCAATGTCATTCAAACTTTCATTTGCACTATTTACTTTAAAAATAAATCTGTCCGCAATTGGATCATCTACTTTACAATAGAAACCTTCGCCGAAAATATACGTGACTTTATTGTTTATTATGGCATTGTGTTTTGCCGACTTATTAAATAATTTTACCAAATAATTCGGGTAATCATTGTCTTCACCAAATGAAATAAATTGCTTTCCACGAACTTCTTTGAATTCTGGAATCTTGCTGTCATCAAACTTTAATATTATTACGTTATCCTGCATAAGTTCTAAATGTTGTTGGTGCTGAATATTCATTGAACACATCAACTGGTGTTGCTGATACATTCAAATCCATTTTACCCGATTCGATTAAATTTAAACCTGTTGTATTTGTATTGGTTGAACTCAGTTGTTCAAAAACTGAATAAGTGTATTTGCCTATTGATGCATTTGCAAACAATCCTGATGCAAATGTGAACTTGTTGTATCTGTATTTGAATTGACTTAAATCAGAACTTGAATTCTTGATTACATTGATCACTTCTTTTGTTGTTTCGTGTGTAAATACGAATAAATAAAATGCATTCGCAAGTGTTGTCAATTCAGTCAATGTAACAATCACATCTTTGCTTTGTCCTTTAATAAGTTGTATCATTAATGATAAATATCAAAAGTTGTGTTTTGTGTCAAAAAAAAATCTTCAACTTATTAGGTTGAAGATTTTTGTTTTTATAAGGTTAAGGATTTTATGATGTTAATCCTGCAATGATTCCTGAAGAAACTTCCTGTGCGAATGCTGGTTCAGCACCATCAAATTCTAAAGTATAACCGCTTCTGTCACCCATTTTCGTTCCTGTTTCACCTTTGATTGTACTGATTACAAGACCATTTGTTGCACCTAATAACCAATACTTTCCGTTACGATCACCAGCAACACAAACAATTAAATTCTGTGCAAGCAATGTGATTTCATTTCTTGTATTTGCTTGCAACTTGTTCAAGATGATTGACAACTTTTGTGCTGCATACACTGTTCCATTTTCTTCACTTACTGTCAATGTATCTTCAAACTTACTTGTTTGCTTTACAAGTTGGTATTTGTAGAACTTCTTTCCTGCTGCTTTGGTGATTGCAGTCACAACACCTGATGCTTCTGTGAATGAAGTTAAATTACCTAACTCCATAAAGTAAACTTCTTTTAAACCGCCGACTGCGTCCCTGCAGTCTAGGTTGTATGATTGCGTTAAATTACACGGCATGATATTTTTATTTAATTATATGAAAAATAAGTGACCACATTTTCAGTGGTCACCATTTCAAATTCTTATGGTACTAATTTGAAAGAAACGATTTCTGCAGGAAATGCAACTTGAATTCCAAGTTTCCATTCTGCTACGAATCTTACTTCCATTGCTTCTTTTGCATAGAAAATTTCCCACTTGTCTTCTTCACCTAAGATGTCACAACCCATGTAAAGGTTTGAATCTCTGATTGCAAACAATCTGTTTGTTGTATCAAGACCATGAATAGCAGTTAACTTGTATGCTGTACCTGGTATTGTGAACTCACCATTCTCGTAATTCAATTGTGATGCACCATAGTTGAACAAGTTTGCATTCACATACGCATCAACAATAACATCAAACACTTCCCAACCGCAATACAATCTTACATCTGATTTTCCTTTTACTCTTGCAGGAATTGCGTTCTTGATTCCTTTTACAATTGTGAATGCATTTGAAACTGTGATTCCTGTTGCAACTGTAATACCTGTTGGATTACCATTTGCAGAAACTGCTGCAGTATCAATCAACTTGATCAAACCATCAAACTTGTTTAAGTTTACGTTTGCTGATGTTGTATCACCTTGCCATAATGCAGTTTCTAATTGCTCAGCAATCACCTGTGCTTTCATGCCAGTGTATTGTTGTTCAAATGGAATACCTTCGTTTATTGATCCCGGTAATAAAGCCAATTGGGTATATTTCGACTCAAGTGTCTTAGGACATAACGACTCATGTACTTTGAACTTTCCTACAGCCAAACTTCTTTGTGTGAATGTGCTTGATCCACTTGATAAGAATCCACATGTTCCACCTGTTTGAAATACAGCATCAGTGTCCAATACATTGATTGTTTCTGCTGACTTTACTGAACTCATAACATTTCCAGATGCTTGAATGATCTTTTGTGTTTTTGCGTCAAATAAAGATTTGGTTACCAACAACTTTTCGTTTTGTATGGTATAATCTGATAATGATCCTACGTTAAATGCCATTGTTTAAAATTTATACGGTTAATAATTTATTTCGGTTTGTTTAATTGGTTTTTAATTTTTTCATTGCTTCAACCATTTGTTGAAATCTTTCTTCTTTGTCTTCACTTTTTTGTGCTGTGAATTGATTTGTTGCCATTGCTGCAGGTTTATCAACTGGCATTGTTGCAATCTTTTCCATCATTTGTGTCAACATCTTGATTGCTTCTTGTTGCTTTGTCATTGCTGCCTGATGTTCAGCAAATTTGCTTTCGTAACCTGCACACTTTGTTTTCATATCAGCCATATGCACCGCCATTTCTTCCATCTTCTTTGTCATTTCTGTACTCATGGTCTTGTCTGCTGTATCTGTACTTAAATCTGTATTTACTTCCTGATCTTGTGCTTCTTCTGCAGGTGAACTTATTTCTTCAATAACACCACCTTTTGTTTGAATGATTGTTCCGTCTTGTAGTGAATGATCACCATCAGGTGCAGGTGTTCCGTTGATTGTAACTACACCACCAATTGCCAATTTATCACAACTGATCTTTGTTCCATCTTGTAAGATGTAATCAGTCAAACCACTAACATCAGGATTTGCAGTTGCATCAGGTGCAGCAGGCATTCCAATTTCAAATAATGCTTTTATCTTGTTTATTGTTTCTTGATAATTCATGTATAATCTTTTTAGATTTCAATAATAAATATCAAATTGTTTTCTGTGTGTCATTTAAGAATCAACTTCTTGAAGTAACTTCTTAATTTGATTGTACAATTGTTCTGCAGAATTGTCAAATCCACAATTGTGACACACATATTTGTCCGCTTCTTTTGAATCAGATGTGTTCCAACTGTGATTACAATTTGAACAGGTTACATTTTCATTTGCTGTAAGTTCTTGTTTCTTGTACTCGAACACCCCTTCAACACTGAATCCTTTTATTTCACCGGACTTAATCTTTGACCAAACTTCTGCATTGTTAACCTTAACCCCAAGAAACCATGATCCGTCCTTTGCATCTTCATATCCTTTGGGTGCTGGTCTGCCTTCTGTAGAATCTACAATGTAAGATTGAAACGCATAAACACCTGTACACTTCTGATTAGGATCATGCATCAAATTGAAATTCTTATTGAAATCTTTTTCAAAAAACTTCTGTGCAATCTTGTAAATTGTTGCCTTATCAAACACAACATTGTATTCACCCAACTGTCCATCGTTTCTGTAAATTGGAACATCTGCAAGCATTGCTGGACCGAAGATTTCTTGCTTGTCTTCATTAACAGCAAAAGACAATTTCTTTCCGTTACAATCTGAAACGGTTTCATTTTTAAACTGTAGGAAATTACGTTCTATGGCAGGCGCGTCGACCATTGCCACCGCGTCCACTTGTAGTTCTGATGAAAGTTCTTCATCTATAATAAGTAAATATGTAGGGATTTTCTTTTCCATATTAAATAAATATGGACAAACCCGTTTTGTGTCATTTATGCTAACCTTGCAGCACGGTTAATTCTTTGCATTCTTTGTTGACCATTTGTGATGTCCGTTTCAACAACATAAGCACGTGCTGCCGTTGCATTCATTGATGCCAGTGTTTGTCCGGTAAGTGATGTTGTTGTTGTTTGTTCACGTGGAACCAATGGTGCTGAACCAAGGTTTGGTGTTACACCTGCAGGTGCTGTTCCACCGCCACCGCCACCATTCGGAACTTTAACTGCAAGAATGTTTTTAACTGCTGCAAAACCTGTTGTTGCTGCTGAAATTACTGCAGGGATTGCCATCGGATAACCAAGTTTCACACCCTTTGCAATACCTTCATAGGTGCTGATTAATGCAGATGCAACTGAAATTGCTTTGCCTGCTGTTGTCTGTTTTCCTATAACATTTGCCACACCGTCCAATGCACCCAGGTAAGAATCAAGCAATTGCTTCTTTGCTTCATTTTCCGACTTCTTAATTTCTGTATCTGCCTTGTCAATGTCTTGACTATTCTTTAAATATGTTGCCTGGTCAATTAATCCTTTGTCATAATATTCTTGATTCAATGCCCTTTGCTGATCAAGCAATGCACGTTTTTCATTTGCCTTTAATTTTTCATCATCTGCCTGTGTTTTTAATAAATCAAGTTTAGTTTTTGCATCATCTTTTTCTTTCTTTACTTTGTCTTCTGCTTCTTTTATTTTGTCCGCTTCTTGTTTCTTTCTCTTTTCTTCTTCAATCTTTTTTGCTTCTTCTTCTTTCTTTACATTGTCCGCTTCCTGCTTTGCATTGATTTCATTTATTTTTGCAATTTCATCTTTCTTTAATTGCTCAATCAATGCAACTTTTTGTTTGTTTGTGATTTTCTTATTCTTGAAATCTTCTTCTGCAATCCTGATGTCATCTTTCAATTTGAATTCTGCAATCTTTCTTTCTTTTTCATATTGGTTTGTAATGGTTGAAAGAATTTCCGCTTGCTTTAATTTCTCCATTCTTACCGCATAAGCAGCATCATTTTCATTCTTCTGTCTTCTTTTATCTTCTGCTGCCTTTGCTACTTCTGCACGTCTTGATGCATCTTCACGTTCAAGTGTTGCAATCTGTGTTGATGTTTTCTTTCCGATTTTTGCAGATTGTGCCTGTGATTCTTCTGCAGCAATAATGTACTTTGATAATTCTTGAACTTTGTCTTCATTCACATTCTTCATTGATAGCAATTCTGCCTTTGCTGCCTTCAATGATTCAATGGTCCCTTCTTTAATCTTACTTATTACTTGATCCCTTGCACCCATTTCTATGGCAAATTGTTCAAGTTGAACTTTCAGTTTCTGCCTGTTAAATTCCGTCACCTGGTCAAGTTGTGCCTTTTCTTCTTTTGCTGCTTCCCTTAATGCTGCAATTCTTTCTTTAATTGGTCTGTTTGCATCACCTGCAATTTCCCTTGCTTCTTGCAATTTTCTGTTTGATGTTGCAAGTGATTCCGCCTGTGCTTTCTGTGATTCATCAAGTTCACGATTTGCCTTTGTTAAATCACCTAATCTTTGTGATGTTTCTCTTGAACTAACCCCTAATTTATCAGCCATAAATTCCGCTGCCTGAACTATAAATCCAATTAATTTTACAAACCCATCAATCAATGGTGTCAATACTGCATTCATAAACATGTCAAATATTGAACTTAATTCACCCATTGCATCAGACATTTTATCTGATGCTGCATCCATATCTTTAAACTTGTTAACCAATGCAACAATCAATGCAGTAAGGACTGCAATAATGGCAATAATAGGATTTGCCCTTAATATATTTAATGCTGCATTGAATTTATTTGCACCATCTGCAGCACCCCCAGCAGCAGGTGAAATTGATCCTAACTGTTCTTTTAAATTACTAAAACTTCCACTGCTTTGCTTTGCTTCACCTGATGTTTCATTCAAAGAATTTCCAAGTTCTTTGTTTGCTTTCTTCAATTCATTCTGTGCTTGTTGAAGATTCAAGAATGCTTGTTTCTGTTCTTCTGTTCCGTCCTTTGTATTCTTAAATTCTTCATTTAATTGCTTAATTGATTGCTGCAATTCTAATACTCTTGATGCTGCATTACCTGCATCAACCGTGACTTTTGCGCCTATTTCAACCTGTGCCATATCTTAATAATTTTTGTTTATTACTTTTAATAATTCAACTTTGCAAGTATCACGTTGTGTTGCATTGTAATCATTGATTTTATTCAACCTATACAACACCCCTTGAATGTAGATTAACTTGCTAAAATCAAGTTGATTAATGTCCTGTTCATTCAATCTGAAGTTTGCAATCAGCAAACGTGAATCCTGGTCAATGATTTCATACATGTATTGAATCCAATACAGGGTAAACAGATTCACATCAATACTGTTAATGTTTGTTGGTTGATAATACAATAATGAAGGGATTGCATAATTAATGTCAATCGTTGGTGTGTACGGATCATTGAAATGACCTGCATAAGGATATTCAGTTTTTGTTGCAAGTGTTGAATTACCATCTTTAATTTCATAAGATGAAACACTTCTAATAAGTTTTGATTGCATGATTCTAATGTTATGATCTATTGCTTCTTCACCTGTTCCAACAACATCACCTGTTCTTTTAAATATTGTTGGATAAACTTTGCCGCCTACATCATAACCAACCAAAGGTGTTGATGAGAATATTAAATCAACACTTGTTTCTTCTTTGGCAAATTCAAACCCTGTATCAAATTTGTTTGTTCCATAACTAAGATTAAATCGTTTCTT
>Ga0209401_1000302_pt1 | contig 33875 bp, 44 predicted proteins | sample M_140807_MF_Meta_FD_187318 | JGI IMG/M metagenome (GOLD analysis project Ga0209401, IMG submission 187318) | Freshwater microbial communities from Lake Montjoie, Canada to study carbon cycling - M_140807_MF_MetaG (SPAdes) (version 2) | ecosystem: Environmental > Aquatic > Freshwater > Lake... | reverse complement strand
ATCTTTGACAGCCTTGCTCGTGGCAAGACAAACGGCGGCAAGTTCGACACGGTTTGGATGAACTCCGAGCGCGCTGCCGAGCTTCAGAAGTCGATGCAGGCCAAGGCCTTTGTCGATGTTCAATCGGCCGGCAAAGCCAAAGTTGGTTTTCAGGGATTCAACCTGGTTACCAGCTCGGGCAACCTTACGGTTCTTGATGACCCGACTTGCCCCTACGCTTACGGTTTGCTCTCGAACCGTAGCGCATGGGAGTTCGCGACGCTTGGTGATGCGCCGCACTTTGCCGAGGAGGATGGACGCCGGTTCCTTCGCGAAAGCGCGTCGGACGGTATCGAGTTCCGCCTTAAGATGTACGGTAACCTTATCTGCCAGCGCCCCGTTGACAACGTTGTCATCGACTTCGACGGCGTGTGATTCAGCTGTAATAGGAGAACAAGAACATGCCTATCAAGACTTCTACGGACCTTATTAAGGCCCCCGCGCACGCACTCGGCTCACCCGACGACGTTGACTACGCGTTCCGTACTCGCGTTGTTCGCGTCAAGCTTCCGGTTGATGCCGCCGCAGCTACTCAGACTGAGCATTTGCTGGCGATTAGCGAGGTGCCGATCATCATCAACAGCATCGAAATTCTCCCGCAAGGAGCCGTTGCTGCTGATAATACCGACTATGCGACGATTGCGTTGCAAACTGGCAACCTTGCGGCTGGTGCACTCGCTACTGCTATCGTCAGCAAAGATACGCGTGCAGCTTCGCTAAATGGCTTGGCCGCGAATACCGTTGCTACGATTGGCAGCAATCTTACGGCTGCCGTAGCAGTCGATCAGCGCATTTCGCTCAACGTCACCAAAGCCGGTGCTGGCAAACAGCTCCCGGTGTTGTTGGTCGAGCTGACGTATCAGCTTGCGTGATTGGAGAAAAACATGAGCACGACCGCAAAAGGTATGTACCACCCCTACGGGCACGCCCGTGGGCTTACGGTCGGTTCGTTTCGCATCACCGCGAATGCGACTCCAACCGTGCAAGATGACCCTGGCGGCATTGTCGCCTCGGTCGCGAAACCTGGCGCCACCACTGGCGTCTACGTCATCACGCTGAAACGCCGCTACAGCCGCATTCATAGCCTTGGCAACAACAATAGCGTTGCCGGTTTGGTCACGAGCGTTGCTGTAACGTCTGCGGGTGGCACTGCTGATAATACGATTACAATTCAGATCGTAAACGGCGCTGGTGCAGCTAACGATGGCGCTGGTTCGGTTTCGACCATTTCGTTCTTTGGCTACGACGCGTGATTGATAGGAGGTCTGCATGGCTGCTTACGTCACACTCGCAGAAATGCGAACCCGTGCCCGCGAACTTGCGGACATGCAGACCTCCAACCAGGCAGCAGCTTTCGTCACCGACGCAGAGCTAAACCGCGCAATCAATCGCAACATCAAACAGCTTTACAACAAGCTGATCATTGCGCGCGGCGACGACTACTACGCTCAAACAACTAGCGTCGCTGTCATTGGCTCTACAATTCTTCTCACGCTGTTTTCACCTCCGTTCATGTCGCTTCTGTCACTTTCTGTGACTGACGGAACGCGCGTTGTATGGGTGCCTAAGTTTAGCCTTAAGCAGTGGGCAGAACTTAAGTACCTCGAAAACGTCGGTGTTGCTGACTTGGGCATGTACCGCTATCGGCTAATGAACGATAGCCTCGAGATTCGCCCAGCGTGCAACAATCCAAGCCATTCGTTTACGCTGCATTACCTGCCAGCGTTTGTCCCACTCGTTCTTGATGCCGACACGTTTGACGGCATTAACGGATGGGAGGACTGGGCATGTTATGGCGCTGCCATTGACATGCTGAACAAGGAAGAGTCGCTCGAGCAGGCGCAGGGACTCATGGCGCAGCGTGCCATTATTGACGACCAGATTGACAAGCTTGCAGGAAACAGAGACGCAGGCATGCCAGAGGTCGTTGGCGACACGATGCACGACTTTGGCGATTACTCGGCACGCAGGCTTCGCAACGACTGGAACTGGTGACGCATGACGCGAGCCAGGGTGCTGCCAAAGCAGGGTGTGCGGCCTGAGTCCGATAACTTTGCAAAATCGCAGTTGGCTGCCGCTGTTGATGCCCAGAGGCTCGACGCAAACCAGCTACCGTTTAATCGTGGCCTGTGGCTCCGTGGCATTCAAGTGCCAGCAGCTGGCAGCGTTACCGTGGCGCATAATCTTGGCCACGTCCCAAGCGGCTATGTCATCACCAAAATGATTGGCGGCTCGACGGTATACCTGTTTACCCAAAGTTCGTTGACTGACTCGCAAGTGACGTTCTCAAACTCTGGCGGCGCCGTCATTACCATCGACGTTTGGATTTTTTGACATGCCAAGAGCACAAGCTTTTATTCCGCTTTCCAAAGGTATCGATCAAAAGCTCGATGATAGGCTACGAGAGCCAGAGTCGCTAGCGCAGGCGACGAACGCCTATTACAGGCGTAACAACGGGCTAACCAAGCGCCATGGATTCACGCCGCTTACGTCTAGCGGATACACGCACGACGGGCCGTCCAAAGGGCTGCTATCGACCGGCGATGAGCTGCTGATTCGAGGCTATCGAAGGCTGTGGGCGTACAACGAGAGCAACGCTCTGGTCAATCCGCAATGGCTTTCAAAGGGGGACGTTTCGCCCTTCACTGGCCAGCAGCGCACGGTGTTTAGCGATGCGCTGAGCATCCCAAGCTCTGACTCGTGCCATTCAGGCGGCTATACCGTTCATGCGGCAACTACGCTGCGGTTTGCTGGATCGCTTCCAGGCGGCGGAACCGCAACGAGTCTGGTCTACAAAGTAGAAACTGAGCAAGGCGCCAACGAAATCAAAAGCACGACGACCATCGTTAGCGACCCTGGGACTAACATAGAAATTGGCGCCGCTCGAACGGTTGCAGGGTCGGCTGCGGCTGGCGCAAGCGTCGTCCACATTGGATGCGCACGCTACGCTACTACGGCGCTTCAGTGGTATCGCTGGAGTTCCGCTACGCCAACCACAACACCAGCGCTAGCAATTAGCCACCTGGACCTGTACACGCTGGCCCTTGGCGACTCAGGCAACGACCGGCACTATGACGCAACGTCGCTTGGTTCTTGGCCGACTGGGGCAAGCGGTCAATGGGCGTATTGCTACGTTAAACTAAACCCAATCGGCAGCCGCACCATTTATGTGGCTCGCATGTTTGATGGTGTCACTATTGCGAGCTGGCTAATTCCGTCTCCCGTAGGCCAAGAATGGGAATACTGCGCCATTGCTGATGGTCCGATTGCTGGTCAAATCTACGTCGTTGGAACAGACACAGCGTCAAACACTTACTTGTACGCGTACACACAAAATGGCGCGTTGAACTGGTCCAAGTTGATGCACGCAGCATCGACTGGAACAGTGCACGGTTGCTCTGTCGTTGAAGGCACACAGGGCGGAAGTAACCTTGTTCTCGTTGCAACAAACAACGGAAACGTTGGCCCTCCGCAACGATACAGCCTCGACATGAGTGCCACCGACCCAACGGGTGTGTCTCTATCAACGCGAACTGTAACGCGCAATATGTACGCGTTTAGCAAACCATGGAACGCTGGTGGACGGTTTTACATTGTTGGGCGCGTACGATATGGGCAAGGCAATACGGTTGGTCAATTAAACTACGACAACGGCTACTGCGCTGAAGTCATCTTCGACGTGTTTAGTTCTGCAACGACTGCGAATTTGCCGCAGCCGCAGCTTGTTGGGCGCTACGACTTTGGCGTTGTCCCATCGTATTCTGCTCAAACACCAAGCCAGGAGTGGACGTTTACGCGTGGTTCAATGCAAACCGTCCAACAAGGCATGACGTACACAAGCGGGTATCGCTACGCTACACAACGAATTGTCAACCGCGTGCCGTTTAAGTTTCCGACGTTCGCTGGCGACTTTGCCGAGTTGGACTTTGCTGGCAAGTGCACCCAAGTTGCCACGACACGAGGCAGCGCGACACTGGGTGGAGCAAACGTTGCCTGGTACACGGGTCAGTCCGTGTATGAACTTGGTTTTTCAAGTGGCCCAGTTATAGCAACAATAACGAGCGCCAACGATGCAGCAGCAACGCTTATTGGTGGCCAAACATACACTTACGTAGGAGTGCTTGAGAGTTACGACGAAAAGGGCAATTTAACCAGGTCAGTCCCAGGTCCTCCGTGCGCGTACACGATACCAGGTGGACCCGGAAACCATCACATTGACGTGACGTTTTATACGATTGGAGCAAGCGAGCGCTACTCATCGCAAAAGCGTTTTGCGGTTGTGCTTTATCGAGCCGACCAGGACGGCGTGTTTCAGCGCTGCACACAACCATTCGTCAATTCGTTTGATGATCAAACGTCGCAGTATTTCCCAATCATTCGCGACATGGGAGAGCAATACGACGCCATTTACACGCAGTCAGGGGCCGAGGTTGAGGCAAGCGGTCCCGATGGCGCAGCGTTCGTCATGGTCGGAACCAAGCGGGTTTGGCTGGCTGGTTTCTTCCGCCGTGATCGCATTCAGTATTCAAAGCTCTACAACCCGACGACGGCCAACGAGTGTGCGATTGCACCTGAGTTCAACGATGCTTTTTCGTACCTGTTACCTGGAGGCGACCCAGTTACCGGCCTGGGAGAGCTCGACGACAAGCTAATCGTTTTCACTAAGTCAAAAATATTTGCCATTGCTGGCAACGGTCCTGACGACGGTGGGCGAGGCAACGACTTTTCAGGGCTTCAGCTCGTGGCAAGCGACACCGGGTGTATTGATGCGCGAAGCATCGTAGCGACCCCGGCTGGCATATTCTTTCAAACGCTTGCTGGCATCTTCGTACTCGGCCGAGATTTGCAACTCAACTTTGCTGGCTCTGCTGTGCGTGACATCACCGACGCCTATACCGAGTGCACGAGCGCTGTGCTTGTGCCCAAGGATAGTCACGTTCGCTTTACGCTACGCAATGGCGAAAACGGCCTGGTGCTCGTTTACGACTTCGACCAAGGAGCATGGTCAAGGTGGGACGTAAAACGCATTGTAGGCCCCGCGCAGATTGTCCTAGACCCAGTTGGCGCATGTCTGCATAAGGATGTCTACCATGTGCTCGCAAGCGACGGCCGAGTGTACAAGGAGGACGCGTCCACTTACTTTGACCACAACACGATTTACATACCGATGAAAATCGAAACAGGCTGGCTGCAAGCGGCGCAGCAAAGCGGCTGGCAGCGTATCCGCCAGGTTGCGGCGCTTTGCAAAGCAAACAACCCGCACTCTTTAACGCTGTCGCTGTATCAGGAGTTTGACGGCGTGACTCCGACGCAGACCTACACCTGGACAGAGGCAACGCTAGGCGCTCAAAAGCTGCAAGAGCTAGAAGTCATGCGCGTGAAGCAGCAAAAATGCACAGCGTTTAAGGTGCTTATCGAAGATGCCTCAAGCGCTGGAACAACCACGGGCCAGGGTTACGACTGTTCAGGATTCAGTGTAGAATTGTCCGGTAAGCGCGGCCTGTATAAGCCTGGAACGCAGCAAAGGAACTAACAAGTGGCAGACAATTATCAAGACATTGTTGGCAAGGTTGCTCCGCAATTTGCGCGCGATTATACCCCGCAATACCAGGAAGACATGCAGCGCAGGATGCGCGAGCGCTACGAACAAGAGATTCCGGCGGCGCAAGCCATGCGCGAGGCGGCGATGTCTGGCCAGATGGGCGCACAACAGCGGCTTGGTCTTGGGCAAGGAATGCAGCAGCAGGCGGTGGCTTCTGCTGGTGCAAACCCATTAGCTGCTAGGGCTGCACAATTCGGAGGTGCTCAAGCTGGTTTCCAAACATCCATGCAAGGCGCGCAGGCTGGGCAGCAAGAGCTTGAGCAAGCAAGACAGGCTGAGTTGAGCGCTTACATGCGCCAGGTTGGGTATGGCCAGCAAATGCAGCAAGAGGACATGAGGCGTAAAGCAATGCTTGAGCAAGCGCGGCAAGCTGCAATTACGTCTGAAATCCAACGCCAGCTTGCAGAGGACGAACGAAGCAAAATGATCGCTCTTGGTGGCATGAAAATGGGCGCAGATGTCGGTGCGGCGCTTGGTCAAAGCATGCAAGGCGGAGGTCGCTGATTATGCCATTTAGAAACGAGATTTTTGATCCGAGTGGTCAGGTTGCGCCAACGGATCCGTTTAGTCGTGAGCAAGAGCAGCGCGATGCTTATGGCCAAATTTACGATAAAGCCCTTGGCACGCTTAAGCCTCCAACGATGGGTGCTAAGTACATGCAAGGCCCGGAAGGAAAGCTTTGGCAGGGTATCCAGCAGCAGCAGCAATTCGGAGCGGCGCAAGCTAGCAGGCGCGGATTCAATCCGTTTGCAGCTCGAGGTGCCACGCAGGCAGGCGCCGAGATGGAGTCTCAAGGCTATGGCGCAGCTCAAGGCATCCGTGACCAGCAGGAAGCGTTCCGCCGCCAAGCAGAGCTTGGTCTGTTGCAGCAACGCACTGGCCAAGATTTTACGCAGCAAGGCTTAGAAGGCGACGTGTTTGGATCAGAGCTGCAAAAGCGTTCCTTTGAAGCTGCCCAAAAAGCTGCACTTGATGCTGCTGCTGCTCAAAACCAAGGATCCCTTGCACAAGGCGCACTTGGCGCAGCAGGATCATTAGGCGCCGCCTTTGGTCCTATGATTTTGAGCGATGAGCGAATGAAGACGAATATCGAAGATGGTGGCCCCGCTGCCGACGCTTTGATGGATTCCCTTGGTAGTCCAATGACGCGTGAGCAGGCGATCAAATATTACAACACGCCAGCGGGCGCATCTGCCGAGCAAGTGCAGATGGTTGGCGAGTTTGGAAACCGTGCGAATCCTCGAGCAGCTATCGTATACACAGGCAACATGAAAACCAAAGCTCAGCAGAAGAACGCCGACGCTGCAAACTATGTAGTTTCCGATGAGGACTACGGTGCAGCAACTTCTGGACAGCCTGTGGCCGAGCTTATGGCACCGATGTCGATGCCAATTCGAGGCGTTGCCATTCAGAGCCTTGGCGAAGGAGGCCCGTCGCTAGCGGATATGCCGCAAGGCGTTGTCATCCCGTCGCAGCAGCTTGGGATGAGTGTTCGCGGCCTGACTCCTGAACGTCGCGCTCGAGCCGAGCAGGCGCTTGGCATCGCGCGCCCAATTGATCCTCGTGCAGCGCAATACGTTGCGCAGCAAATGCCAAAGTCGTCAGCGATGCTTGTGGGTGGGCCATCTGTATCAGATGAGGAATACGGAACCGTGGCATCAATGCAGCCAATGCAGCCGCTTGGAATGAGCGTTCGCGGCATGACGCCAGAGCGCAGGCAAGCCGCTGAAGCTCGACTCGGTATTTCGCGTCCAATTGATCCACGAGCTGCTCAGTATGTGGCGCAGCAAATGCCGAAGTCGTCAGCAATGATCGCTCGCGGACCTTCAATTTCCGACGCTGAGTATGGGACGATGGCGTCGATGCAACCAGAGGACGTTCGCACGGCTGCTGATATTGCCGGCAAGCCAGTGCGGTTGCCAAACGGCATGGTGCAAATGCCTACTCAGGTTCTTCGCGCTGAAACGCCGGAAGAATTGCTTAGGCGCAGGAACGCTGAACAACTTGCAGCATACTTTAATCAGCAAGCTGGAGTGCTTGAAACCAAGGCGTCAAAGTCGCCTCAAGAGAAGGGCAGCGAGCTTGCAAGCGCTATGGACGCTTACGCCAAGGACTACGCCAAACAACTTGGTACAGGAGGCATTGACCAGGCGCTTGATACTTCTTTGCCGCAGTCGTTTGACTACCGCGCTGGCGCTGGTACACCTGGTCGGCAACTCGGCGTGATGGCGCAGGACATGGCAAGCGCTCCGCTTACGCGTGCCATGGTAACTCCGACATCGCAGGGCCTTGCGCTTAACCCTGCCAAGGCTGTTGGGCCATTGCTTGGCATGGTTGGACGGCTAAACCAACGCGTTAACAAGGTTGAGGGGAAGTAACATGGCCGACCCAATTGGAGCTCTACCGTTAAGCGGTGCAATTGGAAACGAAGGAGCAATTACCTTCGACACTCCAAAGCCGGTTGCGCTTAACAAGTACTTGATTCCGACGACGCAAAGCCAAGAGGCGATGCCGCCTGCGGCGTCTCAAGATTGGAGAGAGTTGGCAAGGAGAGCGGCGCTACAGGCGATGATTAGCAAAGAGCCGAGGCCGACGCTCAGAACAACGGCAGCACCATCGCAAGCCATGTCGGTTCCGTCAGCATTGCAGGGGCAATACGGCGGGACGTATTTCGGTCCTGATTACGAAGCGGCGGTTGCATCTGGCAAGTTTACGCCGCAGCAGATTGCAGCGGCAGAGGCCGCAAAGGCTCGTTACGCTTCAACTCCGCTAGGTCTTACGGCGCAGCGTCTTAACCTTGAATCTGAGGGCAGGAAGGCTGACCTAGCCTATGCTGGCAAAGAGCAAGAGGCGCTTGCAATGGCAGCCGAGCGCGAGAACAAAGCTCGAGAAGCCGCCGAGGTGTCAGACCAAGCGCAGATGCAACGCTTTGAGCAGATGCGCTCCGAGTTCGACCAGTCCCAAGCAAAGCGCATTCGCGATATGGACGATCTACGCACCGAGATCGCCACGACCAAGATTGATCCGTCCCAGTATTTCGCCAAGGGCAACGGATTTGGCAACGTACTATCGTTGCTGTCGGTTGCACTGGGAGGGTTTGCCGAGGGCTACAGCGGCGGACGTTTGAAAAACAACGCGCTGACCATGTTGCAGAATTCAATCGCGCAGGATATCGAGGCACAAAAGGCAAACCTTGCGAACAAGCGAGGAGCGCTAGCGGAATCGCAAAGCCTTTACGGCATGGCGCGTCAGCGCTTTGGCGACGACCAAACTGCGATGGAATACACGCGAGCGCGTCAAAACGAGCTGCTTAAAAACCAGGCGCTAAGGTTTGCCAACGAGGGCAGGACGGACGCCATACGAGCCAACGCGCAAAAGCTGGCGCAGCACTTCGACCTTGAATCCAAGCTGTCTGACAACCGAGTCAAGCAGATGTTTGCCGACGCCGAAGCGGCAAGGATTCGTTCAGCAGCGGGCGCCATGGCTGCATCGAAAACCGCTGAAGAGCGCGCGTTTGATAAAGAACTCGCGCTGCGAACAAAACTGGCCGCGCTGCGAAAAACGCAAGCGGAAGCGGGCAAGCTCGAACGTGAGGCGAGTGGCCAGATGAGCGCGGAAGATTCGGAAAAACTGTTGTCTCGTTATGTGCCATCGCTTGGGGCTGTAGCTGGCACACCAAAACAAGCCGAAGAGCTGAACGACTCATTGGCACAAGTCGAAAAAGCGACAGCAATTCTCGACACAATGAAAGCCTTGAGAACTGAAGGCTACACCGGTGGGTTTGGTTCCGATGCTGCGCGATACGATGCGCTTCGTACAGATGCAATCGCGTCCATTAATCGGGCTGGTCGTCTAGGAGCCTTGGACAGGGGAACGATTGATCTGTTGAACAAAAGCATTCCTGAATCAGAGCTTTTTAGCTCTGACGAAAAGGCAGCAGCCAAACTAGAAGCAGCAAGGCAAACGCTGGAAACAGGTAAAGCGGCAGCAATTAAAAATGCGCCGTTGGTTTATGTGAAGATGGAACAAACGGCAAGGGGACCAGTGTTTCAATACGGCGGCAAAGCTCCCGCTAAGCCTGTTACTCCTACAAAAGGTTGGTCCGGTGGCTGAGCCAATCAAAGCTTTTGATACTCTTGGCAACAAGGTTTCAATACCAGCCGATCAAATCGCAGACGCAGAACGTCTTGGCTATCGCGTAGCAACGCCCCAAGAAATTGCTCAAGAAAAGCTCGGCGAAAAGTACGGCGGCCTCGAGGCAAAGGTCGGCGCTGCTGTAACTGGAGCGCTCCGAGGGGCAACGCTTGGTATTTCGGATGTGGCACTGTCTGCGCTTGGCGCAGAAGAGGCCACCAAAGCATACGAACAGCTTGAGCCGGAGATTGCACTTGGGGCTGAGGTGGCAGGAACCGTTGCGCCAGTGCTGCTTACGGCTGGCGCGGCTGCTCCAGAGGCTGGAGCAGGTCTTGCGGCTCGAATTGCGGCCCGCACACCTGCGGCCCTTGCTGCTCGAGCTGGTGAGGCTGCTGTATCGCGCCTTGGGCTTGCTGCGGCCGAGGGAGCCACGCAGACCATCGGGCGAACTGCTTCCAGGTATGCGGCCCAGGCAGGCGTCGAAAGCGCGTTGCAGGGCATTGGGCGCGAAACCGGAAGGCTCGCACTCGACAATGAACTGAGCGGCGAGAAGATCGGCCAGATAGCAGCAGCGGGCCTCACGTCGGGATTAACGGGCGTCGGCATTGGCGCTGGCCTTGGAGCGCTTGGCGGAGTTGCTAATCGAGCGTATACCGCGATTCCAAAGTCGCTACAGGGATCCGAGTTTGAGCCAAAAATATCTGCCGCGTTGTTGAAGCTACGCGGCAGGATGGCTGGCAAAACTGGCGCAGACCTCGAGGACGTAGTGCGACTGGCACAGCCTGAAATGCGCGCCATTGCCCTGGACGCCGACAACGTAATTTCCCGCGTTGTCCAGGGTGAGCAAGCAGCAGGACCATTAGAGCGAAGGATTGCTCAGGTTGGCTCGCTGCAAGACGACCTCGATAAAAAATTCCTTGGCCAGCAAATCACCTCGCAGGCAATCAAAGACGGCCATCTAAAAATTGAAATGGTACGCGGCAACGTGGCTGACGATGCTGAGCGATTGCTGGCGCAGCGCGACTTTGCAACCACAGAAATCTTGCAAGCGCTTGAAGAAGTAAAACAAGTGCGGGCGGCAGGGGCGCTCGAATACGGGCAAACGGGCCTTAAAGAACTCGAATACGAACTGACAAAAGCAGCGGAGGCCGCAGATAACGCGTTAGCTGTTGGCGGCAAACAAGGCGCTGAAGACTTGTATGGCGCCTTAGATGTGCAAGCAAAGCGCGCAATTGGTCGAGCTACCGCGCGTTTTGAAAAGCTGAAAGCGCCAACGGCTGCGGATAATCGGCTAATGACCGACATTCTTGAACCCATGTACGAGCGCGTTCGCAAGGGACTTGAAGATGAGTCAATTTGGGGCGGCGTAGCAAACCTGCAACGCGAGATGAATGCCCCAATGACGCGAGCCATACGCAGCAACCAGGCGCTCATGTCTGAATGGTATCAAGGCACGCCGTTTGGGCCTGACCCAACAAATACATGGCGCGCTGGAAAGGTGGCTGACCCGCAAAAGATTGTCACAAATCTAAAAGCAGCCACAAACCCTGGGACCAACTTTGCCGACCGAGCACTAAGAGATCAAATTTCAAACGAGGTGGCGTGGCAAGACGCCGCGCTTCGTCTTGGAAATTTTGAAAACATGGGTGCGCTGAAGCAAGAGTTTGCAAATCAAGCCGTTCGCAACAAGCGCATTATTGAGCATCTTGACAAGGGAACCAAAGCTGTACTTGCCAAGAAATTGCTTGAGGACATAGGCGGGTCGAGCGATTCAATTATGGCAATGGCTGCGGGCGCTGCGATTGCTAGCGGTAATCCTGTAGCAGCGCTTATGGCGCCATTGCTGAAGCCTCGCGTTGTGCTTCGCGGCGCCGAGATGCTGGACAACATTGCAAGCGGCCAAACGTCGCGCATCGGAAGCGCAGTCGCGCGCGCTACTCGAGCAGTTAGCGATGGCGCGGTTACAGTTGCCAAGAGAGCGCCGACTGTTGGCCAGGTTGCCATCCGATACGAGGACAGGGCCAAACGTGTTCGCGAGCTATCTTCGCAATCCGAAGCAGTCAAACAGCGATTGCAGCAGGAAACCTTGTGGATGGCAGATAAGGCACCGAGGGCACAACAAGCTGCAATCAATACCGCGATGCGCCAGCTTGATTACCTTAACCAAGCGCTCCCCAAAGGGACAGCGGCGCCGACCCCATTTGCCGCTCCGTTGCCTCCTACGCGCCAGCAAGTGCAAGGGTGGATGGCAAAACTGCGAGCCGTAGAAAACCCTGCAAGCATCCTCGATGACATTGCGGAAGGTAAGCTAACGGTCGAGGCTGTCGATGCTGTTCGCACGGTTTATCCTGAGACGTTCCGCGACATTCAAGCGCAGATGGTGGAACGCCTTGCAAAACTGCAAGCAAAAGGAAAGGCGCCAGCCTATGCGCAGCGCATCCAGCTAGGGCTGCTGCTGGGCATTCCATCCGACCCAACAATGACGCCAGAGGTTATGCAGGCAGTCCAAGGATCGTATGCTGCTCAGCCTAATGCAACACGCGAAGGCGCAGCAGGGCCAGCTCCGCGACGAGGTGGAAAGCCTCCGAATATTGCTGAAGGTTTCCGCAGCGGTTCCGAAGAAACTGAGTTAACATCGGGGGCACAATGAGCGCGACCACGTATCTCTACTCGTCACCTGACTTCATTGCTTACCCGGCAATCGCAGCAGACGTTGACTTGATGTTGGCAGACCCAAAAGGCCAGCGTCGAATGTGTCGTCGGCTCATGGTTCAAAATGCTGCAATGGGAACCGCTGCAAACATTGTCCTTCAGCGTGGCAACGGAACCAACATCACTTGCGTTGTGTACGGTGGTCAGACGCTCGAGCTTCAAGCTCGTAAAATCATCGCAGCAGGAACGACGGCAACGAACGTGCGAGTTGACTGGTGACGAATGATCAGCATTTCCATCGACGCCGTATCGGCGCACACAGTATTTTTACTCGGCCTGCCGGTTGATGACTTTATGTGGACAGCTTACACAGTCGCATATACGGACCTCGCAGCGGCGGCTGCGACCAACTCAATCACGCTTGCGTCGTTGCCAGCCAAAACAGTGCTACACGCAGCGTGCATCAAGCATGATACGTCGTTCACAGGTGGAACGCTGAGCAACTACACGTTGTCGGTTGGCCTTGTTGGCACCGTTGATAAGTACGCTAGTCCGTTTAACGTGTTTCAGGCGACTGGCGCAAGCGTCGGCCAACTTAGCGGAGCGTTGTTCTGTGAGAACTTTACTGCGCCAACCAATGTGCTTGTGACTGGCACGGCAGTTGGTGCGCTGCTCAACGCTGCGACGGCTGGCAGCGCAACCATTTGGCTTTGCACGACCACGCTTCCCTGAGGTGACGCAATGACGACGCACGAGACAAAAAGCGGAACGCTGTACGTCCGGCAGAACACTGGCGCAATTATCACGGATGCCAGCGGCAACGGCATTGCAATTACCCAGGCAAGCGGCACGCATCATCAGGTCGCCATCAGCGGGACCACGACCTCGCTGCGAATGATTCCAGTGCTTGAGCTTGCAAGCAACGTTACCGCACAGGTCGATAAGACTCCGAATATCGGCACCGAGACAGCACGCGTAAGCAACATTGTTTCGCAGACGCGAACGATTAAAACGCACGACGCCTTTACTGGCTCTGCATCCTACGAGCAGAGCGGAGCTGTTCAAACCACTAACAACGTGGCAACGACGGTCGCCACGATTGCGGTTATTGATAATTGCGGCATTTGGATCGAAGCAAACGCAACTGGTCGAGACACGGCTGGCGCAACGCGAGCATGGATCAACAAGGCTGCGTTGTATTATCGCCAGGGCGGCGGTGCCCCAACGGCTGTTGGCACGTCAGCAGGCACGTCAGTTAAAGGCGGAGCCTGGGGCGATGTGACGTTTGCTGTAAGCGGAAACAATGTGCTGGTGCAGGTAACTGGCGCAGCGGCAACTACGATTAACTGGGCAGCCACAGTGCGCTACCAGTCGGTGAGCGGCAACACTTGAGGAAATGAGCCATGGCCGGATACGAAACAATCATTAGTGGAACGTCGCCTAGCATCACGGCTGTCACCCAGCTTGATGGGACGCCAATTTTTTCAGCGACGACGGGTGGCATCACGTTTGGTGTACCGGTGTCCGGTGCTGGCGGTTATGCAACTGGAGTTCGGCAGGTCGTTTCTTCAGCGACTACCGGTGTGCAAAGCACAACGACTGTTTTACCTACGACGACTTCAATTCCAACGAGCACCCAAGGCGCTCAATTTGCAAGCGCGACGATTACGCCGCAAAGCGCCACGAGTTCAATTTTGGTGTTGGCAGCAATACAAGCAAGCTCGTCAAACATTAACACAGTGACAGCTGCGCTTTTTAGAGACGCAACGTCAAACGCGTTTGCTGCGGCAAGCATGGCATGTTTGCAAGCAAATTCTTCGTTTTTTATTTTTCTTTGGGGTCTTGTTTCATCGGGGTCCGTTACGTCAACGACATTTAAATTGCGGTCTGGGCCTGCTTCGGCGGGGACGTTGACAGTAAACGGATACAGCACAATAAATCAGCTTCTGGGCAGTTCTTCAAACACTGGAATTGTTCTTATTGAGTATGGCGCATGATCATTACATTTGAAAAGCCAGCATCCTGCGACCCGAAGTTGCTGCATGCGGAAATCGATGCTCTTGAGATTGGCATACCATACAGCATCGAATGGTTTAGCGATCAAATTGTCGTTTCGTTCGACCAGGACATTGAAAGCACCGACGCTGAAAGCCTCGAGGTCGTCATTGACACTCACGACGCATCCCAAAGCCTCCAAGTCGCTGCGCTTGAAGCTGAGAAGATTGCGGCAATTCAACTAGCCAACAAGGCACTCGTTGAATCTGCAAAAGAAAAGCGACTAAATGGCCAGCAATTGACGCAAGCTGAGCTGTCAGCGCTTGTCGATGCAATGCTTTTCCCAGCGTGATAAAGGACTGCAATGGCTTCGCAAGTCGCGCAATTGAAAGAGCTACTGGACGAGAAGTTTGCAGCGCACGAGCATCGCAGCAATCTTGCCATCAGCGAGCTTGAGGGACGCTTGCGCGATGCGGCATACGAAGAAGCAAAGGCGCACGCTGCCCGACACGCAGAGACGCTTGCGGTCTTAGCTGGTCACCAGAGCGAAATCACGGCGCATGACGTGCGGATTAAACGCGTTGAGGACCAGGGAGCCAAGCTTGAGGCGAAGCGCGATGCAAGCGTTGACCATTGGCGACTGTGGGCCATGGGAGTCATGGGCACGCTGCTAGCGTCAGCGCTGGCTTCTATTGTTTCTGCACTGAAGCATTGATCATGAACCCGACTCAAATTGCTAATGGTTTGACTTCCGCGCTACTTGGCCCAAGCCTCGGTGCTGGCCTTGTGCTTATCGCGTGGCTCGTGAGTCTTATTCGCGATGGCGTACCGATTCGAGAGCAGGTGGCGCATGCGCTCGCACAACTCAAGCCGGTGGCGATTCCTTCGTTGGGCGCGACTGGCCTTGCGTTGCTCGCTGGCGAGCCGTGGCAATTGGCGCTTTCCGCTGGAGTGAGCGCTGGCCTTGTGGCCGCAGGCTTTCGAGCGCCAGCGAAGTGAGGATGCTTGCCCTTGCGCTGGCGCTATCGTGCCTCGGGTGCGCTGGCCTTACGTTGGCTCAAGTGGCTCGAGGAGCCGCTTGGCTTGGCGATGTGATCGGAGCGGCGCAGGCTGGCGCCGATGTGTATTACCGTCGCCACCCGAACCAAGAAAACGAGCAAAGGCTAGCTGTAGCGATTAAGCGCACCAGGTTGGCGATTGCGGCGCTTTCGGGTGCGGTTGCTGCCAAGGACGAGGACCAGGCCGCAAAGGCGCGCCTGGAGGCTTTGCGAGCCTATGGCGAGGTGGTCTACTTGCTAGCGGAGCTTGGCGTACTCTCTGGAGAATCGCTTGGCGGCGTTGAGGCGGATGCGCCTATGCCTGGTCGATTGGAGCTGCCAAGCGTTGCGCAGATTGCGATGGCGCTCGAGTGACTGCGCTTGCGTATGTGTCCCGGGCTGGCGCTTGCGACCTGCATTTGGCAGGGTGGCTGGTGCTACCAAGTGGCGGCGCCATTAGTCGCCTGCCGATTGTCGATGCGGACACTAAGCTGTTCGCTCGCCTTTCGCCCGTGGCTGCTGACGCATGGGCGCGAAGCAAAGGATGGCGCTTGCCGTCCGTCGATGAGTATGACGCGCTTCACTCATCGGCGCTATTCATCGCGCCGTGTACGATGCCGACAATGGCTCAGCTTGCGGCAGCAGGCGTGCCTGCGAACAACGTCAAAGCTGTTGACGCGTTTCGTAACACAAACATGCGTTCGCTAACTTGGTGCCAAGAGCATGATGCGGCCGTTTGGGACCGATTGAAGGCTCGAGGATGGTGCGCTGAACCCGTAAGCAACGCTGGCAAACATTGGGCAAACGGTGGCGCAATTTACGGGTGGTGGCGAGCTGATGGAACCAAGATTCAAAGCCCGTCGAATGCGCACAGGGGAAGCCAGCATACCGACTACGCGACGACGTTCCATGTTTGGCGACCGTCTGAGCCTGGCGACAAGGTAGAGCCTCCAAAGGGTGATCCGTGGACGCATATTCAGGCGCGCAATTACACGCCAGCAGAGCGCAATGCGGTTGACATCGTAGTTCTGCACTCGACGGAAAACCCTATCCGACGAGGCACCGCGCGCAGCGTTGCGTTGTGGTTTGCAGGCGCATCGGCGCCACAGGCCTCGTCACACTACGTCGTTGGCCCTGATGCCGTGTATCGGTGCGTCGAGGAGCGCGCCGTTGCGTGGGCTGCGCCAGGGGCCAATCGCCAAGGCATCCAAATTGAGCAGGTTGGGCAGGCCGCGAAGACTCAATGGGATCGCGATGGCGATGGCGTCGAGGATGGGTTGCCTGTGCTTCGTCGCAGCGCTGAGCTTGTGCGCGGCATCTGTGAGCGGTGGGACATTCCGGTGCAGCAATTGAATGCATCGGATTTGCTCGCAGGAAAACGTGGCATCACGACTCATGCGGCAGTTTCGGAGGCATGGAAAAAGTCAACGCACGTCGATCCTGGTTGTGGAGGCGACGTGCGCTGGCCGTGGGAGCTTTACCTGTCACTTGTTCGCGGCTGATTCAATAGCCTCTACTCGACGTTGCGTAGCTGAATCCATCGGACGATTGCCACAGTCGATAGGCTCAATGTCCGCAGCGTCAGCCATAGCGGCGGCAAGCTGGCAGCGGCGCACGCCAAGAGAGATTGGTTTCGCAGAGCACTTGCCAGCGCTCCAAGCTCCAAGCCATTGTGCTGGGCCACCATGGCAGGTGTCGCGATAGTGGCGCAGCAAGCGATACGCGACCAGAACGGACGACCTTGGGTTGCGCAGCGCATCAACCGTCAACGGTTCGTAATCGCGATCAATGCGCGGCATCATCGCTGGCAGCGCTCGAGATAGTTGCATGGGTCCGATGGCACGGCAGATGCGCCCGCTGTTTGGGTGCGCGCAGTCTCCATCGGGGATGCTGGGCCGGTGGCGGGATTCCTCGTAACCGATCGCAGCCAGTAGCAACGGGTCAACGTCGGGCGAGACGAGCGCACCAGCGCGTCCAGCCTCGAGGTACTCGCCTGCCATTGTCGCCATGCCGTCGAGGTACGATGCCCAGCGTTCTGACGTGTGGAGGTCTGGTTGCTCGACCATGGCGAGCTTGGATAGGAGCAGGATTAGTGTCGCAAACGTCATTGGATAAAACCCCAGATGATAAAGGCAAAAAAAATCACGGTGACGATCAAGTCAACATATTCCGTGCGTTTGCACTTGTTGCATGAGCAATTCATAGGTCCTGACAGCACCTAACGGTGGTCGCGTAATCGTGCCACCTTGGTGAATGCGATGTGATTACGTCTCCACATTCTCCGAGTCGCGACCAGTAAGCTGAGGTGATCGCGTACTTTTTACCGATGCGTACCCATTCCTCCGTTGCAAGCATGCCCACAGCCCCGGTGGCACCGACGCATTGCGGCAGCTCCGATAGAGCAGGGTACTGATCGAGGCGCATTAGCTCCGCAGCGTTGCGATATGCCACCAGGCCCCATGCTGGAGCCTGGTAAGGCACCAAGTCACCGCATGCTTCGCGTTTGGTGCCATCGCACGCCGAGCGCCACTCGGTTAGCTGGCAAAGCCTGCGGCCTCGAGATGCGCAAAGCGCCTCTGCATCCCATGTTGCGCCACTTAGGCGCAGGTAAGGCTCAGGCAGCGCAGACAGGCCGAGCATCGGCTGTCCGTAGCCTGGCCATGGCAGCCGCTCAATGCAGGTACGAGCCGTGGCAGGCACCATGTCGAGCGGACACACCAGCGCTGGCAGGATATGCCACCATGTCATCGGTCCTGTAGCCTCATTTCGATGTAGCGCGCCCATTCACGCTCAGCTTTGACGCTCAGGCTAAGTTGGCGCCACCCGCCTCGGCGCTTGTCAGGCATCCAAGCCTGCACGGCATATACGCCTTGCCAGTCCGAGTCCCAAGTAAATGTGGACTCAAAGACCATTTGATTGTAAGCGCCATGGCTGTCGAGGTTACCTCGCTCGATGTCGCATTTGATTGTTCGAGCTGCGGTTAAATTAGGTACCCAGCTCATAGCGACACCTGGCCAAAGATGCCGCGCTTTGCGCGCTCAATACGAATGCGAGCGCCAAGATACGACACGGCGTTATCAGTTGGATCTACTCCAGCCAGCGAAAGCGCAAAGATCAACTTGATTCTGTCGTGCGGCAACAAGCCCTCGGCAAAGTCCCAGGCCAAATCGTGAATGGTTGTTTTGTCGGTGTTGGTCATGGGGTGAAGTTAACCGCAGCTAACGAGTTCGTCAACTTCAAAGCACAAAAAAAAGCAGGCCGCGTCATTCCACGCAGCCTGCCACCAGTCCAACCCGATGAAAGTTAAGCCTAAAACGGGATATCGTCGTTGTCAAATACTGAAAAATCAGGCTCAGCCTGGGTCGCAGGAGCGGCCTGCGCTTGTTCGCGTCGCTCGCCCTTCACCAAATGCACGTCGCTGGCAGCGATTTCAGTCTTGTATCGTTTCTGTCCGTCTTTCTCCCAGCTCGATGTGCGGAGCGAGCCTTCAACGACGAGCTGAGAGCCTTTGGTCAGCAAGCGAGCCATGGCCTCGGCACGTTTGCCGAACATAACCACCGAGTGCCACTCGGTGTGATCGACCCATTGCTCTCCCTGCTTTTTCCGCTCCGACGTTGCGAGCGAGAATTTAAGGATTGAGGTGGCACCAGCCTGCTTAAGCTCAGGGTCTTTGCCGAGTCTCCCAAACAATGTAACGCGATTCATTTGTGTTTTGCTCGTCTAATGACTGAATTTTTAAACCCGTTTTGATTTTTCCCGCTGTAATTTGGCAGCGCTGCGGCATAACACTCGCCGCAGAAATCGTGTGCCCCGGCGCCTGAACCGTCGCGTAGACCACCGGCACAAATGAGCCAACCTTTAGCTTTTGCGTCAACGCGCAGCGTACGCGCCGCAACTCGGAGCTTTGAAGGTTCCGCAGAATTACGTCCACAAGCGTCACATTGGATAGTTGTCACGATACTCAAGATGCACCACCAAATTCTTCAGGCGAGTAAACGCCCGCCATGACCTCAGGCCAAACAAAGCGAGCAGCCTCTGCGATGCAACGATTGATCAGCATTTCTCGCGGGTACTTTGACCAATTCGGTCGAGACGCTAGGCCTGCTCGCTTCGCATCCTCAATGCCCCAGGTATAGATTTCCGGTTCCGTCCAGCCATGGCGCTGGACCTCGACCGTGGCGAGATCGTTGCTGCACTTAGATCGCACAACGCGGAACAGCTTGCAGCTTGGGTGCTCTAAGCAGCGCGCCATCATCGCTTGGGCGCTCATCGTAGGCTTTCCTTCGACGACGTGGAATGACCGCAACGCAGCCATGGCGCCAAGGCCAAACTCACGACCAGCCATAATGACCAGCATCGCAGCTTCCGGCGTTCCATAGGCGCTGAACATGCGCGAGCCAACGACGACTTTGGCCAACCCGTATGCGCTGCGGCTGTCGGTAGGTTCGAGCTGTCGCGACCAGTCTTGCGGCGCTGCTACGAGGGCGCGTTGCTGCGGCTGGCTTGGCGGCGCAGGTGGAGGTTGCGGAATAGTGTCGGCAGCAGGCGGAACCTGCGGCGCTTCGTCAAATTCTGCTTCGAGTGTCATGGTTTCTTTCGTGTTCCTTGTGTTTCTTGGTTGTTTGATTGATTCGAGGAGCTGTTGCGCAATGCATTCCGATGCAAGCTCAGGTCGCAACGTCACAAGCTCCAATGCGAGAATGATGTTGCATCCTGGGCGCGTAGCAGCCTCTTGCAGGGCCTTTCGTAGCGCAGGCGTAAAAGCCTCCGCATTGTCGCGCAAAGCGTCATAAACGCCAGCGATGCTGCCGTAATCTGCAAGCAACGAGGTGGCTCGCTTAGGTCCAACGCCAGCCACTCCAGGAACGTTGTCCGACTTGTCTCCTGTGAGCGCCAGCCACTCGGCCACTTTGGACGGCTCGACGCCAAGCTCCGCTTTTACCATTGCCGCATCGACAACTTCGTTTCGGCCAAGGTGGTACATGGTGACGCCTGGCCCAAGCAACTGAAGAAGGTCCTTGTCCTGGCTTAGGATGACGCGCTCGCCGTCGATTGCAGCAACAAGCGAGGCGATTACGTCATCAGCTTCGTAGCTGTCGAGTTCCACCAGGACGAATCCATCATCGCGCAGCGCTTCGACGGTGCGGCGCATTTGCTCGAGGCTTAGCTCGTCCTTTGCGGGCCGGTTGGCCTTGTATTCAGGCCACTTGTCGCGGCGCCAGCTCTTGCGCGAATCTAGTGCGATGACGGTCGCCCCGTGTTGCGCGGCATGCTCGCGAATCTGGCCTAGCGTGCGTTGGGCAGCATAGCTAACGGCCTCGTCACCCGATGCGTGCCATTGGCGCCACCAGACGGCGCTAAAGTCTACGATCAGGGTGCTCATGGGTACGCGTGCCATTCTTGGTTGGTGGCAGGCGTTACACGCAGGCGCATAATGTCTACCTCGCCAAGGATGCGGGCAGCCTTGTTGCGAGCATCGTACCAGTGGCGCTCAATAACCTGGATTAACACTATTTCCGCGTATCGAACGTCCCAGCAAATTGGCTGATGGTTTGGGTTGTTTGGTTCTTTTTCTTGATTTTTCATTGGGTCAACCTGCGAACGAATCAACGTAGAATGCCGCAGCAAGACTGAGCAGCCACAGCGCAACAAGAACCGGAGTCGGCATCGAAACTGATGCCACCGTGGCATTTGGCTGCGGTCTTTCCCGAACGAGACGGTTTCCTTCCGTTCCATTCAAGCGCAACCCAGCTCCGATGACGACTGCGGCCCTTGTTGGTTCGTAGTTGCTCACGAGACGAACATTAACCGCAGCGAATATGTTGCGCAAGTAAAAGTTAACCGTTGCGAACTTTTGTTTAGTCCGTATGCTTGCGGCATGAATCCTTCCGCTACTTTGGGAGCATGGCTAGACGCGCACGCCATTCCCCAGGCCGAAATGGGGCGCGTTTTTAACGTTAGCGCCGTCACCGTCCATTACTGGGTGACTGGAGATCGCAAGCCATCGCACCAACGAGCTCTGGCTATTGAGGCATGGACCTCGGGCGCGATTCCGGCAGCATCTTGGCTTGACGATGCCGCCCGCAAAGACTCCGAAGCGCTAGCAGCCATTGAGCCGTATGTGGCTGGGCCTGAGAAATGATCTACGGAATCTGGCACGATGACGCCATGCTCGAGGAGCATAAGGACTTACATGGCGCCATGAGACGCAGCAGGGAGTTGGCGCAAGAGCAGCAAAAATGGGTCGAAGTCCGAACGGAAGAAGGCGTCGTTTTGTCGGTCGCTGGTCCTGAGGAACGAGGATCGACGCTGCACATGGCCAAAGCTCGCAGGCGCAACTTTGGCCTTCAGTCAGGCACCGAAATCGACACCAAAGTCGGCAGGCTTTGCCACGCCTGCGGCAGGCCAGGCACGAAACGAAAGCAAATGAGCGCAAAGAGCATCCGTTATTTTTGCGAGGTGCATGCCGATGGTACGCGTTGATCTTAGTTTGCAGACCAAGAGCGAGGCGAATATGCGCGAGCACTGGGCGACCAAGGCCCGGCGCGCAAAAATGCAACGCGGCGTTGTCACGATGGCACTGCGGCAGTACGTCGAGCAACTCGAAGCGCTTAGGGGCGCCGAGGTCATCGTGGCTACGCTGATTCGAGTGTCTCCCAGGCGGTTAGACGACGACAACCTGCGCGGAGCGTTAAAGGCTGTTCGCGATGCTATCGCAGCATGGGTTGGCATTGATGACGGAAGCGCCCGGTACGAGTGGCGCTACGAGCAGCGCAAAGGCCCGCTTGGCGTTCAGATTGAAATTCACAACCTAAAGACTTGACCACGTTTAGCTTGTCGCATACTTTAGCGGCATGCTGAACACCGAACAAAAGCGCGACCTATGTTACCACGCCGATGTTGCACCTGGCACGCTTGCAAAGATTTATACAGGGAAACCAGTGTTTCGCGCATCGTATGTGCGCGTGATAGCGGCATGCGAAAAGCTAAAAATTCCAACTCCGCCGACCTGGATTCCTGCCGTAGTCGGCAAAGCTGCGCGCAAACTTAACGCCGCAGGGTGCTCTGATGCGTGACTGGTCGCGGGAGAGCTGGCACAAGGTATTCCCGCGAGACGCCGGTGGATGGGCAGCGCTGTCGTTTGATGCTCGAGGGTTGTACAGGCTGCTACAGGACGAAGCGAGCCGGGATGGCATTGTCGAGACGGGTCAAGATCGCCTTGGCTATCTCATGTTGGCCTACAGGCTGACGCAGGAACGTGCACGCGCTGCGCTTGCGGAGCTTGTGAAAGCGCGACTAGTGCTGACAACGCCACAAGACGCGCTCGAGCTTCCAATTCACGCCGAGCAGCAAGGAACAATCACGAATAGTTCCGAGCGTGTACGTCGCTTTCGAGAGAAGTCGCGAAACGATGAAACGTTACATGTAACGCCAGACGTTTCACTGGAACGTAAAGAAAGAAAGAAAGAAACAAATAAAGAAAGAGAGAAAGAGATCGCGCACGCGCGCGAGGCTGCACCTACATCTACTCACGTTGAGGTCGATCCCAAAGCGGTCGCCATTGAAGTTGCGTTACGAACGTCCTCAAGGTTTGCTGCCCTAAACCATCAAACGGTTGCGGAAGCGTTGCTTGGGGCGCTTGGCCCGCTCGGTGTTCGCCTAACGCCAGAGCATGCCCAAAGCGCGGTATCGTTGGCAGCTCTGGAGCTTGAGGACGGCGCCAACGAGCGCAGGATGCGGCAGGTGCTTGGCTGGAAGCTGAAGGATGCTGTTGACCCAACGAAGGCTAAAAAGCACCCGGTGCAGGTTCAGGGGCAAGGCGAGGACCTCGACCGGTTTCTCGACAACATTAACAATGGTAGGCCAGCATGGGCGTAGACTTTGACTTTGCTGGTCTAGTTGCCTCGCTAAGGCTCGACCAAGGCGAGACTGTCCAGGCGATCAAAGAGCGCGAGCAGGCAGAGAGCGCAGCTCGAATGCGCGAATGGCGCCAGGAGGTCATCGCGACCGTTCCAAATTGGCCGTGGGCGCAATGGTCGAACAAGCCATGGGCCGATAACGTGCATTTCCTGATTCGCAGGGAACTTGAGAAGTGGGATCCTATGCGATTGCAGGACGGAAGGATTACGCCAGGTGATGGCATGGTCCTGTGCGGCCCGAGTGGTTGCGGAAAAAGCACCGGCATCTATGCGGCGCTATCCGCCGCCATCAAAGGAATACGGACCTCGGTGGAGCAGGGTGGACCGTTTCGAGGATGGGGCCAGGTGATGTGGGTAACCGAGGCACAATTGGTGCTCGAGGCGTCACAGCGCAAAACGGACCTGTTTCGCAAGGCAAGCTCCGCTACGGTGCTGGTGCTTGACGAGCTGGGGCTAGCTAACGGGCATGTGGCTCCAGTAGGCCAATCACCGGTTGTCATGGCGCTACTGGCTGAGCGCTACGACAGAGGAGCGGCAACGATTGCGACCTCAGGCGTGCCGCAACGCGTATTGGCTGAGAAATACGGGACAGGAGCGGTGCGAAGGCTGACGCATCGCGCGAAAGTCATTGACCTGTTCACGCAGGTTAAGTAGTTTATGCTAATCACCAGATCGAATAATCTGAGGTGGCGCAAAAACGCCAACAAACCCGATTCGTGCGAGCATTTGTTCGATGAAGGTTTTGATGCGCGAACGCTTTGCATTCGAATGGCTGATGACTACCGATGGGTGGACGTTCAAAAGCCGCTCGAGCCTTGCGGGGCATGCGAAGCAAGGCGGCAAGAGATGCTTGACTGGGAAGAGTGGCACGCAGCCAACGCAGCAAGGAGATGAAGATGGGCGAATGGGACATGACGGGCGACAGGACGTGGCGCGTGTACTCGCACGGTGGCGTTGCCGACACGGTGACGACCGATGACCCAGACAAGGCCATCGGCGGTTACGTCGAGTATCTCCAGCAGCATCGGCTCGACTACGGGTACCCAGACAAGTATGAGCTGGTGGCCGTATGCCTCGAGACAGCAGAGCGTGTTACCGCCAGGGGGAAGCTGTGAATTGGGGTGACTGGCTGCGCATATGGAACGCCCAAAAGCGCCAAGCCATAACGGAAGGCTGCGACCTTAAAGAGCTGCTTAGGCATGACTTTGAAGCCTTGGCGTGCATGCCAAGAATTGACCCATGGCCCGAAGGTCAACGGGCATGCGATAACCGAGGAGAGGTGACGTGATGCTTAAGATTCCAAGCGAACTGCAAGGCTTGCAGCTAATTGCCAGTGTGAGTGGCGGGAAAGACTCCACGGCGCTCATTTTGGCGCTTAAAGAAGCCGATTTACCGTTTCAGGCCGTGTTTGCCGATACAGGATGGGAAGCGCCAGAGACGTATGGTTACCTTGACACGTTGCGCGAACTGTTGTGCCCGATTGCGGTTGTAAATCCAAAGCGCGGCATGGTTGATGCCATTCGATACAATGTTGGGTTTCCAGGCCGAATGCAACGATGGTGCACGCGAGATTTAAAGATAGCTCCGCTAAGAAAGTACCATGACGCAATTGGAGCGGACACGGTAAGCGTTGTTGGTATTAGGGCTGACGAGTCTGAATCTCGTAGCAAAATGGCTGAGCTTGATGACGATGAAAAGTGGGGCGGATGGATATGGAGGCCGTTGATTAGATGGTCGCTCGACGATGTGATTGCAATTCACCGTCGCCACAACGTTCCAATGAACCCGCTTTACTATCAAGGCCACGAACGAGTCGGGTGCTACCCTTGCATTTTTTCTCGCAAAGAAGAAATACGCATGATTCCTGAATGGCGCATTGCTGAAATTGAACAGCTTGAAACAGAAACAACAAACCTTAGAACAGAAAGAAACAAACAAGATCCTGGAAGGTACAAGCATGATGGAGCTTCGTTTTTTCGCACAAAAATACCCGGGAAAATAATTGGAATTAGAGAGGTTGTTGAATGGTCTAGAACCGCCAGGGGTGGTCGCCAACTCGACCTGTTGGCTGACCTTCCACAGGGAGGGTGCATGAGGTGGGGAATGTGCGAATCGCCAAGCAGGCAAACGTCGCGCGATGCGGGTGTTAGGGATGACGATTCGACCGAGGAGAGGTTGACGGATGAACAAGAAGGAGAACAACGATGGGACCTGATGTGATTGCACACCTTATTGAGGCCGCAGAGCGGTACTACGACTCGACGTTCGATTTGAACGAAGCCGAGAAGGCGCATCGAGAGGTGGAGCAAAGCGCCAACGCGAACCCGCACGACATTGCCTATGCCCTGTGCAAGCTCTGGTCGCAGAAAGGCGAGAGCCTTCGCGCGGCTGGTTCCCTTCTTCATGCCGTCGAGGCGTACCGGGCAAAAGAGAAAACAGGTTCATTGTAGGCAAAACATGATTCACAAAGATGGCCACTTTGGAACGCGTCAAAAGCGCATACGCGACAATGGCGACGGGCTTACCGATGAGGAGCGAAAGCTGGCTATCGGCCTGTCCTCGTCGCGTAGCAAAGCCGCAAGGCTGCTTGGGGTAAGCCTAGAGACGCTGCAAGAGCTGTTGACGCCTTACGGGAGAGTGCAGCCAAAGACGCTGGCAAGGATACGAACGAGGATGGCAAACCTTAAATCGGTGAGCACTTGATCGTCATGGATGACGTTTCAGAGTTAACGATTCTAATGCGGCTTAAGCGAGAGCTTAACGAAGCCGCAATCCAGTTGGCTCGTGTTCAGCTTGAAGGCAACCGTCGAAAGCTGCTGTCGGAGCACTGGGAAGTGCGGTTCAAAGGCCAAACACTTTACTCGTTTACCTCGAGCAAGTCTGCTCACAGTAAACGCCGTTCGCTCGTTCAGTACGAGCATGGTGGATATTCGGTCGTGCGCGTGCGAAGATTCAGGCTATGCCGCTGAATGTTTCAATGAAGGTAAGTGACAAGGGTATGGATGACTCCGAGGAGTGCGGCTGTGGCGATTGCTACTGCTGTGGCGCCCAGGAGTTTCGCGACAACGCGATTGCACTAGTCGGTATGGAGCCGGTCAAGCAGGGCGACCCCAAGAACGTGCAACGCGAGATTGTGAAGCTGCTTGAGAAACTTCCGATCAAGTCAGGACGCAAGAGTGCTCCAGGGTCGAATCCTGGCGCAATGATGGATGATGAGGATGACGGTGAGGGATATTGATCGTCGTCTTGATGCGGCGTTGGCTCGCACTAGGCGCCGAGTGCGCTTGGCAGAGCTGCCGTTGGCTCAGCCTGACACGACTGGAGAGCGCCAGGTTGAGGACGAAGAGCTTGTCTTGCGCATCATGGAAGCGGCACGGCTGAGTGACCGCGAGGCGCTTGTCCTCAATGACCGCTACTGGCTGGATATGGCGCTTTGGGAAGTTGGCGATGGCTGCGGGCATATAGGTCGCACCAGAGCAAAGCAAATTGAGATGCGAGCAATTCAAAAGCTTCGAAAAGCTGCTAGGGTGTTGCAATGCCACTAAAAAGCAAAGCGCAGGAGCGCTACCTGTGGGCGGTTGACCCAAAGGCAGCGAAGAAGATGGAAGCCGATACGACCAAAAAGCAGCGCGCAAAGCTTCCCGAGAAGGTCAAGAAAAAGGCTGCGCCGAAGAAGTAATGGCGAAGGGGTGGACAAAGTTAACCGATGAGCGGGCTAACCGTCTCATCGGGCTGCTCCGCGAGGGTCATTTCGTGAACACGGCATGCGCTGCCGTAGGCATCAACGAAAAGACCTTTCGCACCTGGTGCCGTCAAGGAGAAGAAGGAGACGAGCGCTGGGCAGAGTTTGCTGCCAAGGCTCGAGAGGCGCAAAGCCACTTTGAGGTTGCGCTTCTAAATGCGATCACAGCAGCGGTGCCGGACGACTGGAAGGCTGCGAGCTGGATTCTTCAGCATCGGCATCCGACTCGTTGGGGCGACCACAAAGCAGCGTCGGCAAAGCTTGACGCTGAGCGCGCAGAGCTTGTAAACATGGTCGTCCAGGCGCTTGAAAAGCGCGGACTCGGAGAGATGGCCGAGGAGATCGTAAGTGACATTGCAGGAAGCGGCGAAAGCGAAGCTGCTGGCGTTGCGGGACCAGCGAACGCAGCGCACTGACGCGAACGAGCTAACGCTTGAGCGAATGCTAACGTCGCCAAACGGCTTTGGCTTGGCGACTGCTACGCGACTGCAACAAGCCATCTGCCGCATTGCAGACGGTAAGCCGCTGAGCGGTCTTGAGCGTATGCCGCTGCTTGCAAACGCTAGCGCCTACGCTGACGACATTCGCGAACGCGCCACGCTTGCATGGTCGATTGGCGATGTGCGGAAGCTTCCAGCGTCAAGGCCAGCGGAGCTCTACATCGTTGGGCCTATCAGGTCGGGTAAGTCGCTTATGACGGCTGCCGTGAGCGTCTGCGCCACGCAGCGTTGTGACCTGTTATTGATTGGGCCTGGTGAGGTGCCTCGAGTAAGCGTCGTTTCGCTAACGACGGACCTCGCTCGAGTCGTGCACCAGCATGTGGTAGGCAGGGCCACCGCATCAAGCGCGCTAAAACGACTGACGATAGGCGATGCTACGTCGGATAGCGTCATGTTTCGCCATCCTACTGGCGCACCTGTCGAGGTGAAGATTGTGGCAGGCAGCCGAGCTGGTGGCAGCTTGGTAGCTCGTTGGTCTGCTGGCGTTGTGTTTGACGAATTTACCCGTATGGTCGGTGGCGACGATGGCGTTATCAATTTTGACGACGCGCGCAGCGCTGTTAGCGGTCGTTTGCTTCCAGGTGCGCAGCTTTGCGGCATTGGCTCACCGTGGGCGCCGTTTGGCCCAGCGTACAAGCTTGTGACCGAACATTGGCAAGCTCCAGCTCCAGAGCGCGTGGTCATTCGCGCCGTTGGGCCAGCTATGAATCCAATTTACTGGACGCCCGAGCGCTGTGAGGAGCTTCGTCGGCGTGACCCGATGGCGTTCCGCACCGATGTGCTGGGCGAGTTTGCCGACCCAGAATCGGCGCTGTTTACGGCTGACGACCTCGGGCACGTTGTAAGACGCGATGCGGTGGAGCTTCAGCCAGACCCAAGCCACCATTACGTTGCGGCAATGGACCCCGCAACAAGGGCAGACGCCTGGACGCTGGTGATCGCTACCAGGCTGGCAAATGGCAAGCTTTCGGTGGTCTTAGCGCGGCAATGGCAGGCAACTCGAGGATCTCCGCTGTCACCAGACGAGGTGCTGCGCGAGATTGCCGAGGAGCTGCGTCCATATGACGTGGCACGCGTTGCGACCGATCAATGGGCAGCCGATGCGCTGGCTGACATCGGAGCACGTCACGGTGTCTACCTGGCAAGCGAAGCAATTACAGCAGCGCGAAAGGTTGAGCTATTCGAGTCAATGCGGACCTTGGTGCTTTCGCGTAAGGTAGAGTTTCCGCCTGTTAGAGAACTAATCGACGATATTAGGCGTGTTCGTAAACGCGTAACGCAAAGCGGCATAAGCATCGAACTTCCGCGCGCAGGTGGGCGCCATTGCGACTATGCTTTCGCCGCTGCTCTTGCATTGGCACAACCCGTTGGTGGCCCAACAGAATCAAGCACCAAGTCGCCAGAGGGATGGGAGTCGTGGGAGCTTGAGGAAGCCGATGCAATGGCCAGGCGACTGAGAAAAGGAGATGATGATGGTGACCAAGAAACAGAGCTTGATGCTTGGGATTGACGCTGCGGACCTAGCAACGATGCTTACGCTCCTGCGCGCTCACGGTGTAAGCAGGCTACGCAGTGGCGACGTTGAGATCGAACTCGGACCGATAATGCCGCCGAGGTCGCTGGATGACTTTGCGACGACTGGCACCGAAGAGCTGATCGAAGACGATGCCAGGTTCGACCACGTTGGAATTAAGCTAAGGAAGATGGATTAATGAAGCTGAAGCGCGTTATTTTTCGCGAATCCTGTGAAGCACCGGGTACCAATTCAAAGGTATCCTATTTGCAGTCAACGGAGCCTTTGCGCAAAGATAGTTACGTTGAAGACCTGCGACTGGCGTCGTTTGGAGTCATCGCAAAGGACGAGGTTTATCCGCTGCACATGATTCGTCGTTTGACGGTTGATGCGCAAGAAGTCGCAGCCGAGCAGGCGTCAGACCTCAAAGGGTTGGCAGCGCATGAGGCCGATCATTTGGCGGATTTGCCATGGGCAAGTGAGCCTCCGAAGAAGCGCGGAAGGCCGCCGAAGGCGTAAAAAAGCCGGTCAGCGCAAGGCGAGAAGCGCTAACCGGCCAAGTCTCACGGAGATGGGGACGCGAGACGTGATACTAATACCGGGTAACAATGAATTACGCAAAGGATCGTTGGTGGAATGCTGAACCGTCGTTGCTCGCAGCGGAGACAATGGCAGAGGCACGCCGAGTCGATAACGTTACGAGCGTTCGACGCATGCAGATGCTCGAATCTTATTGCTTGTACGGTGACGAGACTGCGATCCCAGAGAACGTAATCGAGCTTCGCGCGCAACCAAGCGTAACGCGTAACGTGTTGGCTTTGGCCGTCGATACGGTAATCAGCGAAATCACGCAGGCGAAGCCTCGTCCAATGTTCGTTACCATTGGCGGTGACTGGCTCGAGCAAGAGCGCGCGCGAAAGCTGACTTACTTTAACGATGCGGAGTTCGACCACTGCAACGTGCATGAACTGGCAGAGCAGGCTGCCCGTGATGCCGTAATCTCTGGACTCGGCATCCTTCGTCCTCGCCGTGACCCAACCGACGATACCAAGGTCATTATTGAGCGCATTTTCCCGCCAAACTTCCTAGTCGATGACCGTGGCGCAATTGACGTGGTGCCACGCTCGTTCTTTGTGCGTCACTTGCTCGACAAGTGGCAGCTTTGCGAGATGTACCCAGAGCAACGCGAGTCTATTCAGATGGCTGCTACCGTCGATTCGTCGGCGTGGTTTAGCGATGGTCCTCGAGGCCAAGACCTCGTTGAAGTAATGGAGGCAATCCACCTGCCGTCAAAGCCTGGAGCCACCGATGGGCGCCATGTTCTCTGCATTGCAGAAACGGTGCTGGTGGATCAGCCGTACATTTACAATGAGCCTCCCTTCGTTTTTATCCGTGCTGTAAAACCGATGCGGCGTTTCTGGGGGCTGTCGCTCGTTCAGCGTGCGGCCCCAACGCAAATTGAGCTTAACCGCGTCCTTCGACGTTGGAACGAATCGCTGCGCCTTAACGCGACCTCGCTTTGGTTCATTAACCGCCAAAGCCGCGTTGTGAAGGCTCACATGGTCAACCAGGTTGGCGCCATCGTCGAGCACGATGGGCCGCCGCCGCAGCAGATGACGCCAGCGGTTATGCACCCGCAGGTTGCCGCGTACATTGAGCAATGCGAAGCACGCGTGTTCAAGCTCATGGGCGCAAGCGAGCTTGCTGCAACGTCGATGAAGCCTGCCGGTTTGAACAGTGGGCGCGCGCTCCAAGTCTACAACGACGTGCAGTCCCGGCGCTTTATTAGCCTTGAGCGAGCGTTTGAGAATCTGTATGTGGACCTCGCAAAGTGGGTCGTTGTTTTGCACACTGAGATTGCAGAAGACTACCCAGACCACGAAATCGTTTGTAGCGACGGCCCTTCGCGAACCACGCGCATCAAATGGTCCGATATTGACCTTGAAGAAGGGCGTTTCAGAGCGCGCGTGTTTCCTACCTCGGCATTCCCGACCAATCCTGCGGCCAAGATCCAGGTGCTTCAAGACATGCTGGGGTCCGGTGTCATCGACCAGCAGAGCTTCTATGAATTGGCGCTCGATGTGCCAGACCTTGAGAGCGTGCGTAATCGTATCGTGGCTCCCATTGAGCTAATCCACAAACGCCTCTCAAAGATGCTCTACGACAATGTATATTTGCCTCCAGAGCCGGTTATGGATTTGGCGTTGGCGCTTCGCGAAACGACGCTGGCAATCCAAAGGGCCGAGCTTGACGACATACCGGAAGAGCGTGTTGATCTACTGCGACAATTTCTAACGCACGTTCAGATGTTGCAATCCCAAGCCATGCCGCCGCCACCAGGGCCAATGCCTGGCGGTGACATGGGCATGATGCCTCCTGACATGATGCCACCAGAGATGGTGGGAGGCGCGTTGCCTCCAATGCCGCCTGGGCCTCCAGGTATGCCGAGCTGAAAGGAACGAGATGGCTGAGAACGAAGTTACGCCAGTTGTTGAGCAGATCGTTGGCACTGGCTCTGAGTCTGTCGATGACCGCATTGCTGCCGCAGCAATGGCCCTAGGAGACGATGAACAAGTTGCGCTCACTGAGCCTGCTCCAAGCTCCGAAGATGCCAAAGAGGAGCAGTCAGAGCCAAAGGAAGGCCAAAGCCAAGACAAGGCCAAGGCCGCTGACGATGCGGACCAAAAGAAGCCCCGCAACATGCTTCGCGATGTCGCTGCCGAGTGGGCGACCGCTCGCAGGATGCAGCAGGCGAACACTAAGCGAGCGCAAGAGCTTGAAGCGCGCCAGCAGCAAATCGAGCAAGAGGCTGCGACGGCTCGAGAGGTTGCTACGCTCATGCGTCACAACCCAATTGCGGCTGCGGAGCGCGTTGCGCAGCTCGCGGGCATTTCGCCGCATGAATACCTGCAACGACTCCAGCTTGCTTACATCAATGGCGAAGACCCGCAAAAGCCGCAGCAGGATGCAGCCATTGCAAACGAAGTGGCTCAGCTACGCGCCGAGCTTTACGCAGAGCGAAATCGCAGAGAGCAGGAAGAACAGGCTCGAGCTTACCATCAGCAGGTTGAGCAAGTTACTGCAACGGAAACGCAGAACCTTGTCGGTCTTGCTAAGGCGTATGCCGATCAATTCCCGGCCCTTCAGCACTTGTCAGACGACGCTTTGACTCGGCGCGTTGCCGATGCTGTGCAATTCTATGTGCAGCGCGGCGACGAAGTTGGGCGCTTTGAGGTTTTGAGCGCTGTAAACAACATCGTAAATGACACTCTTGCAGAATACGGGCTAACTGATAGTCTGAGGCAACGGGTTGCCACCGCGCCCGCGCCTAACGGCGGTAAGCGGCAGGGGACAAACGCTGTACCCACAAGGCAGCGCAACGGCTCAGGCCGGTACATCCCAACGAATGCGGCAGCCGCCGAAGGTGGCGTCCCGCGACGAGCGATGACCGTAGAGGAGCGCTTGGCAGAGGCCACCAAAGTACTGTGGTCCGCTGACTGACTCTCGCGTCGTCACTCACAATCCTAATTAATTTTCGAGGTACACAATGGCTTCTCTAAATATGTCTTCGTTCAGCTCCGCGCTGAAAATCCTTTATCCCGATTCGCTTGAGGAGGTTTGGTTTCCCGAAGCTCCGTTCCTTGCTTGGGTTCCGAAGTCCTACGACTTCGAAGGCGCGTCAAAGCAATCGAACGCGATGTTTTCGGGTATCCGTGGCTCCACCGATTTCAGCACCGCGCTGAACGGCAAGAGCACTCCTTCGCTCGCGAAGTACAACGTGACGCGCAAGAAGGATTACGTCCTCGGCTCGATTGACAACGAGACGATGATGGCCTCGGCGTCGAACAAGGGTGCGATTGCCAAGGCGATCAAGACCCAGGTTGACGCGGCCGCTTACGAATTTGGCCGCTCGATGGCGGTGCAGGTTTGGGGCGATGGCTCGGGCATTCGAGGCGTTGTTGGTTCGGTTGCGGCTGGCCCCGTGGTAACCCTCACTGACCGTCGCGATTGCGTCAAATTCGAGGTCGGCATGGTCCTCGAAAACAAGAGCGCGGCGGGCGCAATCTACGTCGGTACGTTCCTTGTCACTGCAATCGACATCGACCTTGGCACCGTAACGCTCACCCTCCAGGGTGGCGCGGTTGCACCGGTTGCAACCGACCTCCTTGCTCGTCAGGGTGACTTCTTGGCCGGTGTTGGCGCCTCGAACTGCATGAGCGGCGTGTTTGCTTGGATTCCGGTTGCGGCGCCATCGGCCACTCCGTTTTTCGGCGTTGACCGCTCCGTTAACCCGGTTCGCCTCGCCGGTGGTCGAGTCAAGGGTGGCGCGAAGACGATTGAGGAGGTCATCTTTGACAGCCTTGCTCGTGGCAAGACGAACGGCGGCAAGTTCGACACGGTTTGGATGAACTCCGAGCGCGCTGCCGAGCTTCAGAAATCCATGCAGGCGAAGGCTTTCGTCGATGTTCAGAGCGCGGGCAAGGCCAAAGTTGGTTTCCAGGGATTCAACCTTGTCACCAGCTCTGGCAACCTCACGGTCCTCGACGACCCGACGTGCCCTTACGCTTACGGCCTGCTCTCGAACCGTAGCGCTTGGGAGTTCGCCACGCTTGGCGATGCGCCGCACTTTGCCGAGGAGGATGGACGCCGGTTCCTTCGCGAAAGCGCGTCGGACGGTATCGAGTTCCGCCTTAAGATGTACGGTAACCTTATCTGCCAGCGCCCCGTTGACAACGTTGTCA
>Ga0209401_1000301_pt1 | contig 33897 bp, 28 predicted proteins | sample M_140807_MF_Meta_FD_187318 | JGI IMG/M metagenome (GOLD analysis project Ga0209401, IMG submission 187318) | Freshwater microbial communities from Lake Montjoie, Canada to study carbon cycling - M_140807_MF_MetaG (SPAdes) (version 2) | ecosystem: Environmental > Aquatic > Freshwater > Lake... | reverse complement strand
GGTTTGGCGGGAGCGGAAAAGGTGGAGAGCGCGACGGATTTTGGGGTGGGTGGGGGCAAGGCAGGCGGCGGCGAAGAGGGCGGCATTAATTTGGCCTGCTTTTCCGGTCGCGAAGAAGGGGCCTGGGGCAGAGGTAGCGAGTTTACGCAGGAGAGAGAGATTGCGGGCGGGGGACGTGGAAGTGGGAACTAGGAGGGGCGGGACGGACGGGTGCGAGTGTCCCACTTTCCCGGGAAAGTGGGATGATCGGGAGGAGGGGTAGGGCGTGATGGTGAGGGAAGAAGGGGAGGATGAGGAGAATAAGGATAGCCCGAGTTTATGGAGTGTTTGGACAGTTTGCTTAAGCAGGCGAGGCTGAGTGACGCGGATGGAGGTGGCAAGCATCAGGCAATACTAGCCTGTGTTTTGGGTAATTCTCAACTGGAAGCGCTTTGATACCGACGCAGGCCGAGTTGAAAGAAAAGGGAGGCAAAGATAGCGGCGGTCAGGCAGGTGAGGAGAAACAGGAGAAGGGATGCAGGCTCAAAGCCGCGCAGGAGAGTGGAGGCAGGAATATTAGCAACGAGAAGAAGGGGAAGAGCAAAGGTGAATAGAATACGAAACCAGCCAGTCGCGGCCTCACGTGGAAGTCGTGCGACCTGAAAGATGCTGTAGTAGCCAAGCAGAACCGATTCGGCCTGAACGATCCAAAAGGTAAGAGATACAAGGGAGAGAAGCAGAGCGTAGTGGGTTAGAAGCCCAGCAAGGATGAGGACGACATAGAGAAGGAGGGTGCTCAGGGAGGGAGTGATGTGGAGATCGTGAAGAGCGAGGGCAACGACAACGGCGGCAATCAGGGCGTTTGCCAAAGGGCCAATTTCAAGGTGCGACGTGCTAATGAGAAATTGGGGAGGGGCAGGTTTGAGGAGAATAAAGTCCAGTTTTCCATCTCGAACCGATTCGGGAAGTTTTACCAAGCCGGGCATTAAGAAAGCAGTGAAGATTTGTTGGATGAGTTGATTGGTCGCAACAAGAACGATCATTTGGGGACGGCTCCAGCCCGCAATGGAGTCGACATGCTGGTAAACGACATCGACAAAAGCGAGTTGAAGCACGAACCAGGACAGTTCCACGATCACCCAGATGAAAAAATTCGCCCGGAAAGCGAGTTCGCGTGTTGTGGCATACCGAAGTTGGATCAGCCAAAGGCGGAAAAGATGAAAGAGGGGTCCCATCTTATCCTCCTGCGGCTGTGTATTTTCTAAGGCCTGCTTTCCACATGCCTTGAGCCACGAGAATGAAAAATAGAGCCCAACCAAACTGCATCGCTATTCCGGTCAGCCAAGCGGAGGAAGACAGAGTTCCGCACAGGGCCGCAGTGGGAAACCAGTACTCGTAGGCGAAGGGAAGACACTGGGCGAAACGGAAAAGAACGGGAGGAAGAAGATCCAAGGGGAAGACGTGGCCGCCTGCTAAAAATTCGAGAGAGTACACGAGAAAGATCAGGGCGCTGATATCCAGAAGCCAGAAGGAGGTGAGGGAAAGGCAGAGCGTCAGGCTGAATTGGAGGACAGCTGAGCCGAGAATTGCGGGAATTCCCCGTGCCAAATCAATCGAGCCGAGTTCAAGGGGCACGACGCGAGAAAGGAGAAAAAAGCAGAGTAAGACGGGGATCGCGGCAGCGACGAGGTAGGCGCACCGTCCCGAAAGGAAAAGAGCGGCCCGATACAGTCCATAAGGCAGAGGACGGAGAAGAATTGAGTTGAGAGTGCCCTCCCGTATTTCTCGGGAGATTTGAAAGTCATCATCCGCGGGGGAGCTGACCGATTCCACGATGAGTAGAACTGCGTAGTATGTCAGCAGGCTGGCGAGGGTATAGGATCCGACGGTGGATTTGCCCTCAAACACGGCACCCCAAAAGACCCAAGAGACGAGAAGGGGCATGGCGCTGAATAGGGCTCGCAGAAGGTAGTTCCAGCGGTATGCGAGTTGGCGCTGAAGGCCAATCGAGAAGACGGTCGGAAGTGCGGAGAGGGAGGCGATCACGAGCGACGACGAAGATGAGCAGGCAGAATGCCGAGTTCGGTCCGATATTTCGCGATGGTGCGACGGGCAATGGGAATTCCGCGTTCTCGTAACATTTCTTCCAGTACGGCGTCCGAGTAGGGCTTATGGGGTGTTTCCCTTCCAACAATTTCCGCTAAAATCTGTTTTGCCTGAGTATTGGCGACGGCGGGACCTGTGGCAGTTTCTCCGCCAAGGGCAGTGGCAAAAAAGTAGCGCAATGGAACAACCCCATGGGGGGTGCGGACATACTTATTTGCAACCGCACGGCCGATGGTGGTTTCGTGCACGCCAACTTTTTGGGCGACTTCACTCATCGTGAGGGGGTGAAGAGCGGAGGGACCTTGCGAAAAGTAGTCGGCTTGGCGATGAGCGATGACCTCCAGAAGTTTCTGAATTGTTTCTTGCCGGCGTTCTAGGGATTGAAGGAGAAAACGAGCGGAACGAATTCGCTCTTTTAGGTAGGAGCGGGTTTGTTCGTCGGACGAGCTGTCACCTAGAATATCTTTGTAGGTATCGCTGATGCGAAGTCGTGGGAGAAGATCGCCTTCGATTTGTGGAACCCATCGATCCCCGTCTTTCACAAAGGTAGCTTCGGGTCGAACCACGAGGTCAGGCCGATCGGGGGCAAAAGCGGAGCCTGGGCGAGGCGAGAGTCGGGCGATGGTCTCTGCGGCTGCCTGAACGGATTCAAGAGGAGCGGATGTGACATTGGCGATTTCTGCAAACTTACGTTTTCCGAGAAGGTCAAAATGTTCGCGTAGGATGCGGCCTCCTAAGGAGTCTTCCAGGCCGTGGGATTGAAGTTGGAGAAGAAGAGCTTCGGGAAGAGTGCGTGCAGCTATGCCTGGAGGATGAAACGATTGGACAAGAGCGAGTGCATGTTCGACTTGAGGAAGAGAGGTGTGGGTTGCAGTGGCAATTTCCGAAAGGTCGGCTTGAAGGAAGCCGTCTTCGTCCAGGTTTCCGATAATTTCGGTGGCGGCGGCGTGGGTGGCGGGGTCGGTCTGGGTGAGGGTGAGTTGTGAGGTAAGGTGGTCGGTCAAGGATTCGGGCAAAACTTTGGATTCGAGGAGGGCTTGGCGGGGATCGAGCCTAGGCCGATCGGCTCTGCTAGAGGAGCTAGGCCAATCTGAATCGCGAATGTCGACGGAAGAGTCCTCCTCTTCTTCAGGAGATGGCTCTGAGGCTTCGGCTGGACGAAGTTCCTCTTCAAGAACGGGATTTGTCTGAAGCTCCGTTTGAAGAAGATTTTGCAGTTCGAGAGCAGGGGTCTGAAGAAGTTGCAGAGACTGCTGGATCTGGGGAGAGATCGAGACCGTCTGGCGGAGGCTGGGCTGAAGGGACAGAGACATAGTTGGATTTTTAGATTGGGCTTTCTCTGGAAAAAGGCAAAAGGTGATATGGGCAAAGTGATTTTGACCGTTCTAGGAAGCGGGAGTCGGGGTAATTCTCTTCATTTGGAGCACGGGGGGCAGGCCCTTTTGGTTGATGCGGGGCTGAGCGCAAAGCAGTTGGAGGCACGAATGGCTGAGGCGGGGGCGCATCAGGCACAGCTGTTAGGGATTATCCTGACACATGAGCATGGGGATCATACTGCGGGGCTAAAAACATTTGTTAAAAAGCGGAAGTGTCCGATTTTCGCATCCCATGGAACGAAGGATGTGTTGGAGGCGGAGGTGGCCACGGCCGATTGGCGCGGTTTCGAAGCGGGCCAGCATTTGGAAGTCGGGTGTTTCTCGATTGAGACTTTTCCTGTGCCCCACGATGCGGCAGAGCCGATTGGAATGAGAGTGACAGTAGGTAAAACGAAGGTGGGATTGATTTCCGATTTGGGGTTCGTGACGCGGTTGGTCGTCGAAAGATTGAAGGGATGCACAGCACTGGTGTTGGAGGCTAACTACGATGAAGCGATGTTGCGTACGGAAGAGAGGAGGCCGTGGTCGGTGAAGCAGAGAATTTCGGCCCGGCATGGGCACTTATCGAATGGGGCGGCGGCCAAACTCGTAGAGGAGGTGGCGGGTCCAGAATTAAGGGATCTTCTGTTGGGTCATATCAGTGAGGATTGCAACCGGCCGGAAATTGCGCGACGTGCCATCGAGGGGGCTCTGGAAAAAGCGGGAAGGAAGGGAGTGCGTGTTCACGAAACCTGTGCAGGTCGTGTGGGGCAAAGGATAGAAATTGAGGCGTAGGGGTTAGGGAAAAGGATTGCGCAGGAGAGGTGGGGAGGAGATAATTTTGGCTAATCGCGGGCGTAACTCAGTTGGTAGAGTGCAACCTTGCCAAGGTTGATGTCGAGGGTTCGAATCCCTTCGCCCGCTCAAAGGGAAAAAATCATGAACCTTCTTTGGGGAAATTCGGTTGCCTTATCCTGGATGTGGGGGTTAGGGCTTTTTTTTAGCGTTCAATTTTCCCTTCAGTATGGATTGTTTGGATTGCTGACCTTTGCGATTCCAAATGCCTTGGGATTGATGATTTTTGGTGGGCTTACGCAATTGATTGCCCGGCGTGCTGGAAACGGTCCTGATGCGCTAGGAACATTTTTTACCAATTGGTCCAGACCCTACCGACTTATCTTTTTTCTCTATCAGATCTTGGCGATCACCCTGACTGTTTTCGCTCTCGTACGTTACGCATGGCAACCCCTGGGACTGCAACCGGAAGGCCTTTACCTTTTGTTAACGGTGTTGGTGATCTTGGCCGCTGCAACGCTATTTGGCGAGGAGTTCGATATTCGCAGGATCAAGTACAGTCATGCGGCCCTGGGTTTGATTGCGTTAGGGGCGATCCTGATTCTTTTTTATCAACTTCCTTACTTGGGAAGCGGGCAACCGATTGCGACGGGAAGCAACCCCTTCTTCGGTTTTAACTTTTGGGGATATGCGATTCCGATCTGTGTGGGATTGACGCTGGGACCTTGGTTGGATCTTCAGCAGTGGCAACGAGTCATCCAGATTCAGCGAGAAGGAAAGTCTCCTGCCGTTAGTTATCTTTTTGGCGGGACTATTTTCTTTCTTCTGCTTTTGGCACACGGAGGTTTAGCCCTATGGGTCGCAGGGCAAACGGGGGGCACCCTGATGCGGGAAGGTATCGACGGATTAGGGTATGGGGAGGATGGGGTAACGCGGTTTTTGTGGGCGGCGGCGGCCGCTCATCCTTGGGCGTTTGGTTCCTATGTGGTGATTTTGTGCGTGATGATATTGACGACGTTGGACAGCGGTTATATCGCACTGCGCTGGTATTTGAGTAAATCGGGGGGAGCCGGCAGGGCTTTTCCATTGACCCTACTGCCCGAAGCAATTTTGAGTTCGCCACTGCCTGCTCTGACCTTGTCGGGACTCTTCACGATTGTGGCCGTGGTACTGAAGTTGGAGCTGGAGTACTTCATGATTTTCTACGCAACATTTTTTGTAGGTTATGCGGGATTGGCATTGTTGAGAGCGTTTCATACAGGGCAGGGCAATGCGTTGCCTCAGGTAAAGATGTTTTGCGTTGGAAGCGTGGCAGTGGTGATTTTCGCCTACGGATATTTTTTGGCGAATCCATTGGGAATGATATTGGGGTCTATTCTTCCTGTGGGTTATGTGGCTTGGCTTTTGCTGAAGCCTGGGTCGGCCCACGAGTTTGTCGGCGGGGTGGAGGAGTTAGAGGATTCGGCTGGGGGTCCATCGTCCAAATTTATAATTGAGGAGAAAATTGAGCCCGGGCGAGTCGTGCCCTTTCCGAAAGGACAGGTTGGTGAGCCGACGGATCTATTCGGCCACTTTGAGGGAAAATGGTTTGTTCACACTTTTGTAGCGACCTATGCGGACACGAACTCAGTCGGGAATGTTTACTTTGGAATGTATGCGATGTGGGTAGGAAAGACGCGCGAACTTTTCTTCAATCACTGCCTGCCGAAATTTAATTTAAAAACCACCCCGTACTATATTTTGACGCGTTCCTTTGAGCATAAGTTCACAAGGGAAACGCGTGAGTTTGAGAGGGTGAGCGTGAAAATCAAAGTGGGAGAGTATAATCGCAAGTTTGTGACCCTCGAGCATCAGATTTTTGATTCCGCAGGAAATCAGCTGGGCAAAGGGAAGCAGCAGCTCATCTTTGTGTCATCGGGAGACTACAAGTTGCTGGATATTCCTGATGAGGTGTACGAGGCGTTTGTCGCCTACGCATAATCCAACTCGGCTACTTTAAAAGTTCTTGGGCGCGCGCGAGGGCGGTCGTGCGGTCGGTAAACTTTCCCTCCAGTTGCTCGTCCATCAGTTGATGGAGAAGTTTACCCATCGAGGGGCCTGGTTTGGCTCCGAGTTGCTGCAGGTCGTGCCCTGTGACATAAGGTTTGGGCTTAATTTCCTCTTGAGAAAACTCGCTCAACTTAGCCGTAAGGAATGAGTGAATATCAAGCTGGCCATGGCAAGAAGCGCAATCGATTCGGTGTAGTTCCAGCTCTTCGACGAATGTGGGGCGTGCGAGGAGGCGTTTGAGAGTGCTGACACGCATATTCGGAGCGTCTTTAAAGGCCATGTGGTTGGCGATACAAGCGGTGATGGCAGAGACTTCGTCATTCGAGTAGCGGAGGCGACGCAAGATCTCCTCGGCCATCCGGGCTCCGACTCCTTCGTGTCCAAAGAAGCGAATCCTGCCACTGGGCTCTGTTTTTGAGGTTCGGGGTTTTCCGATGTCGTGAAGGAGGGCGGAGAGGGCCAGTACGGGAGAGGGTTTTTTTAAGTGAGTCAGAAGCAATCGGGTGTGGACCCAGACGTCGCCCTCAGGGTGATGTTCAGGCGACTGTTCACAACCGCGCATCTCCAAGAGTTCGGGAATCCAGACAGCGATCAGGCCGGATTCGTGCAGCAGGTCGAACCCCCGAGCGGGATCGGGGCTGGTGAGGATCTTGGTTAATTCATCGCGGACACGCTCGGGCGAGATGACCTTGGAGGAGGGTGTGAGCTGGATCAGAGCCTTCCAAGTTTCAGGTTCGATTTGGAATCCAAGTTGGACGGCAAAACGGATGGCACGGAAAAGTCGAAGGCGATCCTCTGTAAAACGGGCGACCGGGTCGCCGATGGCGCGGATGAGTTTTGAGGATAGATCGGCCTGTCCCTTGACGTAGTCGAGAAGTTGATTTTTGAGAGGATCAAAGAACATTCCGTTGACGGTAAAGTCGCGACGTTTTGCGTCCTCTTCGGCGGTGGTGAATGTGATGGAGGAGGGTCGGCGTCCATCGTGGTAGGGGCCGTCGACCCGGAAGGTTGCGATTTCGAAAACATGTTCATCCAGGCGAAGTCGAATGACACCGAAGGCTTTTCCTTGGGGATCGGAAGCTTTTGGAAAGAGAGATTGGACTTGGTCGGGCGTGGCTGAGGTGGCGATGTCGACGTCGGGGTAGGGGCGTTGAAGGAGAGCATCGCGAACGCACCCGCCTGCATAGACGGCCACGTGGCCAGCTTGAACAAGCTGTTGAACAATTTTTTCTGCCGCAGGGTGGCGAATCATATTTTTGGGTCGGGGGAACGGAGAGTAAGATAGGCGAGGCCACCCCACAGGCTCCAGAAGAGTCCGAGCCCGTAGATGAGAACGGAATATGCAATTGCGGATTCAGGGTCGGCCCCCAGACCCAAATGCAGAAAGAGAAAGACCATGACTCCTTCCCGGACGCCGTGGCCGCTCACACTGATGGGGAGTGCGGAGGCGCTGAAGATAAGAACGAGAATAAGACCGGCGAGTGAGTAGTTGATGGGGAGGTCGAGGGCGTGGGCGAGGAGAGTTGCTCCTGCAAAACTGAGAAGGTGAACGCCGATCGAGACGAGGATGAGCGCGACGGTGTTCCAACCTCCATGCATCGTATCTCGAAGACCATGGAGAAGGTCGATCAGCACAGCTCGACCAGGGAGTTTTTGAGGAAGGGGGATATTGGGAAGAAAAGAGGGAAGAAGAAATCCAAAGACGAGAAGGAGGGCTCCAAGAGGACCAAGCCAAGGGAGGGCTGAGGCGAGAGGTGCAAAAGTGGGATCGGCCTGGAGGCGGTCGGTTGCCCCAGGGAGAAAGAGAAGGGCGAGACCGAAAAGAGCAGCAACGCCAAAGACGCGATCCAGAAGGATTGAGAGTGTGGCGCGGGCTTTTTTGTGAGGAAACCAGCGAAGAAGATAGAATAGACGGACGGCATCGCCTCCTGTGGATCCGATCAGAAAGAGATTAAAAAAAAAGCCCACAAAGGTGAGATGAAGAGTGCGAAAATAGGAAAGGTGGATGTTTTGGAGGCGCAGAAGGAAATAGAAGCGGGTTCCGCAAAGACAAATGGAGCCCAGCGTTACAAAAAGTGCGGCGGTGAGCCAAACTGGATGGGCGGAGGCGAACCGGTGGGCGAGGTTAGGCCAGTTGACCTTGGTGGCGAGGAAGCCAAGTACGGCAGTTGTGATGCCGATACGGATCCAAGGGGCGAGCCGGCTTAGGAGCGTGGGGGCTGGTTTTGATTCCACCATAGAAGGCTGGCACGAACTTCGTCCGCGGACACACCAGGAGATAGCTCGAGCGAGAAGTGCGTGTTGGAGGGAATGAGGGGAAGGAGTTGGGCAAAGGGAATCGACCCTTGGCCAAGGGGTAGATGGTCTCCTTGTTCGGGGGAGAAGTCGTGCAGGTGAACACCGATGATACGAGGGGCAAGGCGGCGCAGATGTTGGGCGTGGTCGATCAGGCCAAGTGATTCTTTGGCTGCGGCATGGCCGAAGTCGTGCCAGTAGCCGAAGGTGGGAGCGGGAAGACGGGACAGAAGCATCGCCCAAGAGTCGTCGGGGGGGATTTCGCGGGGATTTTCGCGGCACTCCAGACCTAGTTGAAGGCCGAGACTCTTGGCCCGTTCCCCTAGACGAAGAAGGATCTCTTCCACGCGAGGCCAACTTTCTTGAAAGGCTTTTTCCCACGATTGGATCGCGGCGATTTTTTGGCTTACGTAGTTGCGGGAGCCCATCTCACCCGCGGCGGCGAGGGATTCGAGCGAGTCGGCCAGGTGGTGGGGCCCCGCGGAGCCGAGATGAAGAACAACGAAGCGAGCTCCAACGCTAGCAGCGGCTTCGAGAGTGGAGAGGGAGTGGCGTTCGGCCAGGCGGCGGGTGGCAGGGCGTGGATCGGAAAATTCGTAGGCATTGGGGTGGGGGCGTAGCAGTTCGACGGGCACGGGACAAAAATTGTGAAGAACATCGATCTTGGGTGCGGTAGGGGATTTGTGTTCGGCAAGGATTCCTGGCCAGAGATTGAAGCGTGTATTATGGCTGAGTTCGACGCGGTCAAAACCGAGAGACTTGGCTTGCTGCAGAAGAGAGGCGCCGTCGGTCGTGCGGTCAGCATGCCAGCATGTGGAGAGGGCGAGGGAGGGAGGAGGCATGGGGTTTGAGTTTCGCTAAAAATAGGTGGGGGGCGAAGGGAATTTTCAGGCAGGGAGGGGGGTTGAAGATTGGGGAGGAAGCAGGCAAAATACTAGCATGCTGGCCAAACGAATTTCCTATCGAGGCAAAGTGCAAGGGGTAGGTTTCCGTTATGGAGTCCGGCAAATTGCGGAGGGTTTTGCGGTTTCGGGTCATGCAAGCAACCAGGCCGATGGCACTGTGGAGGTTTTTCTTCAGGGGGATCGAGAAGAGGTAGAGGCGATGGAAAAGGAGATAGGAGAGAGTCATCTGGCTGGATTTATTCGTGAGGCGAAGGGGTGTGAGGTGGAGGTGGTATCCGGAGTGAAGGGATTTCAAATCCAGTGAGTGCGGCGGTGCAGACGGTGGGATTGCGTAAGGAGTTTTCGATGGGGTGGTTTCGGGGTCGGGTACTGGCTCTCGAGGGATTGGACATGGAGGTGCACCGGGGCGAAGTGTTCGGGCTTCTGGGTCCGAATGGAAGTGGGAAGAGTACTGCCATGAAGATGATTTTGGGGTTGTTACGACCGACGCGGGGTCGAGCGGAGGTGTGTGGATATCGTGCGGGAACGATTGCGGCGCGGAGGCAGATCGGGTTTCTGCCTGAAAATCCTTACTTTCCTAATTTTTTGAGTGGGGCGGAGTTGGTGCGTTACTACGGAAGATTGAGCGGAATGGGGGGGCGAGTTTTGGAAAAAAGAATTCAGGAGTTGTTGGAGATGGTGCGACTCGGTGGGGAGGCGGGAAAACGGCCTTTGCGAACCTATTCGAAGGGAATGTTGCAGAGGGCGGGCTTGGCGGGGGCGATGGTGGGAGATCCTGAAATCCTGATGTTAGATGAACCCACGGCGGGTGTGGATCCCGCAGGGTCGCGCGAGATACGGGATCTGATTTTGGAATTACGGCAACGGGGGAAGACGGTGATTTTCTCAAGTCATCTTCTTGAGCAGGTGGAGGACGTGGCGGATCGGGTGATTATTTTGCATCGGGGCCAAAAATTAAGGGAGGGAAAGTTGGATGATTTGCTGACGCGGAAGAAGGAGTGGGAGGTGAATGTGCAGGGATTGAAAGAGGAGGATCGCAAGGAGCTGCATGGGTGGCTGGAGAAGCGGGGCGTTCAGGTGGTTCGCGAAGGCGAGCCACGGGAGAGGTTGGAGGACTATTTCTTGCGGAGTTTGCCTGAGGAGAAGCGGCGATGATGGGGTCGTTGCGGCGGATTGGGGCGGTGGCTGGAAATACGTTTTTGGAGGCAGTTCGTCAGAAGGTATTTGCGGTCTTGCTGGTTTTTGGGCTGGTCCTGATTTATGGGGCAAACTACTTCACGGAGTTTTCTTTTCAGGAGCAGTTTAAGTTTCTGAAAGATCTGGGATATGCCGCGATAAGTTTGACAGGACTTCTGGTGGGTTTGTTGGGGGCGACTCAGTTAATTCCAGGGGAGATTGAGCGGAGGACGATTTTAACGGCTTTGTGTCGGCCCTTACGGCGGTGGGAGTTTATTGTGGGAAAATATCTGGGGCTTTCGATTTTACTGGCCGTGATGATTGGTGTGATGGCGGTTGCGGTCGCAGGGGTATTAGGGTGGAAGGAGGCGCAGCTCATTGCTCGCGAGGGATCGGATCCTGCGGTGGCAGCTCTGATTCGGGCAGAGGCGAGAGATCCGCGCTTGATTCAGGCTGTGGTTTTGCTGGAGGTGAAGTTGGCGGTGGTGGCAGCGATTGCGGTTTTTTTCAGCACGGTAGCCACATCCACGACCTTTGTGATGGCGATGACTTTAATGGTGTATCTGATTGGTCATCTCCAATCGGTTGCACGGGAGCAGTGGCTGGAATCCGGGGAGGTGGCGAGTTGGGCGGCTAAGTTCTTTTTGGCGGGAGTGGCGTTTCTGGTTCCTGATTTCAACCTCTACAACTTGATTGATGAAATTGTGGCTGGAAATGCGGTCTCATGGCGTTCGACTTTAGAGGTCGTGGGATATTCGGGTGTTTATATTGCTGTTTTGTTGACTGCAGCGTCGGTGGTTTTTGAAGGGCGGGATATTTGAGATCATGGGTTGCCGGCGGGTTGGCCTGTGGAATTCTCCTGCTTTGGGGTGGAGTCAAAATCACGTGGGAAAAAGCGATGACGCAGTCTCAAAGAAAGGCGACTTATGGGTTTACTGGGCCCACGGCGGTGGCGATTCGGGAGAAGCTGGGGCAGGGGCTAGCTTTGGCGGCGTTGGGGGGATTTCGTGGTTTGGCGGCGAATGCGCTGATGCTTCAGGCTCATGGGGCTTGGGAGGAGCAGCAGTGGGTGAGGGTGAGGAGTTCCTTGGAGTTGGCGACTCTTCTTCAGCCGAGGGTTGCTGTTTTTTGGGACACGGCCTCTTGGCATTTGGCTTGGAACGCGGCTGTCGCGGCCGAACGGTATAGTGGGGAGCCAAGTGAAACGCGTCGGCGACTTGAGGCACGGCGTTGGGTGGAAGCAGGGCGGAGTCTTTTGGAGAGAGGAACCAAGGCGGTTCCTGAGCGGGCGCTGCTTTTTCAGCGTTTAGGGGATTTGTACTGGCAGAGGCTGGAGGATTATCAGGCGGCGGCGGACTGCTATCGCCAGGCTATTGCGAAAGGAGACGCGCCTCCTTATCTCGAACGCTTTGTTGGATATGCGTTAGATAAGGCGGGTGATAAGCGTGGTGCTCTGGCTTATTTTCGTGAGTTACGGGCTCAGATGGGTGCGCCCCCAAACCCCGAGAGAAGGCCGGAGGTGGTTGACCGTGAAATTCTAAAATTAGAAAAAGAGTTGTCGGGACAAGCCTCCGCAAAGAAAAAATGAAATACGGGATTTTTGGGGATGTGCACGGGAATTTGGAGGCTTTGGGAGCTGTTTTGGCCGACATGGAGGACCAGCAGGTTTCGCATCCACTTTGCATTGGAGATTTGGTGGGTTACAACGCCAACCCAAGCGAGTGTGTAGAGGTTGTGAGGGCTCTAGGTTGTCCTGTCGTGAGGGGAAACCATGACGAACTGGTTACGCATAAGAAAAATCCGGATGCCTTTTCGCGGGATGCTCAGGCGGCGCTAAGTTTTGCGAGAAATCATTTAAGCCCGGCTCAATTAAACTATTTGCGGCGTCTGCCCCTCACCTATATGGACGAGGCGTTCACTCTTGTTCATGCCACGCTGGATGGCCCTGAAAATTGGGCCTATATCTCGACTCAACTCGAGGCTCAAACCAGTTTTTTTTATCAAAAAACGCACCTCTGTTTTATCGGGCACACGCACCGCCCTGCCGCTTTCTTAAAGGAGAGGGAGGTGCGGCCCATTGAGTTTCGGAAAGTGGATGTTCATCCGGAACGGCTTAAAACGGCTAGGAAATTTATGTTTAATGTGGGGTCCGTGGGTCAACCCAGGGACGGGGATTGGCGCGCCAGTTATGCAATTTACGACTCCAAGGAACAAACCGTTGATCTGAGGAGAGTAGGATATGAGGTAGAGAAGGCGGCATCGAAAATCGTGAAAGCAGGCCTTCCGGATTCCCTTTCCGCCCGATTATTTCAAGGTGAATAAATAAAAAGTGTTGATAGATAGAGGCTTACATATACGCAAACTTTCTGTAACTTGACAAAATAGCAATAGGCACTATTACTATACCTATGAAAACAAGGTCTCGCAAAAATCTTCGTTGGTCAACAGAACGCGTTATAGCTGAAATTAATCAGTGGAAGGATAAGGGGGAGCCCCTGTATGCGAACCATGTTCGCCTGAACTTCCAAGAGCTCCTTGCCGCATCGATTCGTTACTTTGGTAGCTGGCAGGCTGCCCTTGATCAGGCTGGAATTTCTTATGTCGACGTACGCAAGTATAGGAAGTGGTCGAAAGAGGTGATTGTGGAAGAGATTCGGGATTTGGCTTCGAAGGGGTTTGACCTCTCCTTCCGCTCCATGGCTCTCAGCCAGCACAACGCCATGGTCTATGCGGCGATTCGCCCGAAGTATTTTGGTAACTGGCGGGCTGCCTTGGAAGCCGCAGGATTAGCTTCGGAGGAAATCTATCGGTACCGCAGTTGGGATGAAGAGGGGATATTGGAGGAGATTCGTCGCTTGCAGACGGAAGGTGCTGATCTCAGCTCCAAATCGATGGATGAATCCTCGAACAAGCTGATCGCAACTGCCCGTCGCCGTTTCGGCAACTGGGGTCGTGCTTTGGAAAAGGCCGGAATCAACTACTCGGACGTACGTCGTCGCAAGCGGTGGACACGGGAAAACCTTGTGGAAGGTATCTTGGAGCTCAAAAAGCAAGGGGTGAAACTGATCACTCCTGAAGTCAAACGTGCAAACCCCTCGCTATTTGCGGCTGCCTGCAAGAAACACTTTTTCGGAACTTGGAAGAAAGCCCTTCGGGCCGCTCTCCGTATTGAAAAAGAGAATCTTCAGGTCGAGCATGTCGCATCCGTGACCGAGGTGGCTCCTGAGGCGAAGGCTGTGGAAACCCAGCTTGCTGGGCTCTCCGCCTAGCCCTCCCTCTCCTTCCCTCTTGCCGTAGGCTGGGCCAAGAGCCCATATTCTTCCTTCATGTCGATACGGAAGGGATTAAAAATCACGAGTGTTGGACTTTGCCTCGTCCTCGCCGCATTTCATACAGCCAGCGCTCAGATCGATCTGCGCATCGAGACCCCCAAGACAGCCTATCTTCAATTTTCCCCAATTCCTTTTACCGTCCGAATTAAAAACTTAGGGGCAGGTGAGTTAAAACTCACCAGTGACAATGGCAAGCCGTGGCTTGAGATGATTGTTCAGTCACGAGACGGCCTTCTCATCGCGCCCGAAAAGATACTCACACCTCCCGATAAAACCTTGCGCTCAGGCGAGTCTGTTGCCATTCCGGTCGATCTTGCACCCCAGTACTTGATTCGGGATACAGGCGGGTATCGTGCTCGGGCGAGTGTGCGTTTGCCTTCAGGAGAAGCATTGATGACCGATTCGCTCGATTTTCTGATTGGGCGAGGGGAAGTCATCTGGAGTGTGCCACGGGGAGATGGCAACGAGCGACGGATCTATTCCCTTCTCAAGTTTTACGAGGACCCCAATATGGGGCTCTACCTGCGTGTCGAGGTTCCTGAAAAAAATCTGGTCTATCCATCCCGTCGGCTTGGGGCTTACCTTCCTTTGGGAAAGCCCGCTGCTGAATTTGATCCGCAAAATAATCTCCATTTGCTCTATGCCATTAGCGCGGGAAACTATCGCCTCTCGGTGGTGAACCCAGATGGTCAAATCCTACGGGAAGAGACCCGACAGCAGGGACCGGAAAAGCCCGTCTTGCAAAGAAAGCCAGACGGCGAAGTGTCGGTTGAGGGAGGTATCGTACAACTGCCCTCTTCGTTACGAGAGCGTCTCTCCACGCTTCAGGCTAGAATCGGCGCGCAAGCCCCCCCCAAAGATCCGATTCAGCCTTAGCGAGAGTTCGCTCCCGCGGCTTTGGGTCGAACCGGTTTCAGGAGCCTCATTCCTGAAGGACCGAAGAGAGTTTCATCGAGCGGGGGAGCCATAAAAATGCGATCCCATGTCCGCTCGAATGCATGAGCCGCGTCGGGGAACGTGCGTGAAACGTCCCGCGCCTTTTGGTAAAAAGCTTTGGAGCGTCGATGTGCGGCCGTTTTTGATAACGCAAACTGACTTCCCCCTACATACCGAACTTTTTCAGGGGCTGACTCTCCCCAAAGAGCCTGAAAAAACCCCTCCAGATTTAACTCCCTACGCTCGGGATTTTTAGACCAGGTGACAAAAGAGGGGCGCCCTCGCGCATCATCCGTCTCCCAAAGAAAACCCAGCCACGCAAAATCAGGTCTCGTGCCCTGCTCGCCTTGGGCATAGCCACGAATGATTCGATGTAGATCGGGCGCATGATCGAAGGGGCGGCCTTGCGCAAATACGGTCAATTCTGCCAAATCGTCATACCGCTCCACCAGATGGTGTAGGCATGCAAAATCATCCCGACTGTGATTCGCTAAAGGATGTGATCCGGGCCACGGGGCCAGATCTTCAGGGCTTTTATCGTAAATGGTGAGCCGAATTCCACGGGGCAAATTTCGCGTCCAAGCCAAGTCCTCCCCATAACGGCAGACCACCACCTCCACCATCGGCTTAGCTCCCGCCGGTGAGATCTTGAATGATGGTGATCAGGGGCAAGAAAAGCGCGACCACGATCGTTCCCACGACCAGAGCGAGCATGACGATCATCACGGGCTCAAGCATTGAGGTCAGCCCCGCAACCGCATTGTCCACCTCCTCTTCAAACACATCGGCCACTTTGGTCAACATGTCGGGCAACTGCCCCGTCTCCTCGCCCACCTGAACCATCGAGACCACCATCGGAGGAAAGATTCCGCTCGCCTCCATCGGACTGACCATCGATTCCCCTTCTTTCACATTGTCGTGAATGTTTTCCACGGCACTACTCACGCGAAGATTTCCCGCTGTATCTCTTGTGATCTGCAAGGCTTGCAAAATAGGGACTCCAGACGAAACCAGAGTCCCCAAAGTTCGGCTAAAACGTGCCACTGAAGTTTTGGTCAACATATCCCCGAAGAGCGGAATCTTTAATGTGTAGGTGTCCAGCGTGGCCGCCACTCCCGGCAACTTCATGGAAAATCGTAGGGCAAAAACTAGAGCGGTAATACCAATGGCAATCAGGATGAAGTTCCCTTGAATAAAACGGCTCAAATCCATCACCGCCTGCGTAATGAAGGGCAGGGGACGTCCCCCTAACATATCTTTAAAGATCGCTTCGAACTTCGGGACAATGAAAAGCATCAGGAAGGTCACGATGCCGACCGCAATCGTTAAGACAACGAGCGGATACACCATTGCCGAGGTCACCTTGCCTTTGATCCTTTGACTCTTCTCCGCAAACTCCGCTAGTCGCGTCAGGACCACCTCCAGCACGCCACCCAACTCTCCTGCCTTGACCATGTTCACATATAATTTGTTGAAGGCCTTGGGATGTTGCGAAAGAGCCTCAGAAAAAGTTGTGCCGCCCTCCACAGATTCTGCCAACCCTGTCATGATCTTCTTTAAATTCGGATTCTTCTCCTGTTTCCCCAAGGTGCGAAGGCTTCGCAACAAGGGCAGACCCGCACTGATCAGGGTCGAGAGCTGACGCGTAAAGATGGTGAGAACCTTGGCAGGAACCTTGCCCGTACCGCCTCCACCACCCATTGAAAAACTAAGCGAGAACCCTTTCTTTTTTCCTTTGCCTGAGGCTTCGGCAGTCGTTTCCGAAATGTTCGTTGGAAATTGCCCCTTCTTTTTGACCGCCGCCGCTGCGTCCGAAGCGTTGTTTGCCTCCAAGGTGCCCTGATGGGTTTTTCCTTGGGCGTCTACCGCACTGTAGGCAAAGAGGGGCATAGAAGTTTAGGTGTACTTAAGAACTTCCTCGATGCTGGTATGTCCCTCAAGGAGATTCCGTATGCCGTCTTGCCGTAGGGTGGTCATGCCGAGCTCAATTCCCTTCTGCCGTATGACCACCGATGGGGCCCGCTCATTGATCAGCAGCCGGATGGGCTCCCTCACATCCAAAAGCTCATAAATGCCAACTCGTCCCTTATACCCCGTGCCGTTACACACCTCACAGCCCTTGCCAAAATAAAACGGCTGGTCTCCCACCTCCGAAGGCGTCATTCCCAACTGACCAAGCACCTCCTCCTTGGGCCGAAACGGAGTCCGACACTCCTTACACACGCGCCGCAACAGTCGTTGCGCTAAAACTCCCTCCATCGTGGCCGACATCAAAAACGGCTCCACTCCCATGTCCAACAATCGCGTCACGGCACCCGCCGCATCGTTCGTGTGCAAACTGGTCATGACCAAATGCCCCGTCAAACTCGCCTGAATTGCAATCTGTGCCGTCTCCAAATCCCGCGTTTCTCCCACCAAAATCTTGTCTGGGTCTTGTCGCAGAAACGCCCGCAACGCCCGCGCAAAAGTCAGGCCGATAGACTCATTCGCAGGCACCTGAATGATGCCCTCCAACTCGTACTCCACAGGATCCTCCACCGTCAAAATTTTGGTATCAATCTGATTCACCCGACCCAGGCAGGAGTAAAGAGTCGTCGTCTTGCCCGATCCCGTTGGCCCCGTGACGATGAAAATCCCGTTTGGCTTCTCAATCGTTTCACAAATGTAGTCGTAAATGTGTTTTGGAATTCCCAGCTTTTCCAAATCCAAATTCACCACAGATCGATCCAACACCCGCATCACGACGCTTTCGCCGTACTGGGTGGGTAGGGTGGAGACACGCAAATCGACCTGCCGCCCCGCCAATAAAGTCTGGATTCGACCGTCCTGTGGAACTCTTCTCTCCGCAATATTGAGATTCGCCATCACCTTCACTCGTGAAGTTAATGGAATCGCCAAACGACGGGGTGGGGGAGCCATCTCATACAAAGCCCCGTCCACCCGATATCGAATCTTGAACTCCTTCTCAAAAGGCTCGAGATGGATATCACTCGCTTTGGCGTGGATTGCTCGTGCGATGATCGTGTTCACATACTTGATGATCGGAGCACTGCCTGCCTCGTTTAAGTCCACTCCCTCGGATGCCAGAGTGCTTTCGGGCGCATTTTCCAGCTCTTTGAGCACATCATCGATATTCACCTCGGCCGATCCGTAATGTTTGTCGAGAAGGGCCTGAACTTGTTCGGGTGGAGCCACCACTTGCGCGATTTCCCGCCCCGTCGCAAACCGCAGATCCTCCAACGCCTGAACGGCCAACGGATCGGCGAGAGCCACCGTCAATGTCGTCTCGTCTCCCGCCACAGGCAACGCCCCCAAGTTCCGTGCCGTGTGCGGAGGAATCCTCGCTAGTAGTTCGGGACTCAAATCCAACCCCGTCAAATCCGCCAAGAGGGGAAGGCCTAGACTGTCCGAGATCTTTTCCAAAATCTGAGGCATCTGGATGATCCCGAAATTTCCTAAAATCGTCTCCACAGGTTTTCCAGTTCGGTTCAGCTCATCCGTAATCTCCCTGGCCTGGTCCTCAGATAAGACATTCTGCTCCTGCAAAAAGGGAAGTAGGTGTCGTGCGTCCATGATTAATCCTTATCTCCCATCGTGGCTGAGATCACCTCTTCCGGAGTCGTCATACCCGAAACCACTTTACGGATTCCGTCCTCCCGCAACACTCGCATGCCTAAATCTCGCGCCCGTTGCCGAATCTTCGACACAGGCACGCCCTCATTGATTAAGTGTCGAATCTCATCGTCCACGACGAAAATCTCGAAAATTCCTGCTCGCCCTCGATATCCTGTTCCTCGACATCTGTCGCATCCGTGACCTTTCGAAAAGCGCGCCTCCGACAAATTGGCCGAAAGGAGATTCAATGCCCGCAACTCCGCCTCCGTCGGTGTATAAGGTTGCTTGCAGTCAGGACAAATCTTGCGGATTAGACGCTGGGCCAGGACCGCCCGAATCGAGGAGGAAACCAAAAAGGGCTTCACCCCCATATCCACCAAACGGGTGATCGCGCTCGGAGCATCATTGGTGTGCAGGGTCGAAAACACCAAGTGCCCCGTCAACGACGCATTGATCGCAATCGAGGCGGTCTCCACGTCCCGAATCTCTCCTACCATGATAATGTTCGGCGCCTGCCGCAACATCGCCCGTAGCGCCGCTGCAAAGGTCATTCCAATCTCCGTATTCACCGCGACCTGATTGACTCCAGGCAACTGATACTCCACAGGATCCTCGACCGTGATCAACTTGCGATCGGGCTTGTTGATCGTGTTCAAGCACGCGTACAACGTCGTCGACTTGCCCGAACCTGTCGGACCCGTAACCAAGAAAATTCCGTCCGCATAGTTGATGACCCGCTCCAGAATCGCCTGGTCGTCTGCGAAAAATCCCAGCTCGGGCAAACCCAGCATCAGATTCTTTTTGTCCAAGATACGCATGACAACCGATTCACCGTGAATCGTGGGCACGGTCGAAACCCGCAGATCCAACGTCGGACCATCCACCGTGGCCAACGCAATACGGCCGTCCAACGGCAACCGCTTCTCCGCAATGCTGATGTTAGACATGATCTTAATACGGCTGATGATGCTGGACTGAAGCCGCTTGGGCGGGTCTTTCATCTCCTGCATGTTCCCGTCGATCCGATATCGCAGACGTAATCTCTTCTCTAGCGGTTCAATGTGGATATCGCTGGCTCGCAATCGGTGCGCTTCCAAAATCAATCCGTATACCAGCCGGATAATCGGGGCGTCTCCTTCAGCCGTTTCGTCTCCTCCCTCCGTTCCAGCTTTTTTTAGTTCCAGTTCGCTCCCATCCATGTTCGCCATCAGCGAGGCCAAGGACTCATCCGTTTTTCCGAAAAACCGCACAATCGCATCATCCAGCTTGGCCAGAGGCACCACCACTGGCTCCAAATCCGTTTTCAGCAGATATCGCAATGCATCCAACGTTTCGAAATCCAACGGGTCTGAAATCGCGATCCTCAGACCCGAAGGCAGGCGCATCAACGGTAGGGCATGGTAACGCCGGCTTTCTGCCGGAGGAATCGTCGAGAGAACATCCTCGTCCACGTGCTCGATCACCGCTTGAAAGTCCATTCCGCAATCTTTGGCTACGATTTCTAAAATCTGATCTGGGGTGAGTAATCCCCGCTTGCTGATACCCTCCAACGTCGAGTGTCCCTGCATTGCCGCTTCTTCCTGGCAAGCGGTCATATCCTCTAGACTCACCACACCAGAGGTCTGCAGTAGCTCCAGCACATAGGCTTCGTTTGAGATCATAGCTTCGGGGAAAACATCGCCTAGGTAAGGGGGAAGGGCAACCGTCTACGCAGAAAGTTTTGCCTTTAAAATTTCGTCCACCTGCGTGGGGTTGGCTTTGCCTTGGCTCTTTTTCATTACAAAACCTTTCAGCGCATTGATCGCGTTGCTTTTTCCCGATCGATAATCCTCCACGCTCCTCGGATTCGCCGCAATCGCCTCGTCACAAAAGGCCTCCAATGCCCCCACATCCGAAATCTGTGCCAACCCTAATTTCTCCACCAACGCTTTGGGAGAAGAGGGATTTGCCATCAGCTCTGCAAACACCTTTTTCGCCTGCGCGCTGTTGATGCCGCCCTCCGCCACTAAAGTCGCCAACTCACCGAAATATTCAGGTCGCACGGGGGTCGTCGTGGGATCCGGTTGCGTCGCCAGAAAATCGTTCAGAATCCAGTTGGCCACCCCCGCCTTGTGTTTTGTCCCTGCCGCCGCCTTTTCGTAGTAGGCGCATAGAGCACGGTCCGCTGCTAAAACACTCGCCTGATAGGCTGTGACTCCGTTCTCCTTCATCAGCCGATCCTGCAGTGCCGCAGGTAACTCAGGCAGGCCCGTTTCGGCCGCCGCCCGCAGACCTTGATCCGTCCGCACGGGTAGAAGATCAGGCTCGGGGAAGTATCGGTAGTCATGGGCTTTTTCCTTGGTACGCATGGTGAAGGTTGCCCCCGCCTCGTCATCCCACCGCCGGGTCTCGTGCTGGATCGCCTCTCCCTTCTCCACTGCCGCAATCTGTCGTGCGATCTCATACACCAGTGCCCGTCGAACGCCGCTTATCGAGTTCAAATTCTTCAACTCCACCTTCGTTCCAAACTCTTTTTGCCCAACGGGCCGAACCGATACGTTCACGTCACACCGCATCTGCCCCTTCTCCATGTCCGCGCTGCTCACATTTCCCGAAAGCAGCACCTGCCGCAACGATCCTAGAAAGGCAAATGCCTCGCCTGGAGTCCGCAGATCCGCCTCCGACACAATCTCCATCAGGGGAGTGCCCGCTCGGTTAAAATCAATCCCGCTTCGCTCCTCATAGTGAAAGGATTTGGCCACATCTTCTTCCAGATGAATCCGCGTGAGTCGAATCGATCTCTTCGCCTTGGCCTCGTCCGTATCCTGAAGATCTTTGGGAAACAGAAACGGATCCAGCCCTACCGTGCCTCCTGCACAGAGCGGATCTTCAAACTGGCTGATCTGATAATTTTTCGGCATGTCGGGATAAAAGTAGTTTTTTCGATCAAACCGAGCCACGGGCGCAATCCGACATCCGAACATCAGACCTGTCAGAATCGTTTTGCGGATTGCCTCCTCATTCGGCACAGGAAGACTTCCGGGCATTCCCAAGCACACGGGACAAACCTGACTGTTGGCGGCGCCCCCGTACTGATTGATGCAGCCACAAAACATCTTCGTTTGCGTGTGGAGCTGCACGTGCACCTCCAGCCCGATGACCGCCTCCCAATTGGCAGAGGTGCTCATACCGGTGGCATCCGTTTCCAGAAATCGTGTGACTGCTCATACGCATGTGCCGCTTGCAGCATTTTTTCTTCGCCGAATCGGGGACCGATCAACTGCAGACCGATCGGCAGGTTCGATTTTGTGAAACCACACGGCAAGGAGATCGCGCCGTTACCCGCCAGGTTGGTGGAAATGGTGAAAACGTCCGCCAAATACATTTTGAGCGGATCCTGCGTCCGTTCACCCAAAGGGAAGGCGGGTTCGGGGCTAGTCGGGGTCAGCAGTAGATCACACTTCGTGAATGCAGATTCAAAATCTTGACGCAATAGGCCTCGCACCTTCTGCGCCTTGCGATAGTAGGCGTCGGCATACCCTTGGCTGAGGACGAAAGTGCCTAGAATGATCCGTCGCTTCACCTCCGGCCCAAATCCCTCCGATCGCGTCCGCTGATAAAGATCGAGCAGATCTTTCGGATCCAGCGCCCGCCGCCCGTAGCGGACTCCGTCAAAGCGGGCGAGGTTGGCCGAGGCCTCTGCCGTGGCCAAAATGTAGTACACCGCAATTGCGGCAGGGGTGTGGGGGAGGGATACCTCGACCAGCGTGGCCCCATTTTTTTCGAACCATTGGGAAGCAATTCGGATTGCAGCTTCGGTTTCCGCATTCATTCCGGGAAGAAAGTACTCCTTGGGTAAGCCCACGCGCAGGCCTTTGACCGATCCCTCGGGTTTGGAGAGGAAAGTTTCCGGTTTGCGAAGGTCGGTCGTGTTGTCGCGCGGGTCGTGTCCTGCCAGAGCGGAGAGAAGAATTGCCGAATCCTCCACCGTGCGGGTGAGGGGGCCGATCTGATCTAGGGAGGAGGCGAAGGCAACCAGACCGTATCGGGAGATTCGTCCGTAGGTGGGTTTGAGTCCTACACAACCGCACAACGCCGCAGGTTGGCGGATCGAGCCCCCGGTGTCGGATCCGAGTGCGGCAATGGCCAGGCGTCCCGCGACAGCTGCGGCGGAGCCACCCGAAGAACCTCCAGGAATCCGAGTTGGGTCCCACGGATTTCGTGTGACACCGAGCGCAGAATTTTCTGTTGAGGAACCCATGGCAAACTCGTCCATGTTGGTTCGTCCGAGGAAGATGGCACCCGCGTGGCGGAGTCGGGCCACGGCCGTTGCATCGTAAGGAGCACGGTAGCCTTCCAAGATTTTAGAGGAGCAGGTGCAGGGGTCGCCTAAAGCGTTGAGATTGTCTTTGAGGGCGATCGGGATTCCGCCTAGCGGGAGGGAGGAATCAGCTTTTTCCGCAGCGGCGAGGGCGGCCTTTTCATCGATGTGGGTGAAGGCGTGGACGGTTTTTTCCCTAGCCCCAATTTCGGCAAGGAGATCTTTTACAATATCGCGGGAGTGAATCTCTTTTGAGGAGAGACGACGTCGCAGCGAGGCGAGAGTTTCGTGGGCGAGGCTCATTCGACGATTTTGGGTACGAGGATGAGATCGTTGCTTTGGGCGGGGGCGTTGGCCAGCGCGGCTTCGACCGAGAGGCTGGGGGTGGGGATGTCTTTGCGAAGGATGGGTTGGGCAGGGGGAACCACTTCAGGAACATCGCCTGTGGGGATTTGACCCAAAGTTTCCATATGGGCGAGGATCTGGCTCAGTTGAGCGGTGAACTTGATCGTCTCGTCGGGAGTCAGCGATAAGCGGGCTAACCCAGCCACATCGGCAACATTCAGCTTCGGAGCGGACATAAGCCCTAAAGAGTAGGAAGAAAGAAAGCGATCCGGAAGAAAGAAAGAGGGGGCAGGAAATGTGCGAAAGTAGTTTTAAGCACGGCAAAACCGCCGTTTTTACTCCCCAGCAATCACCCTTGTCCCAACAGGCCGGCCCTCGGCCGCGGCCCTCAAATTTCCCTCCCGAAACACGTCGAACACCACGATCGGGATCTTATTATCCATGCAGAGGGAAAATGCGGTCGAATCCATGATCTGCAATCGGCGACGTAGCGCGTCGCCGTACGTGATGGTTTGGAATCGTTGCGCACGAGGGTTAATCCGAGGATCCGAATCGTAGATGCCGTCCACCTTAGTGGCTTTGAGAAGGGCGTCCGCCCCGATTTCACTGGCTCGTAGGGCGGCTGTGGTGTCGGTGGAGAAGAAGGGATGTCCCGTGCCGGCGGCAAAGATAACGACTCTTCCTTTCTCCAGGTGACGCAAGGCCCGACGACGAATAAACGGTTCGGCCACATTCTTCATCTCGATAGCGGTGAGGACTCGGGTCTCGACTCCAGCGTGCTCGAGGGCGTCTTGGAGGGCGAGCGAGTTAATGACCGTGGCCAGCATTCCCATGTAGTCGGCCGTGTTGCGGTCCATCTGACCTTCGTCGGCCGCGGGGGCGCCTCGCCAAATATTGCCGCCTCCGATGACGATACCGAGTTGGAGGGATGGAGAGAGGATGCCTTTGATCTGGTGGGCCAGGCGTTGGATGATGGGGTGAGAGAGATGATTGGAGGAGTCGCCCAACGTTTCGCCTGAAAGTTTGAGGAGGAGGCGGCGTGTTTTGTGCGAGTGGGCGGGGGAGAAGGAATCGGATTCTTGTCGGTGGGAAAGATTTTCAGTTGGGCTACGAGGGACGGAAGAGGGGCGAGAGGATTTTGCGGGGGATTTTTTTTGGGGACGACGGGAGGGCACGACCGAGTGTGGCGTGAAATAGGCTCCTAGCGGAAGGAGAATTTTTCTTACGACTGGCCCCCCACGCACGCTGTGCCACTCTCACCGACTTCTGGCCAAATTAAAAATTTTAACCTTTCGAAGCGCGTCCGCGCAGGGGGTTAAGCGCGAAGTAGGGCCAAATCAAAATTTGCGTTAAACAATCATCCTTTCGTCATACAAACAAAAATTTGTTTATGCCACAACTCACGCAAATCCATCTTAAGCCAAATTAATATTATGTAAAATGCTATAGAACAATAGATTAAGACAAGTCTAGATATCGCAAAACCAATTATGACAATTTGGTGACAAACAAAAATTCCCCCTTGATTTTGAACAAAACATGGATTAAGATGTCTGAAGTGAAGGAGATTATGAATATGAAAAAACTCAATGTCACTCTCGCAATACTTGTAGCCGCTGTCATGGCGGGGAACGCTCAAACCGTCACGAGTGGAGTCGTGGGGTATCAAGTGCAAAGTTTCAGTGCAGGTAATACCGTTCACACCGTAACATTCGTCAAACCTGACAAGTTCAATGGTGTTGCTTCATCAAAAACTGCGAGTTCCCTAATAGTCACTGGTGCGTCGTTTTCTAACTATGGTTTAGTTGGTGGAATTCCTACACACTACGTGAAAATACTGAATGGACCGTTAGCTGGGTACGTATTTGATGTTATCTCAAGCACATCAACTTCAATTGTAGTTGATGGCAATATAGCTACGGCAGGTACCACGCCTAGGTTTTTAGTCCGCGAACACATCCGGCTCGCCGATGTCTTTGCAACAAGCACTGGATTATCGGATGGTTCTGATACGTTCACTTTATTTAATGATAACGGAACGTCCACTGTTGCGTTGCGTGCAGCAAATGATTCCCCCTCTGGTTGGCTTGATCCAGTAACTGAGCAACCTATGAACCCGGTTATTTATCCTGGCCAAGGGTTTCTACTTACAACTGCTGCCTCTGGGACATTCACAGTAGCTCAAACTGTAGAATCAACCCCAACAGTAGTGCCTTTATATGTCGGCGCTGTAAATCTTGTCTCTCGTGCCTCTCCAGGCTCAGATAGTATTTCTCTCGTCAGCAGTGGATTGGGTGCCAACATGGCATCGGGCAGCGATACAGTCGAATTCTGGAGTAACAATGGTTCACTTGCATCACAAGAAGTCGCCTTAGCTGTCGGGACCGATGGATTTGTCAACCCCATTACAGAAGCTCCAACGGTTGGAACTCTGCAAGGTGGTACCGTTGTTAATGTAACGGTAACACAAAACTCAACTTGGATGGCTCCCGCTCCTTATACTTCAACCCCTTAATACAGAAAGAGCAAAAACAGAAAGAACAAAAACAGAAAGAACCAATAAAATGAAAACACAAAAAATAACCCAAATCTCTTTTTTATTTTCACTGTTATCAGTCTTAAGTGTTGAAGCTGGTACGGTAACAATCAGTGCCACAGGGCTGAGTTCGGCTCCAATATTTGTGACATCCTCACTAAGCTCTGTAGCAGCCAATACCCAGCTTTATATTGGGACATTCAAAAATGTATCTGATTTAAATGGCATAATTAGCACATACAAGGCTGGGGTAAGCGGAACAAGCTCTGGAGATGCAAGTGCCAAGGCATCAACCCTCTATACTAGTACATTCAACTGGCTAACGAGTTCAACTAACTTTTATAACTTTGTATCATCAGCAAATTCCATAACTCAAACAGCCGGAATTGCTGGGCAGGTTGCTTTTACAACATCTGCAGCTCGAACTGTAAATGGTGTTTCAGCTAGCTATGCAGGGGCCTCTGGGACAATGGACGTTACCTACGCAAATTATGGCGCGGGAACTGGAGCGCAACTGTGGGCATTCTACGGGACTGGCAGTGAAATTGCCCTCGTAACAGATTCAACATGGGTTGTTCCTGCAAATAATGCTTCAGGGGTCACAATTGGCACTGCGCAACTCGCATCATCCGGTTCGGGAGTTGCGAGCGAACTATTGCTTGCTAATTATACCGATTACGCCACTGGGTCTGATCTGATTAGCTCTGTAGCCATTGCTCAAACTGTTATCCCCGAGCCCTCCTCGGCCTCACTCCTGGCTTTGGGTGTTGCTGGGTTGGTTGCCTTGCGTGCTCGTCGGAAAAGCTAAGTCGGTCAGTTAACCTTTCTTGTTGGCAAAGGGCGGATCCTTCGGGATCTGCCCTTTGTTTTTTGTGGGAATGATCAGAAACGGTAGGGCGATGAATTCCCCTGCGTAAGCAGACGTCCAATCCATCATAGAATGAGAAACCTGAATGGGCGGGGGCAGGTTTTAGGGGGCCAATACCCTTCGTCGCCTCGCTGAATTTTGAATTTTCAAGCATCCATTAGGCGGGCTAGAGACAGCCCGCCCTACCTCAGTCTCAAAGTTTAAACCCCGAAGCTCATCATCTGCGGAACGCGAGATCGCCCACTCAAAACAAAATTGATTTTTTAGATGATAAGAGAAACATAAGCAGATGGCTTTGGATCGGATCCTTTTTCGTGCAGGGGCCTCGTTGCGTGTTGTGAAGGGAAAAGGTGGACCCATCCCCGAGAAAAATCTTTTGGCGATTTTCATAAAGGAGATCCGGGTCGATCCTCGCACTTTCATCTCTCGCGATCTCGGGCCGAATCGAGAAGGTGTGATCGAACTAACGTTGTCCGGTCAGTCCACCGTTATCCCCTTTAGCGGGGTGGGTCCCGTGAATGAGAAATATTTGCGGCGGGTTGCTTATCTCGGCCGAAACCCTGGAAGTGTTGGAATCTCGGTCGGTGTGACCGAGTCGGACGAGGAGTCGCGTCGTGCCCTGGATAAAGCGGCGGGAGTGACAGAGGCACTCTCGGGCGCAATTCCAGGTCCTGGAACGGTATGGGGACTACTCCTGGGACCAGTTGCACCAGCCTTCGGACTGGTGGCGGCTATCCTCAAGTTTATACGAGGCGGGGTAGACGATGATGAGGAGGCTCGCTTTTTCGGAGCGGTGGAGAAGGGGTTATCGCACGGGGATCGGATTATCGTGGAGTTGAAGAGAAAGGGAAAAGAGGTGTTTGCGGTGGAGTTGGAGGCGGAGGATCTGGGCGAACCGACGAATCAGACGGGTGGCTTCAGCGTGAGAGTGTCGCAGCCTGAGATTGTTATCGAAGATGTGGAGATCGGGGTGCGAAAGGGATCGGTTCGCGGGAGAAAAGAGGGCTGGATGAGTCGACCGGATGCGGGGTTGAGTGAGGTGAAGTCTGGCGAATATTTCCGGAGGATGAAGTGGTTCGGTTGCGAGGCGGCGAGTGGAATTGGGAGATTTCGTTATGAGACGAAGGTTGCAGAGTCGGCCCAGGTGCTGACTTGGAATGAGGCGGAGCTTTTTCTGGCGGTGGCTCCGAAGTTGAAGTCGGATCGCCACACCCTGCCGCTAACGCTTTCTTTCTCCATGTCTCCGGGGCGGCTGGAGCTGGGGGGTTTGACAGGGGTAGCCTCGGCCGGGGTAGAGCTGGTGGAGGGGTTGTTGGAGGGTGGGGAAGATAAGGAGGGGAAGAAATTGATTGCGGATGTGGCGCCCTATTTGAGGAAGGCGGTGCCATCGGTTAGTGCCTTGCTGGCGGAGATATCGGAGGGACGGTTCTCCCTGTTCTCGATGGAGGGATTCCTTGTTTTACTTCCGAAGGGGCAAAAAGGGGGTGGGGAGGAGGAGGGACCTAGGATTCTTCTTGAGTGGCAGGAGAAGGAAGGGACTTGGAGAGGCAGAATAAAGAGTAAATTAGAGTGGAGAGGGGTAAAAGTAGGACAATTTACTTTCAGCCTAGAAGCAACTCCCCTTCGGCAGTAGCTTCAAGTGCTTGTTCATTAACGAGATTTGGTTTATAAATCTGCTAGGAACAAGTAATTCAGGGCTACAAAAACTGCATAAATAGTTGAAGGATAAATATATAAACAAAAAACGCAGGCTTTGGCGGCCTGCGTTTCTTGACGAACACCCTCAGAGACATTCGTAATGCAATTGGGATAGACAGATAAGTTATTAAAACGTTCAAAAAATATTTGTTGACCGAATGTATGGGTAGGGTATGTTTAGCAAGTTCACGAGACACTTTGGCCAACAATCACGGTGTCGTGTGAACATAAACAAACACAAACCAAAGGAGATACTAAATAAAATGATCAAGAATATTACAGCGATTCTTGGCGTGCTTGCAGCCGTGACCAGCTTGTCCCTCGCGGACAGCGCTCCGGAAGCTTCCGCTCAAGACACCAAAAAGATGGTTCAGAATAACTTCGTTGAGACCGCCCAGAAGGGCATCAAGCTCAGCGGATACGTTGATGCCGGTTATGCATATAACTTCACCGGACAAGGGAACCAATCCCAAGTCAACGGACGTTTCGGTAGCGATACCGCACAGCGTGGTGACTTCAACCTCTACGCGGTCAAGATCGCCCTCGAAAAAGCATTGACCTCGGAAAACAAAGCTCAGGCCGGATTCCGGACTGACGTGATGATCGGTGAAGATGCTTCCTACTTCATCAATCGTACTGCTGGTGGAGTAACCAACACGAACAACAACTCCAACTCGCTCTTCTTGGAGCAGGCTTATGTTTCCATCCGCGCCCCTGTGGGTAACGGCTGGGACTTCAAGGTTGGAAAGTTCGCTTCTATCCTCGGATACGAAGTAATGGAACGTCCTGCCAACATGAACACAACCTTTGGTTTGCTGTTCAATGTCATGCCCCTCTACTACACCGGCGTATTGTCATCCTATAAGTTTGACGACTACCTCGATGCTAAATTGGGCGTAGTTAACGGTTCCAACACCGATAACAACACGACCACCTCCCCGAATGGTGCGGACGGTTGTGCAGTTCTCGCAGCGTTGAACGTGACCGCCCCTGGCGGCAATGCGAACTGGAGCAACAACTTCCAGTACAGCACTGGCAACGATAACAACACTTCAGTCAGCACACAAAACACCAGCTTGAACACTTCGACCGCCACAACGACGGCGAATGTTTCAGCTTACACTGTGATCTATAACTCATGGGGTAACTGGGCACCGAAGTTTGCTGATGACAAGTTGCTCTTTGCATTCAACGCTCTCCTCGGCAACACGTCTGGTACGGCATCTCTCGCCAACGGAACCGGGAGCTCCAATGTAAGCAGCACTTGGTACGGTGCAGGTGCATATGCGAAATATCAGTTCAATGACTGGTTCTCGCTCTGCAGCCGTGGTGAATACCTGGGATCGAACAATTCGACTGCCTTCGGTAACCAAGGCACGAACCAGACCACCAATGGCAACACTGGCCATGTGACTGGCGATAACCTCTGGGAATACACCATCACAGCCGGTTTCAACGTGATTGACAACTTGCTCATCCGTGCGGAATACCGCTTGGATTGGGGCAGCAACATCTACAGCACATCCACAGGGAACAACAACGGTTCCGTATCGGGTGGTCCAGCTCACTACGCTGGTGCTGAAGTTGTCTACAGCTTCTAAAGATTATTTAGAGCAAGACTCTTAAACAAAACCCCTGGGACCAGTGATTGGGTCCCGGGGGTTTTTGTTTTTAGTGAGTTGGCCCCTGTACACCCGCCCCTGGCCCATTCGATTCACGCCTCCGGCTTGGTAAATATTTTCGCTTACGCGAAGGAATTGGCCCCCGCACACCTGCCCCTGGCCTTTGCGGTTACCCCTCCGGGTGGATTGGGTTATGTGCTTCGCACATCTGCAATGGGCTCCGGGGGGTTTTTGTTTTTGATATAGGGCGACCATTTTTGGTCGCGGGAGACAAGCCGGGCATTGGGTGCTCGCCCTACAAGTGGCTAAACATAACCAAAGAAATGGTATTTGCGGTTTGAAGAAACATTGCGAAATATTGCAATATCTTGTCATTCAATTAGATGCAGAATATTAGAAGATCCAAAATAGTTGGCACGGATCGTGCTATTTAATAGAATGCCTAGAACATCTGCCAATTGTGTTCTTGGTATGAATGGAGGAATACTTGACCTGTATTCCTTATTCTTTAAAACATTGGCACCTTCAGACGAGGTTTTGGCCAGTACATGGCTTCGTCTTAAGCAAAACACAAACAAACACAAACAGGAGATACGAAACAAAATGATCAAGAATATTACAGCGATTCTTGGCGTGCTTGCGGCCGTGGCCAGCTTGTCCCTCGCGGACAGCGCTCCGGAAGCTTCCGCTCAAGATACCAAAAAGATGGTTCAGAATAACTTCGTTGAGACCGCCCAGAAGGGCATCAAGCTCAGCGGATACGTTGATGCCGGTTATAGCTATAACTTCACCGGCCAAGGCGCTAACTCTACGGTCAACAGCCGAGTGAAAAGTGATTCCGCCCAACAGGGTGACTTCAACCTGTATGCGGTGAAAATTGCTCTCGAAAAGGCGATGACTTCTGAGAACAAAGCTCAAGGCGGATTCCGCGTTGATGTCATGATCGGTGAAGACGCCAAGTATTTGGCGAATCCCGGTGCTGGCTACAGCAATTCACAACAGGATTCGAACTACCTGTTCCTCGAACAGGCCTACGTTCAACTACGCGCCCCCGTGGGTAACGGGTGGGACTTCAAAGTGGGTAAGTTCGCTTCGATCCTCGGCTACGAGGTAATGGAACGTCCCGCTAACATGAACATCACCTATGGGTTGCTCTACAACCAGTTCCCCTTCTGGTACACGGGTGTTCTCTCGTCCTACAAGTTTGACGAGTACCTTGATGGCAAGCTGGGTGTGGCCAACGGCGCCAACAGCGATAACAACACGACCACTTCTGGTGGAAGCGATGGCGTCGCCCTCTTGGCCGCCTTGAATGTGACCGCCCCTGGTGGCAACGCAAACTGGAGCCATAACTTCGAGTACAGCACAGCCAGCGAAAACAACACGGGTTCAAACCCGACAGTTGCTAGTGGTAACAATACAACCCAGAACGCTTTGCCCGTCGAAGCTGGATCGACTTCCGCTGCGGGTGGTGCATGGACGATCATCTACAACTCATGGGGTAACTGGTCTCCGAAATTCGCAAACGACAAGCTCCTCCTTGCCTTTGATAGCGTTCTTGGAAATACCGCTGGTGCAAATGGAACAAATTCCGGGGTAAACGGAAAGAACAACACCACTTGGTGGGGTGCTTCCGCTTATGCGAAGTATCAGTTCAACGACTGGTTCTCGCTCGCCAGCCGAGGTGAATACTTTGGTGGTGATAACATTGCTAAAGTCAGCACTACGGGTACGAACACGCAGGGTGGCCTGAGCTGGTGGGAGTACACGATCACAGCAGGATTCAACGTGATCGATAACGTTCTGATCCGTGCTGAATACCGCTTGGATTGGGGAACGAATATTTCTGGTTCGTTCAACCAGTCGCAAAACAGCGCCGGTCCTTGCCACTACGCTGGTGCTGAAGTTGTCTACAGCTTCTAAAGATTATTTAGATCACAGTTAGTTTAGAAACCCCTCGGAGCCAGTGATTGGGCTCCGGGGGGTTTTTGTTTCTTAGGTAGGGCGATGAGTCTCCTCTTCGCCTCGTTGGATTTTGAGTATTCAATCATCCGCGAGGCGGGGTAGGGACACCCCGCCCTACCAATGATTGAATCCAGAGCACCTGTCGCAAGGTAGGGCCCGATCTACGTATCGGGCCGCCGTTTAGCGTTAATGATTCTCAGCTCCCAACTGCGGCCGGGTCATAGACCCAGCCCTACCAAGTGTCTGGCCTTAGGCCTCACGGCCTACACCGAAAAGCTATTCTTACCGGACCGTGCTCTTTGCAGGGCCATACCGCTAAATCTTTGAGCATTCCCTAGACGTGAGACTTTGTCTCACCTAAGAATACGTGATGACCACACTATCGCTCTTCAAGCCCTCCAACCTCGCTAAAGATTTGCCTGCTGGGCTGGTCGTTTTCCTTGTCGCACTTCCTCTCTGTCTTGGCATCTCATTAGCTTCTAACGCCCCGCTAGCTGCTGGAATCATTGCCGGCATTGTAGGTGGTCTGGTGGTGGGTGTGTTAAGTGGTTCCAGTACCAGCGTTACGGGTCCTGCAGCTGGGTTAACTGCTGTGGTGGCCACTCAGATAGCCGATCTTGGCTCCTTTCAGGTTTTTCTTGTAGCCGTTATCGTGGCCGGGGCGTTGCAGATTATGTTTGGAATCCTCAAGGGCGGATTTCTCTCCTCCTTTTTCCCATCCAGCGTGGTGAAGGGCCTTCTAGCGGCTATCGGGATCATCATCATTTTAAAGCAGCTTCCCCATCTGGTGGGATACGATGCGGACCCGGTGGGAGAAACGGATTTTTGTCAGTTGGATCAAAAAAACACCTTCACCGAGCTTCCTGCTGCGTTGCAAATGTTTCTACCTGGTGCGGCGCTGATCGGGTTGCTGTCGATCGGGTTACTCATTTTATGGGGAAAGGTATCGTGGTTGCAAAAATCCCCCATTCCGGGGCCATTGGTTGCGGTGTTATTTGGCACAGGGGTCAATCTTCTAATGATTCAAATGGGCCATCCTTGGGCTATCTCTACCACTCACCTAGTTCAGGTACCAGTCGCCGAAGGAAACTTGGGTTTTCTCCAGTTGGTTTGCTTTCCTGATTTTTCAGCTTTGGCCAAACCTGCGGTGTACGGAGCTGCAGTCACCTTAGCGGTGATTGCCAGTTTGGAGACCCTTTTGACGATTGAAGCGGTGGACAAGATCGATCCTCAACAGCGAAAGAGTCCAGCGAATCGGGAACTATTGGCTCAAGGAGTGGGAAATATGGTGTCGGGCTTTGTGGGGGGATTACCGATGACTAGTGTGATTGTTCGTTCGAGCGCGAATCTGAACGCTGGGGCTCAGACAAAAATATCCGCTATTTTTCACGGAGTATTGCTGCTCGGCTTTGTGGCATTTTTCCCGTACTGGTTGAATCAGATTCCGCTCTGTGCTCTTGCCGCGATCCTAATTATGACCGGCTACAAACTGGCGAGTCCAAAGATTATTGGTCAAATGTGGAAAGAAGGAAAATATCAGTTCCTCCCGTTTGCCATCACGGTCATTGCGATTGTGTTTACCAATCTTTTAACCGGAATCCTGATCGGCCTTGGGGTGAGCTTGCTTTTCATTCTTTACAGTAACTTTCGCAGGCCGATCCATCAGGTACTTGAAAAGCACCTTTCAGGAAATGTGATGCGGATTGAGCTTCCGCCGCAAGTAAGCTTTCTGAATCGCGCTGCCATTCAAAAATCTCTTTATGCGATTCCTGCTGGTGGATCCATTATGATCGACGCTCGCAATGCCGATTATATCGATCCGGATATCCTAGACCTCCTTGCCGATTTCAAAAATGTCACGGCGAAGGCACACGGGGTGGAGTTTAAAACGGTCGGACTTAAGGAGAGGTACAGCCGATTTGATGAGCAGGTTCCCTTTGCTGATTATTCGAGCAGGGAATTGCAGAACTCGATCAAACCAAGGGAGGTTCTGGACCTCTTAAAGGCCGGATATCAACGT
>Ga0209401_1000300_pt1 | contig 33901 bp, 25 predicted proteins | sample M_140807_MF_Meta_FD_187318 | JGI IMG/M metagenome (GOLD analysis project Ga0209401, IMG submission 187318) | Freshwater microbial communities from Lake Montjoie, Canada to study carbon cycling - M_140807_MF_MetaG (SPAdes) (version 2) | ecosystem: Environmental > Aquatic > Freshwater > Lake... | reverse complement strand
GCGGCACCAGCAGCCGCGCCAAATACCAGTTCTCGCTGCAGACCCCCGAGCTCGCCGACCTGGTGCGGCTCAGTGCCACCCTGCAGCGCAGCCTGCGGGAGATCCCGGGCCTCACGGAGCTCAACAACGACCTGCTGGCCGCCAACCCCCAGCTGGATCTGCGCATCGACCGGGACCGGGCCGCGGCGCTGGGGGTGTCGGTGGCGGATGTGCAGACGGCCCTGGCGGCCAGCTACGGCGAAGGGCAGATCTCCCAGATCCTGCGCGGCGACGGCCAGTACCCGGTGCTGGGGGGCGTGGTGGCGGCGGACCAGGGCAGCAGCAGCGACCTCGACAAGCTGGCGATCCGAAGCCACAGCGGCGCCCTGGTGCCCCTTTCCAGCCTCACCCAGGTGGCCGAATCGGCCGGCCTGGTGGCCGTGAACCACACCGACCAGCTGCCCTCGGTGAACTTCTCCTTCAACCTGGCGCCGGGTCAGTCGCTCGATCGGGTGAGCCAGGAGATCCGCAGGCGGGCCGAGCCATTGCTGCCGCCCGGCAGCAGCCTTGATTTCCAGGGCGATGCGCGGGTCTTCGCCCAGTCGCTCGGGGGCATGGGCTGGCTGCTGCTGGTGTCGGTGCTGGTGATCTACGCGGTGCTGGGCATCCTTTATGAGGACCCGATCCATCCGCTCACAGTGCTCACCAGCCTGCCGCCGGCCGCGGTGGGGGGGCTGGCGATGCTGATCCTCTTCAACGCCGAGCTCAACATCTACGGCTTCATCGGCCTGATCCTGCTGATCGGCCTGGTGAAGAAGAACGGGATCATGATGGTGGATGTGGCCAACCAGCTGCGCCTCGGCGGCGCCGACGCCACCTCCGCCATTCGCCAGGCCTGCGCGCTGCGTTTCCGGCCGATCATGATGACCACCGCCGCCGCCATCCTCGGCACGGTGCCGCTCGCCCTGGGCTTCGGGGCCGGCGGTGATGTGCGCCAGTCGCTCGGGCTGGTGGTGCTGGGCGGCCTGCTGGTGTCCCAGCTGGTGACCCTCTACGCCACGCCGGTGTTCTTCGTGGCGGCGGAGCGCCTGGCGGAAAGGCTGGGGCTCAGGCGGGATCTGGAGCCGCTGAGCGCGAAGACGGCGGAACTCACAACCGAGCCGGGAAGCGGGCTGAGCAACGAGCGGATCGGTGAGCCGAGCATTGGGCTGAACACCAATCCGAGCACGGACAGGGGGATGAAACGTTGAGGGTGCCCGCCGCTGTGGCTTACCGGCGCCGGCTGGCGGCGATCCTGCTGGCAGGGCTGGCCTTCCGCAGCCTGGCGGCCCTGATCCTTCCTCCCGGCTACGACGAGAGCTATTACCTCTTCTACGGACAGCATCCGGCCCTGAGCTACTTCGACCATCCCCTTGCCACGGGGCTGTGGTCGTGGCTGGGCAATCTGCTGGGGGGCTCGATCGTGGCCCTGCGGGTGCCGGCCTTGCTGAGCTACACCCTGGCCTGCGGGCTGCTGGCGGAGGCCTGCCGGCCGATCTTCGGGACGCGGGCGGCGCTGCTGGCGGCCGGGATGGCCAGCCTCTCGCCGCTGCTGTTGGTGTGCGGCGGCCTGCTGTTGCTGCCCGATGCCCCCCTGCTGCTGGTGGCGTCCCTGTTGGTGTGGTGGCTGGCCCGCCATCCGCTCAGCCGTCCGATGGGCTTGGGCGGGGCTTTGGGGCTGGGGGTGATCCTCGGCGCCCTCACCCTCTGCAAGTACCAGAGCTTTCTGGTGCTGCTCTCGCTGCTGGCGATCCGGCTGGCCCAGTCGCTGCGCAGCCGCCGCTGGCGGCCCGGCGAAACCCTGCTGGTGCTGCTGGGCTGGCTGGTGGTGTCGGCGCCGCTGTGGATCTGGAACGCTCGCCATGGCTGGGTGTCCTTCGGTTTCCATGCCGCCCGCACCAACCATCACGTGGGTTTCCATCCGGCCGGCCCGCCCCTGCTGCTGATCAGTCAGTTCCTGCTGCTCTTCCCGCCGATCGGCCTGGCCGTGCTGCGGGGGCTGGCGGATGGCGGCGGGGATGGTGCTGGTGGTGGCGATGGTGCCGATGCCGATGCAGGCGTCGGTGCCACTGTTCTGCCCGGTCTCGGTGCTCATGCCGATTCGGTTGCAGTAGAGGCTGCCCGGGCCGAGTTCCGCCAGACCCTGCGCTGGATCGTGTTGCCCCAGCTGGCCTTCTTCCTGCTGCTGGCCGGCCGCATGCAGGTGCTACAAAGCTGGCTCGTGCCCGCCTGGTGGCTGGCCCTGCTCCTGGCGGCGGCCGATCTGGCGCCCCGCTGGCGCCTGGGGGAGCCGGGCCTGCACCGCACGGCCGCGATCACCGCCGTGGTGGCGCCGGCACTTTGCCTGCTGGTGGTGGCTCACATCCGCTGGGGCGTGGCCTCCTTTCTGATTCCACCGGGGCTCGACACCTCTGACCAGCTGGTGGATTCAAGCGAGCTGCGCCGGGCCTTGCGCCGCGATCCCGTGATCTGGAAGGCCCTCACCGAGGCGGAGGTGATCGCCAGCAACCGCTACGAACTGCCGGGTTTTCTCGCCCTGGCCCTGCGGGGCCACAGCCGAGCTCACTACACCGCCTATGGCAAGGATCCGCGCGGTTTCCGCTTCTGGGCCAGCGCGATTGATCCCAACGCCCGAAAGGGGGTGATGTACGACTTCGTGGGGGGGGATGAGCCGATCGCCACGATGAGGAGCCCCGATCACTTCCAGGACCTGCGGCTGCTGGGGCGGGTGCAGTTGCGGCGGGGCGGCCGGCAGGCCGTGGCGCTGGATTTCTACAGCTTCACGCCGGCCGGAGAGCAGCCCGGAGTGCCCATGGTTGTGGAGGCGGTGCCGGGCTCCAGATCCTGAGGGACCCCGTCAGGGTGGGCCTTCTCCCACCGTTTGGCTGCGGGATCCAACCGCTACTGGTAAAGCGTTTGCTATCCATGCTCGATCGCCACGTCGACGACGGTTGGTCTGCGGCCGATCCGCACTCGATCGCCATCAAGGGCATGCCGGTGGCGGGATTCGGCCAGATTCCGCAGGATGGGCTGCGACCCCGCCGCCAGGGGAGCAAGCCTTGCGGCTTTGGTTGCTCCCAGGGTGCAAGCAGGGTGAGCGGCGACGTTCTGACAGCGCTCGGCTCCCAGGAGCAAGCCGTGCTGTAAGCAATCCGAAGCTCCCCATGCTCTTGACTCCGGCTTTCGGCGCGAGTTCGAGGCGTGGAGGGCTGCTACCGAAGAACTGGGCCTGATGCCTCCGGTCCACGTTGAGGCCATCACCTGGGTAAGGATTGCCCTAACCACCTGCCATCGCCCGTGAGCTGGACCACCGCCTCCATGCCCGACCTGAGCGGCCGTCTGGCCCTGGTGACCGGGGCCAGCAGCGGCCTGGGCCTTGAAACCTGCCGCGCCCTGGCCGCCCATGGCGCCACCGTGGTGATGGCCTGCCGCTCCCGTCAGCGCGGCGAGGCGGCCCGCCAGGCCCTGCTCACGCCAGCCGCTGGGGGATCGGCAGAGCTTGGCTCCGGCCAGCCGGGCAGCGGCACCGCCGCCGACGATGCGAGTCGGTTCGCTGCATCAGCCGCCGCAGACACCGCACCAGCCTGGGGTGCCCTCGATCTTCTCGACCTCGACCTGGCGGACCTGACCAGCGTGCGCAGCGCCGCCGCCGAAGTGGCGGAGCGCTACGGGCGCCTCGATCTGCTGATCAACAATGCCGGCGTGATGGCGCCGCCCCGCACCCTCAGCCGCGATGGCTTCGAGCTGCAGTTCGCCACCAACCACCTGGGGCACTTCGTGCTCACCCTGCAGCTGCTGCCTCTGCTGCGCCAGAGCCCCGCCGCCCGGGTGGTGCATGTCACCTCCGGTGCCCAGTACTTCGGCCGCATCGCCTTCGACGACCTCCAGGGCGAGCGCCAGTACGACCGCTGGCGGGCCTACAGCCAGAGCAAGCTCGCCAATGTGATGACGGCGGTGGAGCTGCAGCATCGCCTGCAGGCTGAAGGCAGTGGGGTGCTGTCGCTGGCGGCCCACCCCGGCCTGGCCCGCACCAACCTCCAGCCCGCCTCGGTGGCGATGAATGGCTCCCAGATCGAGGCCTTCGCCTACCGCCTGATGGATCCGCTGTTCCAGAGCGCCGCCATGGGGGCCCTGCCCCAGCTCTATGCCGCTACCGCGCCGGAGGCCACCCCCGCCGGCCACTACGGCCCCGATCAGTTGGGGGGAATGAAGGGCTACCCCACGCCGGTGCGGTTGGCACCCGCGGCCCGGGATGGGGCCCAGCGGGAGAGGTTGTGGCGGGTGAGTGAGGTGCTGGGCGGGTTGCAGTTCTGAACCGGACTAAAAGCAGGCAACGGCGGTGACGCGATCAGCTGATCTGGGTGAACGTTGAACTGCGTGACCAGGGTCCACCAGATGGCCATGCTCTCCAGTCGCTGCAAAAGCCAGCCCGCGGTCGACCGCTGTCGCAACGATGACCTGAATCCCGAGGCGTCTGTGATAAAATGAAAAATCGGCTAAGTCAAATCTAATGCCGAGTGCAAATTCATTTCGGGGCGTATTGTCGAGCAAGCTGCATAATAATTTATCCGCAAAAGCCAGGAATGCTTTGTATTGCATCGAGTCAATAACTGGCCTGCCTGGAGTCAGGGTTGTCTACTGCGTTACCTCGTCGGGCGGTGACCTCTATGAGGCGATGACTCTGGTGTCGCTCCGCACGTTGCGGCGCACGAATCCCTCGGCTCGCGTGACCATTGTCTGTGATTCTTGTACCCATGAAGCCTTAAGAGTGTCAGGGAGTCCCCTGCTTGAGGAGGCAGACGCCATTCGTGATGTAAAGACCCCGGAGGGAACTGCTGGTTTTCGCAATCGCTTTCTGAAAACCCAGCTGGGATTATTGATCGAGGGTCCATTCCTTTTTCTGGATAGTGACACCGTTGTGCGTCGATCGCTTTTTCCACTACTGTGGCTCAGGCCCGATATCGCCGCTGCTCCCAATCATTCGAGCGACAGCTTTGATGAGCAGGTTTGGGACGAAGATCGGGCTCACTTGCAAAAGATGGGTTGGCAGGTTAAGCATCCCTATCTCAATTCCGGTGTGATCTGGTACCGAGGCACCCCCGCTAGCCGCAATTTTTCTAAAATCTGGCACCTAAGCTGGCTGGACGGTGTGAAAAAAACCAGCCGTTGGCGCGATCAGACCTCCTTTAACCATGCACTCGCCCAGGCCACCACTCTCCGCATTCATTCCCTAGACCATCAATGGAACGCGCAGTACTGGGCAAACCCCACTCGTGCCGCAGGAGCGCGCATTTGGCACGTCTACTCATCCGTGGGATCGATAGACAAACGCCTGAATGAGTTGTTTTTCCAGGCCTGTCAACAGGTGCTTGCCCGTGCTGAGCGGGGCCTCAGCCTCGATTCCGCCAGCATCGAGGAATTGGTCAGTCACCCAAGCCCCTTTCGAAGCTGATCGCGCCACAACCCAGTTGGTGCATGTCACCTCAACGCCCATTACTTCAGCCGCATCGCTTCGATGACCTCTAGGGCGCCGCTACGACCGCTGGCGGGCCTCCAGCCTGAGCAAGCTCACCAATGTGATGACCGCTGTCAAGCTGCAGCAGCGCCTGGAGGCCGAAGGCAGTGGGGTGCTGTCGCTGGCGGCCCACCCCCGCCGGCCACCACGGCCCCGATCCGTTGGGGGGAATGAGGGCTACCCCACGCCGGTGCGGATGGCGTCCGCGGTCTGGGACGGGGCCCAGCGTGAGCAGTCGTGGCGGGTGAGTGAGCGCTGGGCGGGGTGCAGTTCTGAACCGGGGTCGGGACTTCATCATGTGGTTGCAGAAGCGTGGTTCATCGGCACGGCAGTGCTAATTCAGCGGAGCCCTCTTGATCCGCATGGTCATGACCTGGCTGACCTTCGCTTCCACCACCGCTCCCCAGGGACTGCCGGTGATCTTGCCGGCGCTGGCCTGTTGATCTTCCTCTCCCAGCTGTTTGTGCCGAAGAGCGGTTCCTGAGGGGACTTCCACCCTGCGCTCCTTTCTGTTTGCCTTATGGGTTGGTGGGTCGCTCCGAATCCGGCTCAGTACACGCTGAGCATCACGGCCTTGGTTCGACCACCGGTCCAAGGCCGGCTTCGTTGCGCTGGGGAGTCGCTGGCTCGCTGAAGTGGTGGCGGGCTGATTCGTAGAAGAAGAGATCAATGCCGCGGTACCCAAGCCCCTGCACGAGCTCCAGCTCACGGAGGAGCTGGGCGGGGTGCTTCGGCTGGCTGCGCAGACCCGCAAGGAGGCCGATCCTTACAGGCACCTGCCGGGCTGCCGCTCCCAGGCTGGGGTGCGCCAGTTCCCGACGCAGGGAGGCGAGGTTGTCGCGATAGATCTGCACCACCACCTCATCCACCAGCCCCCGCCGCACCCAGCCGCTCCAGTCGGCCAGGTAGTGGCTGTAGGAAAACTCCTGGGGATTGGGTGACACCGAAATCCGCACCGCCGGGCAGGCGGTGTTCATCGCAGCCCGGAGCCGTTCCAGCAGGGCCGTGACCTGCTCGGCACGCCAGGCGATCCAGGTCCGGTTCTGCGGTAGCGGGTTGGGGTCGCGGCGACCTGCATCCGTGGTGCGCCAGGCCGCCAGGGTGGCCGGGTCGTAGCCGAAGCCCACCGGATAGCCCAGGTGGTCATCGAACTGGAGCACCTCCAGAGGCAGGTTGGAGCAGGCATCCACCACCAGGCCCTCCAGCAGGTGCTGCACCTCGGGCAGGATCGGATTGAGCCACACCCGGTTCAGTCCCGGGCTTTCCTGCCAGAAGGTGGAGCCGCTGGCATCGCGCAGCAGCAGATCGTCGCGGCCCGCCAGCCAGGGGGCGCCGGCCGGGGCCATCAGGCCGAACTCAAACCAGCCCACCCGCTCCAGACCGGCGTGGCCGAGGGCCGCCAGCAGGGAGGCGGTGGGGCCCACCCCATGGACGAAGCCAGTGCCTGTACGCGCCGAGGGGGCCGCTGGCGGTCCGAAGAGGGCAGCCGCTCGCGCCGCTTCCGGGCTCTGGGGTGTTGCTCTGCGGCTGCCGGCAGGGTCTGACTCAGCTGGAGCAGTAGATCCGTGGTGGCGGGTGCTCTCTGCTCCGGGTACGGCGGCGGTGGAGGGGGGCAGCAGCGGGTCGGTGGGGATCCCGAGCCGGTTGTTGGAGGGCGCCGGGGTCCAGGTCACCACGCCGGCGGTGTAGAGCGGCAGGGCCGCCCGGCGGAAGCCGTTGTGACGCAGGAAGGCCAGGGCCTGCTCCGCCTCGGCCGGGTCGTACATCACGGCGCTGTCGACCGTGGTGAGCCACACGCCCAGCTCCGGCTCCGGGCTGGAGCCGCTCGGTGCGGGCAGCCCGCTGGGGAGGGGGCCGGGGAGCGGCGAGGATGCCGGACGGCCGCTGGCACCTGAGGCGGTCGGTTCGCTCACGGGTCGCGGGATCGGCGTGGGATTCGGATCGCCGGTGGATGCTGCGGCGCGGGGGGCGCTCACGGCGAGTGGGCTCGCCGAGGTGGCTGGGGGTGGCATGGCGGGGTCGGGCTCCGGCGGCCGGCCGGCTGCCAGCGGAGCCCGAGCCGGCGATGGTTCCGGGGGGGGGCGTTGGGGCGTCACGGCGGTGGCGCCGACTGTCTGGGGTTGCTCTGCGGGCCTGGTCACCTCGGCTGCTGCTGTTGAACTGCTTGGGCCCGCCACCAGCGCCAGCAGCAGCAGCAGGGAGCAGGCCAGTCCGGGACCGCCTGCTGCGCGGATCGGAGCCTCGGGAGATCGGCCGCGCGTGCGAGACCTCTGGCGGCCGAGGCCGGGAGCGGCGGAGCGGGCCACAGATGGGCGACTAGACGGGGAGATAAAAAGACGGGTGGACGGGGCGGGGCCAGGAGGTGTTGTGGACTCCTGAAACCGGTATCCCGCATCAGGGTGTCCGCCTCAAGCTAGCCCTAGGTTCCTAGGTCTTGACCGGGTCTGGCCTGTGTGGGCCGGCCCGTGCGTGTCCCCGTCCCGTCCCGATCTCTCCGCCTCGCACACCCCTGATCCCTTCGCTCATCACTTCCCAGAGCGCATGGTCTAGCCGGCGATGGCGCAAGCGAGGGCCAACAACATGCACTCCTGCCGCCGTTCCGCCACCCTCGCTCCGCCATGACCGCTCGCTGCCTGGTCTGACCCGCATCGGGCTGATGGGCCCGGGTGCCGGACTTGAGGCCGGACCGGAGGTAGAGACGGACGGCTGGTCCAGCACCAGCCAGGCTTCCCGAAGGATGGCAGCGTGCTCCGCTCGGGGTGGGCTGGCGCTGGGCCTCTCCTTGGTTCTCGGCTTGCCCCCGATGCCAGCCGCCGCCTTTGGTCCGGGCGCCGGCCCCCAGCTCAGCCCGACTTACCCGAGCTGCCGGCGGCAGGGCCAGCGCCATTTCGATGTGATCGTCTATGGCGACGAGCCGGCCGGGGTGATGACGGCCCTGGAGCTCAGCCGCCAACTGCCCCAGCTGGCCGGAATGCACCGGCCCCGCATTGCCCTGGTCACTCCCTCCGATCTGCGTACGGGCCTGGGCGGCACCATCGCCCGCGCCGGCCTGGCCTACCTCGATCGCAACCAGGTTCCTCGCGACATGTGGGGCGTGCTGCCCCCCTTTGCCCCCTCCTCCGAGCTCTACCGCCGCTTCCTGCGGCTCACCGGCGTGCACCAGATCGCCGTGGATCCACGCCGGGCCTCCCAGGCCTTTCATCGGGCTCTGCGCCGGGCCGGAATCACCCTGCTGCCCGCTGTGGTGACCACGGGCACCGAGCTGGAGCGTCCTCCGGCCACCAGCGGCGCAGCGCTCCAGGGCTCGGGGAGCCAGCGCCTCTGTGTGCTCGAAACGGCCAACCAGGGCCGCCTCGGCGCCGATCTCTTCATCGATGCCAGCCTCGGCGCCGACCTCGCCCATCAGGCCTCGGTGCCCTTCCTGCGGGGCCTGGGGCCCCGCGGCCTCTCCAGGGAAAGCATCTCCCTGGGCTGGATCTTCGAGGTGGAGGGGCTCTCGATCAGCCAGCTGCGCAACCTGGAGGAGCAGCTCACCCGCCGCCTGCTCGACCCCCACGACCTTGAAGCCCAGCACTGGCTTGTGGGCTGGCCGGCCTACCGCAACGACCGCCAGCGCCTGCTGGCCGACCTGGTCGACCAGCGCGGCAACCCCCTGCTGCTTTATTCCGCCACCAGTGACAGCGCCGACCAGCAGAGTCCGGCCCTGAGCATTGCCGTGCATGGCGAGCAGGGGCTTGCCCCCGGCCTGAGACATGCCCCGGTCCGGATAGATGCGGCCAACATCGCGATCCTGCCCGACCGGCTCAGCTTCAACGCCCTGCTCTTCCGCAACAGCGCCGATCAGAACCGCAAGGTGATTGCCCGCCGCGGCCGGCCGCTGGGCTGGATGGTGCCAGCGGCGGCCGATGTGGAGAGCTTCTTTCTGCGCCATGGCGCCCGGCGCGTGCACTGGATGCCGGAGCTCTACATCCGCTCCGCCGATCAGATCGCCCACCCCCACACGGCCCTCAGCGCCGGGCTGATGGCCCGGGGTGGTGTGCGCCGCCCGGAGGCCCTCGGCACCTTCACCTATTACCTCGATTTCCGTGGTGGGATCTCCGCCTTCGTGCCGCCCGCCAAGCCCACCTTCAACTTCGGCTATCGCCACACCCTGCCGCGGGAGGTGAGCAACCTGGCGGTGCTGGGCCCGGCCAGCGGGTTCGGTGGGCTGGGGGAAGGAGCGGGGCGGATCATCGAACTGAACATCTCGGTGGGCCAGGGCCTGGCGATCGCCTCCGCCGTGGCCCTGCTGCGCCACGTTCCTCTGGCGGCCGTCGATCCCCGCGAGGTGGCCCAGCTGATGCCGGCCGGCTTCGCCCCCTACGGACGGCCTTCCGGCAGCACGGCGTTCAGCCTGTTCCTCGGCCGCTTCCTCTATCAGCTGGAATCCTGGTTTCCCCGCTGGCCTTGGGAACCCGTGTGGCGTCGCCCCCTGGTGCCCTGAGCGGCCCCATTCCGCCTCGCGGTCATCAGCATGGGCGCACCGCCGTTCCTCCCCATCCCGCCATCGCCATGCCCGACCTGTTCACCCCCCTGGCTCTGGGCGATCTGGAGCTGCCCAACCGGGTGATTCACGCCCCGCTCACCCGCTGCCGCGCCGACGACGACCATGTGCCCGGCCCCTTGGTTGCCACCTACTACGCCCAGCGGGCCAGCGCTGGGCTGCTGATTGCTGAGGCCACCATGGTGATGGAGGGCAACTCGGCCTTCTGGCACGAGCCCGGCATCCATTCCCAGGCCCAGGTGGAGGGGTGGCGGCTCACCACCGAGGCGGTGCATGCTGCCGGTGGGCGCATCGTGCTGCAGCTCTGGCACGGCGGCCGGGCCTGCCATCCCCTGCTCAACGGCGGCCGCCAGCCGGTGGCCCCCACTGCGATCGCGATCACCGGCGATGAGGTGCACACGCCCGAGGGCAAGCAGCCCTACGTGGTGCCGCGGGAGCTGGCCGACGACGAACTGCCCGGGATCGTGGAGGGGTTCCGCCTCGCCGCCCGCAATGCCACCGCCGCCGGCTTCGACGGCGTGGAGATCCACGGCGCCAATGGTTATCTGCTCGACCAGTTCCTGCGCGATGGCAGCAACCACCGCAGCGGCCCCTACGGCGGACCGATCGAGCACCGCGCCCGGCTGATGCTGGAGGTGATCGAGGCGGTGCGTGAGGAATCCCCTCTGGTGGGCCTGCGGCTCTCCCCGCTGAACGGCTACAACGCCATCGCCGATAGCGATCCGATCGGCCTGATCAGCTGGCTGGCCCAGCGCCTCAACAGCTGTGGTCTGGCCTACCTGCACCTGATGCGCGCCGATCTCACCGGTCAGCAGCACGGCGATGTGCTCACTCCCGTGCGTGAACACTTCCGGGGCACCTTGATCGCCAACATGGGCTACACCCCTGTCGAAGCCGCCGCCGCGATCGGCGCCGGTGTGGTGGATGCGGTGGCCTTTGGGCGGGCCTTTCTCGCCAACCCGGACCTGCCCGCCCGCATCGCCGCCGGGGCTCCCCTGCAGGAGGCGGATCCGGCCACCTTTTACACGCCGGGGCCCGAGGGCTACATCGATTATCCCACCCTGGCCGAGGCCCGGGCGAGTTGATCGGCGCGACTCTTGCTGCTGCTGGACAGGCGTCGGGAGTGGGGCTGGGGGGGAGTCGCCGGCTGGAGTTCCCTGTTTGACTGGCCCCGGGCGTGGCTCGGAGGCCGTTGGAGACCGGGTAGCGGGCCCCTGCTGCTGGACCCCTGCTGGACCTGGCTTCACGCTTCTTCCCGCCTGAATCAGGGGTGGTTCAGGGGTGAGACAGCCCCGGCGGTCTCCACCACCGCCAGAAGCTGGCGCCCCCCGAGCCGCTCCAGCCAGATCAGCACCGCCAGAGCGTGCAGCAGCACGGCGGGCCAAAGGGAGCCGCTGCCCTGGTAGAGCGCGGTGGTGGCCACCCCCAGCAGGGCCGTCTGCAGCAAGAAGCGGGGATCGTGGAACACCCGCTCGGCCGGGCGGTACCAGAGCCGTCCGGCTAGGGGGTGGTACAGCACGAACAACCCGATGCCGAGGGCACTCCAGGCCAGCAGTACCGGCCACGGCGTGCTTTCGCCGGGGTGGGGCAGCAGGGCTCCCCGGAACAGCATCTCCTCGCCGAGGGCGGGCATCGGCAGCAGGGCAGCGGCCGCGCCCAGCAGGCGTTGTGGCCGGGGCCAGGGGTGGCGCGGCTCCAGAAACCCGGAGCGCAGCCCCAGGCTCAGGGCCACCGCCGCATAAAGCGCGACGCCGATCAGGCAGAGGCCGACCTGGCGGGCATTCAGGGGTGCCAGCAGTCCATCGGCCAGGCGGCGCTGCAATTCCCCCACCAGCGGCAGGCGGCCCAGCAGCAGGGTGGGGGCCAGCGGCTCGTCACGCGGATCGGCGCCGGGGATCTGGTTGGTGCGAAGGATCCACAGGGGGGCACCGCGCCGCAGGAACAGCTCCGCGAAGGCGTCATGGCCGCGGCGGGGCAGGATCGAATGGAGGCTGAGCAGGCCATCGAGGGGGCTCTGGCCGCGCCGGAAGTGCCCCGCCGTCGGGGCCGGTCGCTGGGAATCCGTGCGCACGATCGGGTCGGCGGACCGCAGGGCCGTGGCGATCAGCTCCGCATTGCCGTGCCAGTCGGGGCGCACGATGCCGAACGGCACCAGCAAGCGCTCGATCGCCGGACCCAGGGGCTCCTCGCTCCCTGCCGCAGATCGCGGGGCTGGAATCACGCCCTGCCGTAGCAGCTCGACGGTGGTCCAGAGGGCCTGGGCGGAATCCTGCACGCAGGAGGTGGTCGCCGTGACCGCCGCCACACCCCGGCCATCGCCGCTGCGGTAGCGGGCCATCAGCACCTCGGCCTGCAGCCGCAGGGCCGACAGCAGGCTCGGATCCTGCCGCACCAGCACATCCGAGATCGGCCTGAGCCCCAGCCAGCCCCGCTGCAGATCGCCGCTCCAGGCGCTCCAATCCTGGCTGCCGGCCACGATCCCATCGGGGTTGTTGGCGTAGATCTGGTGGTAGCGCAGCGCGAGGCGGGGCTCGCCGTCGAAGGGATCGGCGATCACTTCCGCCTCGCCGAAGGCGAAATGGCCCGTCACGGTGAAGCCCGGGGTGGGTTCACCGCCGGCTCCGCCGATGCCGCCGAAGGCGTGGATGAGCAGGGCGTGGTCTCCTATCGCCCAGGGGCGCGCCCGGCCATCGGGCTGGAGGGCCGTGCGGCGAAAGCTTCCGCGCCGGTTGGCGTTGGCATTCCAGTTCCCCCGGGCCAGGTGGCCGAGGCCCGCTGCGGTGCCCTCCAGCACCTGGTCGCCGTGCAGTTGCACCAGGGCTTGCGGCAGCAGGGCCTGCACCGTGAAGATGCCGTCCGCCGCCGGTGCCCCGTAGAGGGTCCAGCCTGCGGCGCCGATCGGATGCTCCACCAGGCCGGCGGCAGCAAAGAAGCGCCGGCCATCGCGGTTGAGCGGCTGGGTGGGGAGGCGCACCGTCTCCTCGGGGCCGGTGTAAGCGTGGCTCTGCGGGTCGTAATGCCGCACCCTCACCAGGCCGGGGCCGCCTGGATCGGATGCCGGCAGGGCCTCCAGCAGCCGCACCCTCGCCATCCAGCGCCCGCTGATCTGCACCGGCGGCGCCGCGATCCGCAGCACGGGCCCGTTGGCTTGGTCCCTCGGCAGGGAGCCGGAGTCGGGGGCGGCCACAACCTCCACCCGCTCCAGCCGCACGCTGAGGTCGTCGTGGGGTCGGGCGCCGGCCAGGGACTGGAGCGGCCCGACCCGGGAGCGGCCATCGAGGCGCCAGGGCACCACGTTGCCCTGGGCCGCCAGCCGGCGGGCCTCGGGGCCCAGCTGGATGTCGGTGGTGAGCAGCTCCACCAGGGCCCGCAGGGGTGGCTCGTCGGCCCAGGCCAGGGGAAGCCGCCGCCCCACCAGCTGGCTGTTGGGGGCTGGGGCGTTCTCCAGCTCAATCCAGGTCCAGTCTTCGCCGCTGGCGGCCGCTTCGGCGGGCGTCGGCAGGATCAGGCGGCCGCTCCAGTCGGCCTGGGGGCGGTAGAGGGTGGGATCGGGTTGGCGATCCAGGGGGTAGAAGCTGGGGCGGTTGAAGGGGGCTCGCCAGGCCAGGGCATAGGAGGAGTCTGGGGCCTCCGCCCAGTGCGTATCCATCGCTGTCCGGGACGGCTCAGCCATCCCTGCCCCGATCAGCGCGACCACCACCCCGACACTCAGCCAGCCCAGCAGCAGCGCCACGCTCAGGGCGCTCCGACCGGTTGCGATCCAGGACCGGCCACGGGCCCATCGTCGTGGGGCCCACCAGCGCCGGGTGCGCCGTTTCAACCGACCCATGCCAGAGCGACCCATGCAAGGACGAGAGCGGGAGATCGCATCGGCGGGCCTGGGGGTAAGGCGTTGGCTTCGTGAACGCCAGAATCGTGCCAGCGTGAGCCCGATCGCCGCTAAGTTGCTGATCGCAAGCTTGTCGGCACCGAAACAAGCCGATGCAGAGGCGCAGCTACGGCATCCTTGCTGCGGGTGTGATGGTCACCGGCGTGATGGCGCTGCTGGTCCACCAGACCACGGCTTCACACCTGGCCAGGTTCCAGCGCCGCAGCATTCACCATGCGGCTGAACGGCTGTGTCGGGCGCTTGAAGCCTCCCACCTGTTTTTCGATCCCGAGGCTCCGGAATCCGCGAAGGCCGCCCAACCCCTCGCGCCTGAACTGCTCCGGGAGCTCGCGGATCTGGGCCTGGAGCCCGCGCTAGCTCCGCCGGCTCTCCAAGCCGAGCTGATCGCCAGGATCGCCGCCCCCGTGGCCACGACCAGGGCGGCTCCAACCCCTGCAGCGGGCCTGTCGGCCGCTGCAGGCGGGCGAGGTGGTGACGACAACGTGGGCCGTCTCAAGACCCGCTGCCTGGGGGATGCCCGTGATGCCCCGGTCCTGGTGTTCCAGGATCCGGCCGCCAGCGAGGTGCTGTGGCTCACCTCTGCAACATCGCCGGGAGCAGGGTCCAACGCCTGGCTGAAGCTCAACGTCCACGCCATCGGCCGGAACAGCGAGGGGATCCGGTTGATGCCCCTCCCCGCCGCGAAGGCCCCTGCGGGGAGCCTGAGCGAGCAGGTCCACTTCGATGGTCAGACCCTGCTGCTGACCCTGCCATCGAGGAGCCCCGATGAGGATGGCGAGATCGATGCACTCGGACCGGCGCTGGTCTGGCCCCTCGGTGGGCTTGTGCTGGCCCTGTCCGGCGTTCTGGCCTACCGGTCCGAGCGCAGGGCCCACCATCAGAACCGCATCCTGGACCACTTCTGGCAGGACCGCCAGACCGGCCTGCTATCCCGCGTCGCCCTCGACCACGACCTGCAGACCCTCAGCAATCCGTCCCCGGGGGTCTGGCCTTCCCCGCCGCAGTCGCGGGATGAGGCGGGGCTGCTGGCAATTGTGACCCTCCGACTGATGGAGCGTCAGCGCTCCTTCCTGCCGGACGAGGAGATCAGCCGTCTCTTCCAGGCCGTCAGCGAGGCGGTGAAGCATCACCCCCTGGCTGGTCAGCGGGTGCGCTGCTATCGCGCTTCGGAAAACAGGCTGGCCGCCATCCTGTCCCTTGGCCACCCTGTTCTGGAGCATCAGGACACCGATCACCTCGATTCCGAGGCTGAGCAGGACCGGCAGGTGCTCCGGGAGCTTCAGAGCAGCGTGAGCACGGCCATCCAGCGGTTCAGCAAGGGGCTGTTGCGCGATGACGACATCCTGGTCACCGGCCAGCGCCTGCGGGCTGGAGCCGCCGGGCCCGCCCTGCTCCAGTTGCATGGCTTCGGAGAGATCGTGGCTGCGGAAGCCGGATTCAGCACCCGATTGCTGGAGGCCACCGATGCTGCCCAGGTGCGGCAGGCCGCCGCCATCAGGGATGCGCTGCGTCAGCTCAGCGGGGATGACATCGAGCTGCACTTCCAGCCGATCCTGCTGCTGGCCAGTCCGGGCCAGTTCGGCCTAGAGGCGTTGATCCGGTTTCGTCCGCTGCTGCTGCAGCAGCACGAGATCGGTGAGCTGATCGGCATCGCCCATGAACTGGGCATCACCCATCAGATCGATGCGCTGGTGATCGCCAAGATGGCCATCGTTCAGGCAACCCTGGAGAAGTCACCGCTGCTTGAGCGGCGAATTGATTACATTGCGATCAACATCAGTATCGATTCGGTTGCCAATGCGAGCCGCCTCGATCAACTGATCACCAGCTTGCGAGAGCACCGAATTGATAGTTCGCGCATCTGCCTGGAGCTCACGGAAACGCCAGGGCAAGGCGAGCATTCCGCCAGCGTGAGCGCCGCCTCGGAACGGCTGATCCGCGAGCTCAATTTTCGTATTTTGATCGATGACTTTGGCTCTGGTCTTTCGAATTATCAGCGCATTTGTGCAGCCTGGTACGACACCATCAAGCTCGACATCGATCTGGTGAGTGGCCTGGGCGATTCCTTTCGCATGCAGCGTTATCTCGGCTCCTTCATCGATACCGTGCATGCCCTCGGCAAGACCGTGGTGGCCGAGGGGGTCGAGAACTACGCCGACCTTGCCGCCGCCATCCGCTTGGGGGTGGATGGACTGCAGGGGTTCCTCATTGCCAGGCCGATGGCCTGGGGTGCAATCGAAGCCTTCCTCACCGATTCGACCTGGGCTTCGGCGACAGACATCGAAGCAATGGTCATGAAACTGCAATCCTCCGACCGCTTGCTGGAGGCTCCCCTGTCGGGAGCCGATGCTGCCAATGCGGTGCCGCTGGAGCGCTATATCCTAGATAAGTGGTTTGAGTTGAGAAGTTTTGAGGAATTTCTGCTGTTATTTGTGAATGAACTCAAGAGCTGGGGGCTGGATATTCACCGCCTTTCGCTCGCGTTTCTGCCAGATGAGGATGACATCGACTGCAGCCAGTATGTTTGGTTGCAGAATCGACCGGGCGAGGTCACCACCCTGCGCATGGACCGTTCCTTCCTGGAGCAGGAGGAACACCTGGCCAGTCCCCTCCATCACATCGCCACTCAGAAGCCGCTGTTTCGCCAGCGGCTCGGCAGGCATGGGGATGTGAGCTTCCCCTTCCTGCAGATGTTGAAGGGGCAGAACTGCAACGACTACCTGGGCCTGCGGCTCGATTCCCGCGGCATATCCATTCCGGTGCTCACGATTGCACTGCGCGGCAGCAGCAGCTTCAGCGATGAACAGATCCAGCGGATCTGTTCGATGAGCAGTTTGTTGAGCCTGCTCTTTTATACGTTTGAAAGTGAGCGGGCCAAGCGCATGGCGCTGCTTGATCCGCTCACCAACCTTCCGAATCGGCGCTGCTTCGATTCTTTCTTCAAATCCCTGGTCACCGCGGCCAGGATCAACCGAGGCCGATTCGCTCTGGCCCTGGTCGACATCGACCGCTTCAAGCAGGTCAACGACACCCTCGGCCATGCCTATGGCGATGCCTGCCTGAAGGAGGTGGCCACCATCTTGGATTCGGATCTGCGTCGCAGCAGCGATGTGGTGGCGCGGCTCGGTGGCGAGGAGTTTGCCCTGATCTTGCCGAACACCGACGGCCCTGAGGCCCTGGGGATCTGCGAACGGCTGCGGGAGGCGGTGCTGCAAGCCCGGGTGCCCGGGCCCGACGGACGCGAGGGCATGCCCCTCTCGGTGAGCCTGGGGGTGGCGTTGTGGGATCCGGAAGCATCGCCGGAGTGTGATGGCGACCGGCTGCAGCAGCTCGCCGACGACTGCCTGTACGAGGCCAAACGCCAGGGCCGCAACCGTGTGGTGGGACGCCCGGCCAGCGGTTGAGCCCCGGCGCTTCGCCGCCGTAGCCGGTTCTGCAGCTCGGTTCACGCCACACGCCGGATCAGGCTTTCTGCAGCAGGCGCCGGCGCAACCGGTCGCTGAGCTCTTCCCCCACCAGGGTGAGCAGGGCATACACGGCCACCAGGGCCAGCAGCTGGTCCCAGGCGAAGCTGCTGAGGCTCTCAAGCAGCTGGCTGCCCAGGCCCGTAGCCCCCACCAAACCGACCACCACGGTCTCGCGCAGCAGCACATCGGCGCGGTAGGCGCCATAGGCGAGATACGGGCGGGCGATCGCCGGATAGCGGCCATAGAGCAGGGCCAGTCGCGGTCCGACTCCGGTGCTGGCGAGGGCCTGCTCGTTCGCGGCCGACCCATCGGCCAGGGCTTCGGCCAGCAGGCGGCCCAGAATGCCGGCGTTGTGCAGGCCCAAAGCCAGGGCGGCGGTGACCACCCCCGGCTGCAGTAGCAGCAGCAGCAGCAGGGCCGTGAGGGGTGGCGGCCAGAGTCGCGCCAGGGCCCAGCTCAGGCGTACCAGCCAGCGGGCCGGTGGCCAGGGGGCGCTCACCAGCAGCTGCAGGGGGGGGAGTCCCACCGCCAGGGCCGCCGCCAGCAGGGTGAGGGTCAGGGTGCCGCCGATTAGGGCAGGCCAGGGCAGGGCCAGCAACCGCTCGCCATCGAGCCAGCCACTGCCGCCCCCCCCCTGCAACGGCTGCCAGGCCAGCAGGGCGCGGGGATCCACCCCCAGCCCCCAGCCGACCCCGAAGGTGAGCGGCACCAGGGAGGCCAGGCCCAGCACCATCTCCCGGCCCCGCACCCCCACCCTGGGCTGGTCCAGACCGAGGCGGCGCGGCATCACCCAGCGGCGCCGCAGCCGGCCGAGGCCGGTTTCCAGGGCCAGCATCACTGCCAGCAGCAGCCAGAGCCCCGTCCACAGTTCGTGGAACTCCAGCGATTGCAGCGTGAGCTTGAGGTCGGTGCCGAGACCGCCGAGGCCGAACACCCCCAGCAGGGTGGCGCTGCGCAGGGCGCACTCCAGCCGGTAGCCGCCGTAGCTGAGCAGCCCCGGCAGCAGCGGCGGGCCCAGGGCGGTGAGCAGGGCGGCCGGGGCCGGGGCGCCGGCCAGCCGCAGGGCATCGAGGCGGCCGGTGTCGAGCCCGTCGAGCAGATCGGCCACCACGCGGGCCACCAGGGCGCCGAAGGGGATGGCGATCGCCACCACCGCCACCACCGGTTGCAGACCCACCAGCTGGAGCAGCAGCAGGCCCCAGAGCAGCTCATGGATGGCGCGTGGGATCGCCAGCAGACGACGGATCAGATGCGCCGGCCAGAGCCTCCCGAACGCCGTGCGCCAGAGGGTGCGGGAGCTGGCCAGCCCCAGCAGCAGGCCCAGCGCCAGGCTGGCGACCCAGCCCAGCAGGGCCATGCCCACGGTGGTGGCCAGGCCGGCGAGGGCTGAGCGCAACACCAGCGGATCGAGCGAGGGCGTGACCGCCGCCCAGGCGAACTGGCCGAGCAGATCGAGGCCGCCGCCATGGGCCAGAAAGGGCAGGATCGCGAGCAGCGGCAGCAGCACCAGGGAGGGCAGCAGCAGCAGCAGGGGGGCAGCGGGCCGCCGCAGGGTTGCTCGCCCAGTCCCCCCGTGGCGCGCGCTGGAGGCGCCCCCCAGCGCCGGGGCCTGGCCGCCGACGACGTCCGTCATGGGTCCTGGGCGCCCCCGAGCGAGCCCGCTCCCACCGGTCGCGCCGGCTCACCCCGCTCGCCATCGTTGGCACTCCCGGCCTGCCCAGCCGGCGTGGGCCCCTCCCCGCGGTAAAGCTCCTGCAGCCGGGCCACCCCCTCGGCCCCCTGGAAGGAGGTCGCGGTGGCATCGATCTCCACCCGGCCTGCCCGCAGGCCGATCACCCGGTCGAAGCCCGCCAGCAGATCGGGGCGATGCAGGCTGAGCAGCAGGGCCCGGGGCGGGGAGGCCTCCGCCAGCAACAGGGCCAGCAGGGAGGCGGCCAGGCGCGGATCGAGGCTGGCCAGCGGTTCATCGGCCAGCAGCAGCGTGGGGTCCTGGCGTAGCAGGCGGGCGATCGCCACCCGTTGCCGCTGACCACCGGAGAGGGCCGCCACGGGTTGGCCCAGCAGCTGCGGAGCCAGATCCACCCGGGCCAGCATCGCGGCGTTGGCGGAGGTGTCGAGCGGCAGCAGCAGGTTGAGCAGGGCCCGGGGCCAGCCCCAGGCGGCCAGGCGGCCGGCATTGAGGTTCTGCTGCACGCTGAGCTCCTCGATCAGGCGCAGGTTCTGCCAGAGGGTGCCGATGCGGGCCTGCTGGCGGCGGCGGGCCCGGCGGTTGTGGGAGGGCGGTTCCCCCTGCCAAAGCACCTGGCCGGAGCTGGGCGCCAGCAGGCCATTGGCCACGCTGAGCAGGGTGCTCTTACCCGCGCCGCTCGGGCCGAGCAGGGCCACCCGCTCGCCGGGCTCGATCACCAGGTTCACCCCATCCAGCCTCGGGACGCCGCCGCGGCCGGCCACGCTCAGCCGCCGCAATTCCAGCAGCGGCGCCGGAGCCATCAGCGGATCTTGCCGATCTGGCGCCCCACCTGCTCGATGCGGCCATAGGCGGCGGCATCGGCCTCGGTGAACTGCTGGGCCCCGAACAGCGCCAGGATCTGCTTCTGCTGGGGATCGCTGGGCCGCCAGGCCAAGATCGCGCGCTGCAGCTTGGTGGTGAAGCCCTTGCCGAAGCGGGCGTCGAGGTCGCCCTGGGCGATCCAGTGGTAGTCGGGATAGCCGGGACTCTTCCAGATCGGGATCACCTTCTCCCGGTTGGCCTTGCCGTCATGCAGGCTGGCGCGCCACACCTGCTCGTTCACCACACCGGCGTCGTAGGCGCCGCTGGACACCAGGGCGATGGTGGTGTCGTGGCTGCCGCTGAAGCCGGGGGCGCCGCCCTTGAAGTCGCTGAGCTTCACGCCGGCCTGGGCGAGGAACCACTGGGGCATCAGCCGGCCGGAGGTGGAACTCTCCGAGCCGAAGGTGAAGCGCCTGCCCTTGAGTTCCACTAGGTCCTTCTGCTGGGTGATCGGCTTGATGCCGCTGCGGGCGTTAGCGATGAAGATGCTGTGGAAGTTCACGTCGATGTCGCGTTGGGCGATCACCCGGGCGCCGGGCTTCTGCAGGCGGGCCTGCACGCCGGTGAGACCGCCGAACCAGACCAGATCGAGGTTGCCGGTGCGGAAGGCGCTCACGGCGGCGGCGTAATCCACCACCGGCACATAGGCCACCTTCACCCCCAGCTGTTTGCTGAGCTCGGAGGCCACGAGCGGGTAGAGGCGGTTGAGTTTCTCAGGCTTCTGGTCGGGGATGGCGCCGATCCGCAGCACCGGCTGGGAGGCGGGCTGCTGGGCACGGGCCGGCGCCGGGGCGAGCAGGCGGGCCAGCGGGCCGGCGGGCAGCGCGGGCGCCAGCAGCGGGCTGGCCAGGAGGCCGATCAGGCCGAGAACGGCAGGGCGTCGGGCCATGCAGGGGCCACTCCGGAGGAGAGCCGAGGGAGAGGGCATCGCGATGGGGGCAGGGAGAGGCACCACAGCTGAAGCGCGGCAGGCGCAGTGCAGCCACAGGATGCGGCTCCCCATCTTGGGTTGTGGGCGGTGCGGCCGGCCTGAGGTGGCGGCTCAGGTGTATGGCATTGATAGCCGATTTCCCGCCTGCATCACAGATCACCTGGTTCAAGGCCGGTGTGCTTAGCGATTCGCGACAACATCCTGGGGCCAATCTCCTCGCCACATGGAACGCAAATACATTGTCCGGATAGCCTGCATGTTCAAGCGTCTTGTGAGATCCTGACTGACGCTTAACTCTCCATCCAATGGACTGCAAGGCTGCTAGGACGTTCTTGGCTTTGGCTGAAGGCCAGTTACTCATGCAGGGAGTGGAAGCGAAACCGGATGCTGACTGGCTCGGATTCGCCATTTTCAAGCCGATCAGCGATAACACGAAGGGCCATTATTTCAGCCTTTGACATTGCATCAGCAGAGGAGCTCCCGTTGGCAAGGACTCCAGGTAGCTCCGGCACCTCGGCAATCCAACGACCGTCTAATTCTTGTTCGCACTCCAAAGTGAAATTCATGGTTAACTCTGACCTGAAACCACTGTGGCAATATCCCACATGCTAGAGCGCATCCTGTTCCTCCGATCAGCCCGCCGCCCTTCACAGAGATTCGGCTAACGCCCCAGATCAGAAGCGGGCAGGACCTATTGAGCGAGAAAGATAACCGCCGCGCTCGTCTTCTGGATCTGGATGTTAGGGTTTGAAGCGAAGTAGCTGATCATACCCTGCATGACTGGCTACCCAGACCCAGATTAATTCGTTGCTGGCAACTTCAACGGCTGAAGCTCTGAATCGGAGTCCAACTCTGGCCGACCAAAACTTGCCGATCTTCTTGAAGTGGAGCGAAGGATGGCGTGGCTCGGCTTTGAGTAATTCGAAACAGCGATCAGCCTGGAGTTTCACCTCTGAAGGGAGTGAGTTATAGCAGACCCAGAAGCGCAGGATGGCTCATTGCCTCATCCGCAAGCCAGTCCAGGTTGCCTGCAATAATGTCATCCTCCATCTGCTGGTCCCAGTCCATAGCGTCGAACGACTGGAACCAGGCCCGGACCTCGGCCCGCTCGGCCGGCGGCAGCTGCTGAACGGCAGTTTCAATCTCTTCAAGGGTACTCATAAGCGCAATAATAGCTGACGTCTCCGGCTGAGCCGTGGCATCCGCCTTGTAGGCCCAACCATTCAATGGGCTGTTCCGTGAACCACCTGTAGACAAGCAGTTCCAATCAGATCGAAAGATCGAGCCCGCGGTAGATGTCCATGCCGATTAGCGCTGCCACCGAGTGGCAAGCAGGCTTTGCAGATGAACGCCTTCAGGTTGTTCAACGACACCGCAATTGCAGACCCCACACCTGCTCAGCTCGCCATCGCAGCGCCTGCCTGCGGCGCTGCACCAGCCCCGCCAGCGCGCTGCTGCCGCTCGATTCGCTGCAGGAACTCCTCGAAGGGTGCTTCCAGCAGGCTCACGCCCCAGTTGGTGAGGTGGTTGCTGTCGGAGTAGAGCATCGAAGCCCCCCGGTGGGTGGAGCAACGCTGTTCACTCGCAGGGCAGAGGCTCTCCAGCGGGTGGAAGACGAACACATTGGGGTGGCGCTCAGCGATGCGGGCGAACAGATCCTCGATGTCGGCGAAAGAGCGCAGCAGATCGCGGCGATCGATGAAAGCCGGATGACAGACGGGCGGAAGAGCCGCATTTGGACGGAACCATTCCTGCTGGCAGGCCATCAGCGGGATCGGCACCGACGGGCGATCCTTGAAGGTCGGCAGGGGCGCAAACAGGATCAGGCGGGCACCCCGCTGCCGCAGCAGCCCCGCCAACCGCTCCAGCTGACCACCGAGGTCGGCGAGGGCAGCGCGACGGGGGGGGCCCTGGAGGGTGCTCCAGTCGTCGGCGATGAAGTACCCGTCGAAATAGGAGGTGAGCACGACCGCATCCCCGGTTCGCAGCTGCCGCAGCAGTTGGCGCTCCCGCACTTCAGCATGGGCTGGGCAGAGCCGGTAACGCGGGTACTGATCCCGCTGGCCGGCCCAGGGCCGGAAATAGGGAACGGGACAGCCGCCTCGCGCCAGGATCGAGAAGTTGCGCTCCTTTGAGGCCGTCACCACACGGCCGATCGGCAGGATCGCCAGGGTGTGGCTGTCGCCTTCGAAGTAGAGGGTGGGAGCCCCGGGCCGCACCACGATGCGGCACGCCTCGGAATCCTGGGATTGCTCGATCGCTGCAACCGGTTCACGAAAACAGTTCGTGGAGTTCACCGTCGTCCCCTCCACGGCCTTCATGTTCATCATGCCTTCGCCGTTCCGGTGGCGATCTCCCGCGAACAGCAGTCCCTTCCAGCCACCCTGAAGCATCGCCAGGCCAGCGGCGGTGAGGATGACCGCCGCCGGATAGATCTGCAGGGGCCGCCGGTACAACCACCCCCGCCAGCGGGCCTGGCCGTTGCCTGGGAACCGGAAGAAACTCTCCACCGTGTAGGAGAAAACGGTGCAGAGGGCCATGGCCAGCAGCAGCAGCGGCAGGGTCCCGGCCGAGACCCCCACGCTCCAGCGGGCCAGCACGATCAGCGGCCAATGCCAGAGATAAAGGGAATAGGAGCCCATCCCCAGGCCGACGCACAGCCGGTGGCAGAGAATCCGCTCCAGGGGCCCATGGCCCGTCAGCGTCAGCAGCAGCAGGGCCGTCGCCAGCACCACCGCCGGGGTGGCCACGGTCTGCTGCGGCTCCGCTGAGAGCAGGCCGGCCCCAAGGGCCAGGACGGCGGCAAAGGATCCCGCCCAGCGCAGCCGGCTCCAGCTAGGCCGTTCCCGAAGAACGTGGCCGGCGTGCAGCAGAAAGGCCATGCAACCGGCGGCCAGCTCCCAGAACCGTGCCGGCATCAGATAGAACGCGTCCAGAACGCGGCCATGGCCGCGCAGATGCAGCCAGAACCCGAAGGAGATGGCCGTGATCAGCAGACTGACGACGGCAAGTCGTCGGAAGGCATGGTGATGATGGGAGCGGCCCAGACCGCAGGCGAGCAGGATGATCGGCCAGAGCAGGTAATACTGCTCTTCCACCCCCAGGGACCAGGTGTGGGTGAAGGGATTGAACTGGGTACTGGCGGCGAAATAATCGTTGCCCTGTCGCAGCAGATAGAGGTTCGACAGGCCGAATAACGCTGCCAGGCCCGTGCGCAGCGAGGGGTCGTGACTGTCATCGGCCGATGACGCGACCATTGAGAAGAGCAGCGCCACCAGCAGCACAGTCAGCACCAGCGCCGGCAACAGACGCCGGAAGCGTCGCTGATAGAAATGCCGCAGGAACGCCAGCCCGTCGTTCTCCTTTCTCCCCACCAGGGAGGCGGTCACCACATAGCCCGAAATCACGAAGAAGATGTCCACCCCCAGATAGCCGCCGGGCAGGGCGCTGGCCTGGAGGTGGTTGATGACCACTGCCAGCACAGCCACGGCCCTGAGGCCATCGATCTCCGGTCTGTAGTGGCGCGGCCTGGGAGCTTGCATCGAGGTGAGTCGTGACGCCCTATTGGGCCGTGACCCGCATCGGTGGTCCAGTACCGATGAGAGCCGAAGCCGGTCTGCGGGTGTTGTACTCGATTCGCTGCTGCTCCGCCATCACCTTGGTCCGCTCAAGCTGGCGCACCAGTTCCCCATCCAGGTCGTAGGCGTAGAGGCTCTGGAGCCGCAGGGCCATCGAGCTCGGCTGTGGCGCCCAACAGGGTCTCCGGCGGTAGACCCGGCTGCCGAGAGGTCGTAATACCCAAGGCCTATGGAAGCGGGAGTGCAGGCAAGCCAACCAAATCCCGTGGCATATCGACATTCCATCCATAGGAAATGGCAGCCATGGAGCTGATGATTCCTGCGGTCCCCCAATTCCATGATGATTCGCCGAGGCCACTCCATGTGCCAGCAGCTTTATCGATGTACCAAGAAGGCTGACCAAGAGAATTGTAAACAGCAACCGACTGAAGCCAATTCTGGGAATCCATGGCAGCCCCTAACGCTACCCCTGAGTGGCAGGCAAAGAGTACCTGGTACCAGAAGTGAGCTTGTGGTGGCCTGTCCACTCCAGGGGCTTGTTCGAAGGTGTCGCATCTCCACAGGCATCGTTTGCGGACCTACGCCTCATCTGCAAAGCTCAAGTCACCTCCGCTTCGCTTCTCACACTCGCGCTCAACTTCAGGCCAAGGGCCGAAACGACCTTCAGAATGGTGTCGAAGCTGGGGCTGCGCTCTCCAGATAAGGCCTTGTAGAGGCTCTCCCTGGAAAGACCTGAATCTCTGGCCACCTGGGTCATTCCCTGGGCCCGTGCAATGTCGCCCAGGGCCTTGGCAATGAAGGCCACATCTCCATCAGCCTCCTCCATGCAGGCCTCCAGATAGGCCGCCATCTCCTCCGGTGTTCGTAGATGCTCGGCAACGTCGTATGGGCTGGTCGTGACTTTCATCAGATCTCCTCAGTCAAGTTGTCTGCCAGCAGAAGGGCCTCATCAATGTCCTTGGCTTGTGAGCTCTTGTCTCCGCCAGCCAAAAGGATGATCAACTCGGTTCCCCTCTGCATGAAGTAGACCCTGTATCCAGGGCCGTAGTTGATCCGCAACTCCGACACGCCGGCCCTAACGGGCTTGACGTCACCAGGGTTGCCGCCGATGAGGCGTTCGATCCTGACCTGAACCTTCGCCCTGGCCTTCAGATCACGCAGACCCGCAAGCCATTGGACGAACCGCTCTGTCTGGCGGACTTCAAACATACGACTATTGTAGCCGCTTGGCTACGGCAACGCAAGGCTGTCTTGCTGGCTCCATTCAAGGACGACACATCCTTCGAACACTGATTCGGCGGTCCGCAGAAGCTGTAACCAGCCGACTGATTGCCGCATAAGCTGCGGGATCAGGGCTCTCAGCTTTGCCGAACTTCATTGCTAGCAAGCCTTTTCGGATGCCGCCACTAGCTTCATGGATTGATGCGCGGTCCGCAGAAGATCCCTCCGTTCCTTAGAGCAGGTCAGCGGGGCTTCGTACCCCAGTTGGTCCTCGGTTCAGCACATGGGTGTAGACCATGGTGGTTTTCACATCGCTGTGGCCGAGCAGTTCCTGAATCGTGCGGATGTCGGCGCCATGTTCCAGTAGGTGCGTGGCGAATGAATGGCGGAAGGTGTGGCAGGTCGCTGGTTTGCTGATCCCCGCAGCCTGCACGGCTGCACGCACAGCGCGCTGAACGAGGCTCGGATCGAGATGGTGCCTTCCTTCGATGCTCTGGCGCGGATCCCGCCAGCGCCGGCCCTGGGGAAACAGCCATTGCCAGCCCCATTCCCTGGCGGCATTCCTATATTTTCTCTCCAGGGCATGGGGCAATGGTGAGCACCACGGGAATGCGCTGCCGCTTTCGGGCGCGGATCACCCCTTCCAGGTTCCCCACATCACCACCCAGCACCGTCCGGTAAAGAAACAGCAGAGCCGCCAGGGCCTGGTTCTGGGTGGAGGCGCTCACCCTCTCCTCTGTCGCCAGATGGCTCAGGAAGGCATTGATCTCCGCCTCACCCATCTGGCGCGGGTGGCGCATTCGATGGAACCGCAGGAACCGCCGCAGCCACTGCTCATAGGTAGCCACAGTGCGCCGCGCATAGTGGCGAGCCTGCAGTTCCTCGCGGTAGCGCTGGATCAACCCGGGCGAGCCTGAGGGAGTCAGCATCAACAGTCTCCTGAGCACCCAGACAGGATTCCCCGCCATAGCCATAGCCATGGCAAAGGCTTGATCGGCCTGTGGGCGCTGCCCCCATGCCAGCCTGCAGCCGATGGATGCCTTTCCCTCCGAGCTCGCAGATGCCGGCGCCCAGGCCGGCCCCCCACCCCAAGGAGTGGAGGCCTTCCTGGCGGCGGCGGGGCCGCTGATCGATCTGCGAAGCCCAGCGGAGTTTGCCCAAGGGCACATCCCCGGCGCCACCAACCTGCCGCTGTTCGACAACGACGAACGGGCCGAGATTGGCACCCTTTACAAGCAGCAGGGCCGCCAGGTCGCCATGCTGCGCGGGCTGGCCCTGGTGGGGCCGCGGATGGAGAGCCTCGGCACGGCGCTGCTGGCCGCCCTCGCGGAACACCGCATCGAATCCAGCGCCGCAGCTCCCTCCCACAACGCTCCCTGCCTGCGCTTGCACTGCTGGCGCGGCGGCATGCGCTCCGGCTCGGTGGCCTGGCTCGCGGGCCAGCTCGATCTGCCGGTTCTGCTGCTTGGGGGGGGCTACAAGGCCTATCGAAACTGGGTGCTGGAGCTCTTCGAGCGCCCCTGGCCCCTGCGCCTGCTGGGCGGCCGCACCGGCACCGGCAAGACCGACCTGCTGCTGGCCCTGCAGGAACGGGGCGTGGCGGTGCTGGATCTGGAGGGCCGTGCCCACCACCGCGGCAGCAGCTTCGGCGCCCTCGGCCTGCCACCCCAGCCCAGCAGCGAGCATTACGAGAACCTGCTGGCCGCCGACTTGGCCGCCCTGCAGGGGGCCGGGGAGATCTGGCTGGAAGCCGAGAGCTCCCAGGTGGGCCGCTGTCGCATTCCCAACGGCCTGTGGCTTCAGATGAAGGCGGCCCCGGCGCTGCAGGTGGAACGGCCGCTGGCGTGGCGGGTGGAGCAACTGGTGGCGGTCTATGGCTGCCAGGACCCCACCGATCTGGCCGAGGCCACCCGACGCATCGCCAAGCGGCTCGGTCCCCAGCGCACTGCCCTCGCCCTGGAGGCCATCGCCGCCGCCGACTGGGCCACCGCCTGCCGCCAGATGCTCGATTACTACGACCGCTGCTACGACCACGACCTCAGCAGCCATGCCGTGCAGGCGGTGGAGCTGGGCGCGCTGGCGCCGGTGGAAGCGGCGCGGCGGCTGCTGGAGCGGGGGCTGGTGCGGGCCCGGCCCAGCCTGGCCGGATGAGGGTTCTCCTTCTCCTCCTTCCACCTCCTTCACCTTGGACCGGTTGGCGGGGTCCACCCGGGGGGGGTACCACCTCGTGCTCCGGTTCCCCGGCACATGGGGGCCTGCGGTGGTGGATGGCCGATGCCGTTGCAGGCTCTGTCCCAAACCAGGAAGGACGCGCTGCGAGCTCCCACAGCCTCATCCCGTTGACCGCCCGCAAGCGATCCGGGCCGGGGTGCCGCCCAAAGTGCGTCTAGCCCCCATGCTCCCTTCAGCTCCCTGGTGAGAGCTCTGGCTCCCCCAGCACCCGGCCGATCAGGGCCGCCTCCGGGAAGCCGGCCCGCTGCAGCGCGGCCAGGGCGTCGCCAGCCCGATCGGCGGGCAGGGCTGCCAGCAGGGGGCCGCAGGTCTGGGGATCGATCAGCAGGGCCTCCAGGGCTGCTCGGCTTCCCGACATGCCATGGGCGGGGGGGAGTTCCGGGGCGAGACCCTCCTGGTCTTGGCTCGGCTCAACCGCGGCGGCCTCCCCCACGAGGTGCACCGCTCCCTCCAGCAGGGCCAGCGCCCGGGCATTGGCAGGGGCCAGGCTGCTGGCCCAGCCCTGATCCAGCAGCTCCAGGGCGCCGGTGAAGGCCGGAATGCGACGCGCCTCAAGCCGCATCGTCAGGGAAGACCCTCCCCGCCGCTCGTGCGCTCGGACCATCGGGCCGCTTCGACCGTTTCCGTCCACGGTTTCGACAGTGGATTCGAAAGCTGCTACGCCAACGGCGGCGGCAGTGGTCCCGTCACCGGCAACCTCCCCGGGGCTCGGCCCGTCGCTTGGCGGCCCACCAGTGGCATTACCACTCGCCGCCAGCATCTCCCCCAGGTGCCCGAGCAGGCCGAAGCCCGTCACATCCGTGCAGGCGTGGCAGCCATGGGCGCTTAGCAGCTCCACAAGTGATGCCTGGCTGCGCTGCATCGTCTTCAGGGCGGCATCAATCCAGCCGGGCCGGGCTGCCCCCGCCATCGCCGCCGCAAACAGCACGCCGCTGCCCAGGGGCCCGCAGAGCAGCAGGGCGTCCCCCGCTCGAAGGGGGCCCTTGCGCCAGTGGCGTCCGGGCTCAGCCCTGCCATTCACCGTGAGGGCCAGGGCGAGACCGGCCCCATCGCGGCCCTCGAGGGTGTGGCCCCCGATCAGCCGTGCCCCGAGCGGATCGAGCACCGAGCGCACCCCCGCCAGGGTCTGGAGCAGCAGCTCCTCCTGCAGGGCCGGCGCCGCCTCCGGCAGGGTCACCAACGCCTGCACGCTCTCCACAGAAGCGCCGCTGGCCCAGAGGTCGCCGCAGGCATGCAGGGTGGTGAGACGGGCATTGAGCCAGGGGTCGGCCAGCAGGGCCGGGAAGCCATCCACGCTCTGGAGCAGCAGGGAGCCATCGGCGGCGCTGGCCACCACAGCGGCGTCCTCGGGGATGGGCGCCGCTGGTGGTGCCGCCCCGGATCCACCTCCCAGAGAGGCGAAGGCACCCATCCCGGTCCGCCCGTCATCCCGGGTTGTCGCGGCCTGGTCAGGCGCTATGGGGGAGGGCGCGTGACCCGCCGCCATCCCCTCGAGCCGGGCCAGGGCACCCTCCAGGGGAGCAGCAGCCAGCTTGGCGGCGCAGCCGCGACAGGCCATGGCCTCCGGCTGCATCGGAGCCAGGGCCGCGAAACCCTCCACAAAGCGCTGATCCAGATGGCGCTTCCAGCGCCAGAGCCAGCGGCTGGGCCCCAGCGCGAAGGGGCCCCAGAAGGCTGCGGCCCGGGGCCCCTGCGGGCTCCAGCCCCCATCCCCCAGCAGCTGCAGCGCCTGACGCTGGGGGCGCCATGGGCGAAGCGGCCGTTCCGGCGTCTCCAGGCTGCGCTGGAGATTGGTGGCGAGCACCGGCGCAGCCCGCACCGCCCACACCCCCGAGGCCGGCCGGGGCGCTTCAGCCACCACGGCGCAATCACCGGCGGCGAAGAGGTGGGGGTTCTCCAGCACCTGCAGGCTGGCGGCGGTCACCACCCGGCCGGTGGCCGGCTCCACCGGCAGAGCCGCCGCCGCCAGCCAGGCCGGCGCCCGGCTGCCGGTGCAAGCGAGATCGGCGGGCGCCTCCGGCGGCACGTTCTGCTCCAGGGGAATCGCCGCCTCAGCCAGCAGCCGCTCCCCCAGCTGGTTGGCTGCCGCCGAACCGAGCCGCAGCCCCTGGCCTCGCAGCAACAAGTGCGGCGAGTGCCCCCGGGCCCTGAGCGCCAGGGCCAGCTCCACTGCCGCCGCGCCGCCGCCGCGGATGCGCAGCTCGGATCCGGGCGTGAGGGTGGTGAACCAGGTCAGGAAGGGTTCCAGGGGCTTCACCGGTTGGCCGCTGACCACGGTGTTTGCGGCGGTGCTGCGGACGTCGCTAGCCGCTCTGGCTTGATCCGCGCCCTTGCGGTAGCCGGCACTGCTGCGGGAAAGACCGCCCGAAGGACCAGGGGAAGGGTGATCCACTCCTGGACTCAGGCTGTCAGCCGCGCGGCCCGGGGCGTTCAACGTCGGAGCTCCCCAGCCGCTCGGTTCTGGGCCCTGCTCTTCCGACGCGTTGAGCTCCGTGGCGCCTAGTTCCGAATCGGCCGCGGCCGTTACGGCCCCCACATCGAGGCTGAGCCGATCAAAGCGCAGCGGCGGCCGGCCTTCCAGCCGCAACTCCCGCACCACCGGATCGAGCCCCACGATCTCGGCCCGCAGGAAGCTCACCCCTGCCAGGGCGCAGAGCTGCCGCAGGTCGATCGCGCTCTCCTCCGGGGTGATCAGGCCGGCCACCAGGGCCGGCAGTGTGCCCGAATAAAGGGCCGTGCTGTGGCGGCTCACCAGGGTGATGAGGGTGTGGGCCGGCCGCAGCCGGGGCCGCATCAGCCAGCGCCGCAGCAGCAGCGCATGGGTGTGGCCACCACCGGCCAGCACCAGATGAAAACGGAGCGGCTCGGCTCCAACCTGGCCACTGCGCAGGCTCCGCACGGTTCCGAGCGCTGGATGGCGCGATCGTCGCATGGGGAACCGGCCCGCAGCCCCGCTGCAGCTGGCAGCGGCCTGCCGTGAAGGCTGGGCCGGGGGGATCTCTGCGCATCCGGCAGCCCCCGATCCCGGGGCCGTGATCGGAGCGGCCGCACGGACACATCGGGATCATGGGCGGGATCACGAGCAAAACGCTCCCTCGCCCTTCATGACGGTGATCGCCACTTTGCCTACACCCCCTGGAGGATCGGGCCGATCTGCCTACCCTGAGCCGATGCTGAGCGACCGACCCGCGTGATTCCCGAGCCGATGGCCAGCCGCTCGCTCCTGCATCCCCCCAACCGACCGACCGGCGCCCGGATCTCCTTTCGAGCGCCCATGCGCCTGCCGTTCGCGGCCCCGGGCGCTGGCTTGCCCCTGCTGCGGCTCACGCTTCCCTTGCTGCTGGCCGTTCTGCCCCTGCCGGCCCTGCTGTTGGCCTGCAAGCCCAAACCCCCTGAAGCGCCGGTGGTGCAGGGTCCTCGCCGCATCTCGGCCCTGGGGCGGCTCGAACCGGAGACCCGCATCCGCAAGGTGTCGGTGCCCACCTCCCTGAGCGGCGACCGGGTGCAAGACATCCTGGTGGAGGAGGGACAGGAGGTGAAGAAGGGCCAGCCCCTGGCGGTGCTCAACAGCAAGGCCAGCCTGGCCGCCGCCCTGGCTGAGGCCGAGGAGAACGTGACTCTCTCGCAGCGCAAGCTGGAGCAGGTGAAGGCCGGTGCCAAGCAGGGAGAGATCCAGGCGCAGGTCTACAAAGTGGAGAGCCTGGAGCGCCAGTTGGCCGGCTCAAAGCTCGCCCAGGACCAGAACGTGAACAGCAAACGCTCCACCATGCTGGAGGCCCGCACCGAGTCAAAGCGCTACGACAGCCTGTACGCCAATGGCGGTGCCTCCCAGCTGGAGCGCGACCGCTACCGCACCCGCGCCCAGACCACCGAAGCCGACCTGGCCCAGGCCATCGAGACCCGCGCCGGCACCCTCGCCTCCCTGAGCTCGGAGATCGCCAGCGAGAAGCAGAAGCTCGAGCAGATCAAGGAGGTGCGCCCCGTGGATGTGGCCACCTCCGAGAGCGAACTGCGCAAGGCGATCGCCTCCCGCGACCGGGCCAAGCAGGAGCTGGCCTTCGCCACGGTGCAAGCCCCCCAGGACGGCCGCATCCTCAAGGTGGTGGTGCAACCCGGCGACAAGGTGGGCGATTCCGGCATCCTCGAGATGGCCGACACCAGCCGCATGGTGGTGACCGCCGAGGTGTATCAGAGCGACATCAAAGGGGTGCGGATCGGCCAGGGGGCCACGATCACCGCCGACGGCTTCGAAGGCAGCGCCCGGGCCAACGTGTACCAGATGCTGCCCCAGGTGCAGCGCCAGTCGATCTTCGCCGGCGAGGCGGGCGAAAACCAGGATCAGCGGGTGTTTCAGGTGCGGCTGCGCATCGATGCCAAGGATCTGCGCGAACGCCACATCGGCGGCGCCTCCAACCTGCAGGTGAATGTGGTGTTTGATCCGCTCACCCCCGCGGAGGCGGCCCTGAGCCCTGCCGCCGTGCCATCGCCGGCCGGTGCCTCCACCCCGCCGCAACCCACCCCTGCGCCCGTCGTCGCCCCCGGTCCTGCGAGGACCCCCTGATGCGGCGCGCCATCCGCAAGCTGCTGCAGCGCACCCCGATCGCCTGGTTGCAGGTGAGCAACAACCCCACCAAGTTGCTGATCGGCATCGCCGGGGTGAGTTTTTCCAACCTGCTGATGTTCTTCCAGCTGGGCCTGCTCGATAGCCTCTACAACAGCCAGAAAAAGCCGATCGACAGGCTCCAGGCCGATCTGGTGATGGTGAGCTCGAAATACAGCAACCTGGGATCGCTGCAGGATTTTCCGCGCAGTCGCCTGTATCAGGTGCTCGGTGTGGATGGGGTGGCGGCGGTCTCGCCACTCCGCATCGCGCGGGGCACCTGGATCACGCCGGCCACCCGCCAGTCATTCGATATCTATGTCTATGGCGTCAACCTCGACCAGCCATCCCTGAGCTTCCCCGAGATCGAGGCCAACCGCAGCCAGCTGCAGGTGCTGCGCAATGCGCTGTTTGATCGCAACTCCAAGAAGCAATACGGCAACGTGATCGATACGCTCCGCCAGGGCAAGCCCTTCTCCGTGGAGGTGAACAACAAGAGCCTCCGGATCATCGACACCTTCGTGATGGGGGCCACCTTCGCCGCCGAAGCCAACCTGATCACCGCTGAAAACACCTTCCTGCATCTCTTCCCGAAGATCGATCCCAATTCCCTGCAGATCGGCCTGATCCGCCTCAAGCCCGGCGCTTCCCCCCAGGCGGTGAAGGCCGCGATGGAGCCGATCCTCAGCGGCCGCAATGTGATGGTGCTCACCAAGCAGGAGCTGGCAGAAAAAGAAATAAATTACTGGAAGCGCAATTCCTCGGTGGGATTCATCTTCTCGATCGGGGTGCTGGTGGGATTCGTTGTGGGCAGCATCATCGTGTATCAGATTCTCTATGGCGATGTCATGAACTCCCTGCCCCAGTACGCCACGCTCAAGGCGATGGGCTACCGCGACCCCTTCGTGATCGCCATCGTCATTCAGCAGTCGGCGATTCTGGCGTTGGTGGGCTTCATCCCCGGCGTGCTGCTCTCCTGCGGCCTGTACGCGCTGCTGGCGGGCGTTACCAAGCTCACGGTGCTGATGACCCTTAACCGTGCTCTGCTGGTGCTGGCGCTCACCTTCGTGATGTGCGTGGGCTCCGGCACCCTGGCCACCCGCAAGCTGGTGCAGCTGGATCCGGCCGATGTCTTCTGAGCCGCCCATGGATTCCCTGCCCCTGCCCACCACCGCTGCGCCGACTGCCACAGCCGGTCAACCGGTGATTTCGCTCCAGAACGTGAACCATTGGTTCGGCGACGGCGGCGAGCGCAAGCACGCCCTCAAGGACATCACGCTCGATATCTACCCGGGTCAGATCGTGATCTGCACCGGCCCCTCCGGCTCCGGCAAAACCACCCTGCTCACCATGCTG